>VFQP010000073.1_pt1 | contig 296516 bp, 284 predicted proteins | sample 3512351 | NCBI WGS metagenome assembly VFQP01 (sample SAMN10412372, study PRJNA504923) | tailings metagenome | isolation source: Relicate 1 Philex TSF1 revegetated site | place: Philippines: Tuba, Benguet | collected 2017-08-29
CCTACAAGCTGCTGGGCGGCAAGGTGCGCGACAAGGTGCGCGTCTATAACGGCTCGGTGCGCCGCAAGCGCTCGGGCGACCGGCCCGAGGACTTCGCCGCCGACGTCAAGTGGATGGCCGAGCAGCCGCAGAACTTCTTCATGGTCAAGCAGGGCCTGAGCTTCCACTCGAGCCAGAAGGACAGCTACCCCGACTTTCACTACGGCCCGATCGGCAAGAAGGCCGGCTACCACGGCGCGATGGACCAGGGGCAGATCTCCGAGCACGGCTTCAACTACATGCTCGACTGCGTCATCGCGATGAAGGAAGCGCTGGGCGACAAGGTGAGCCTGGCGCTCGACTGCGGCCCGGGCTGGTTCCTCAACGACGCGATCAAGTTCGCCAACGCGGTCGAAAAGTACAACATCATGTGGCTCGAGGACATGCTCACCGGCGACTACGTGCCGTGGGTCAACCCGCAGGCCTATCGTGAACTCACCAACTCGACCACCACGCCGATCCATACCGGCGAGCAGATCTACCTGCGCCACAACTTCAAGGAACTGATCGAGACCCAGGCGGTGCGTGTCGTTGGTCCCGATCCGGCCGATATCGGCGGTATCGCCGAGCTGAAGTGGGTGGCCGAACACGCCTATATGCACTCGATCATGATGGCGCCGCACGGCACGGCGAACGGCCTGCTCGGCCTTGGCGCGCTGATCAACGTCTGCGCGACGCTGCCGGCCAACTACATCGCCTTCGAATACCCCTCGGCCTCCGACGAGTTCTGGAACGAGATCGTCACCGGCCTGCCCTCCGGCCCGATCGTCGTCGACAGCCATGTCGACCTGTTGCCGGGCCCGGGCCTCGGGCTCGACATCGACGCCAAGGCGGCCAAGCGCTACCTCAAGGAGGAAGACGCCGGCTTCTTCGACTGATCGCCGCGCAGCTGGTCGAGGCGCCGTTCGAGGCGCTCCGCCTCGGCCTCGGCATAGCGGCCCATGCGAAAACCAGTGACGATGCGCTCGATCTCGGCGCGTCGTCGCTGGTATTGCTCCGGCGTCTCGCCGTCATGCTGCGCCACGCGGATCGGCACCCAGGCGTGATGTGAGGGCATGGCGGCATTCCCATCTCTGTCTAGTCGCGCCTTCGAACCGGAGGTCGGCAACCTCCCTTAAAGCGCCATGCTGCGGGGGAACGGAGCCTAGCGGATCAACGATCGATCCCCCGTGACCCATACGGGTCATGACAACCGCGCAACACCAGAACACGTTGTCGCAGGCAGGAAGCGGGGGGCTACACACCCGCTGCGCCGTCATGCTGCCGAGCCGGTTTTCCGGCCCGGCTTCGCGGAGGATTCCATGACAAAGCAGACTATCTCTCGTGCGGCGCTCCTGGCTGCTGCGGCGACGCTATTGGCCACGGTCAGCATCGGAGCGGCACTGGCCGATCCGGTGACGCCGGAGCGCCTGGTCAACGCGCAGAAGGACGAACCGCAGAACTGGCTCTTGCCCTATGGCAGCTATGCCGGCTTCTCGCACTCGCCGCTCAAGGAGATCACCAAGGACAATATCGGTGGTCTCAAGATCAAGTTCATGACCGCCATCGGCGGCGGCCAGCCCGGCTCGATCGGCGCGCAGGCGCCGGGCCAGCGCGCCACGCCGCTGGTCAAGGATGGCTTCATGTATGTCCAGGACGCCTGGGACAACGTGATGAAGATCGACGTTTCCAGCGGTTCGAAGGGCGAGATCATCTGGAAGACCGACCTGGGCGCCCAGGGCACCGCCAGCAAGATGGGCAGCGTCGCGCTGCTCGGCGACGATATCTACTACGTCACCCGCAACGAGATGCAGCTGGTCAAGCTCGATGACGAGTATGGCGACATCGTCTGGCAGGTCGATACCCGCGGGCCCGACAACGTGCCGGGGGCCGAGCGCGCCACCGGCGGCGTGCTGGCGGTGGGCGACAAGATCATCACCAGCGCGGCCGGTCCCGGCATGCGCGGCTGGATCGCGGCGTTCAGCGCCGAGGATGGCAAGCTGCTGTGGCGGCGTTACACGGTGCCCGGTCCGGGCGAGCCGGGCCACGAGACCTGGGCGGACGATCACAACGCCTATCTCACCGGCGGCGCCGGCGTCTGGTCGACAGCGTCCTACGATCCCGACACCAACCTGATCATCTTCGGCACGGGCGAAGCGCAACCCTGGGCCGACCCGGCGTTCCGCCCCGGCGACAACCTCTATGCCAACTCGACCATGGCAGTGGATGCCGATACCGGCGAGGTGAAGTGGTATTTCCAGGAAGTGCCGCAGGAGACCTGGGACTACGACACCATCAACATGAAGATGCTGTACGACATCAATGTCGGCGGCGAGACCCGCAAGGCCGTCGGCACGTTCTCGCGCAACGGCTTCTTTTACACCATGGACCGCACCAACGGCGCCTTCATCTTCGGCACCCCGTATCGCGATCCGAACTGGACCAAGGGGCTCGATCCCAAGACCGGCAAGCCGCTCGAATATGTCCCGGGTTCGCTCACCCAGAGCTATGCCGAGAACAAGACGCTGAAAGTCGGCGATCCGACCACGGCGCAGGATGTCTGCCCGGCGCTGCCCACCGCCACCTGGTGGCCGCCGGCCTATGACCCGGAGCGCAAGATCACCTGGGTGCAGGCGATCGACGCCTGCTTCAACCAGGGTATCACCGAGCATATCGACCCCACCCGCACAGATCTGCAGGGCAACCCCGGCATGTGGGGCGGCGGCAATTTCTGGACCTTCGACTACGCCTTCCCGGGCGCTCCCGGCCTGATCATCGGGGTCAACACAGAGACGGGCGAGAAGGTCAGCGAGATCAAGACGCCGGCCCCGACCAATTCGGGCCTGCTGTCGACCGCCGGTGGCCTCCTGTTCGGCGGCAACCCGGATGGCGATCTCATCGCCTACGATGCCGACACCATGCAGGAAGTGTGGAAGTTCAACGTCGGCACGCCGATCGGCGCACCGCCGATCTCCTACGCGGTGGATGGCAAGCAGTACATCGCCGTCGTGGTCGGCGGCTCGAAGGGCGCCGGCCCGCGGCTGGGCATGTACGAGGCGGCCAGCCAGGTCGTCGTGTTCGGCCTCTGATGCTCATACGGGGAGGGCCACGGCCCTCCCCGAACACCGAGGTTCCGATGCGGCTCCGCCCCCTAGCCTGCTGCGCCGCGCTTGTCGGCACCGCGCTGCTCGGCGCTCTCGCCCAGCCGGCGCTGGCGCAAGTTCCACCGAAGCTGTGGGATATCCCGCTGGGCACGCCGATTACCGCGCTGGGGCCCGATTTCGTCGATCCCGCCTGCGGCACCAATGGCGGGCCGGCCGGGACGGCGCTCGGTAGCTTTGCCGATTTCGCCGATTGCACCCCCGACGCCACGGGCCTCCATGAGGTGTGGTTCCGCTACGACGATGCGCTCGAGTACATGGCGCTGGCCTACCGCAACCCGGTCGCCGCGATGCAGAACCGGCGCACCGCGGTCAACGGCCAGCTGGCCATCATGAGTCTGCTCGCCGATAACAGCGGCGCCGTCCGCGGCTACCGCATCTTCACCGATCCGCGCGCTCCGGAGCGCGAGCGCTATGAGGCGCATGTCGCCGCTGCGACCTTCCGGGCCCTGTTCGGCACCGACTGGAACTGCACCGACCTGCCGCGTCTTGCCGGCGAGGAGGCAATCGAAGGGACCTTCGTCAAGCAGCGCTGCAGCATCGAGACCGACACCAGGACGGCGACGGTCGAGACGCATTTCTACCTCAAGCCCGGACAGAAGCTGATCGACCCGGTGACCGGCAAGGACAGCATCAACGCTTTCGCCAGCGACGCCCGCCTCGAGGTGGTCGAGCGGCAGCCTTATGCCGATGCCGTCATTGCCGATCCGGGTCCGACCGAGACACTGCCGGCCGACGCCACGCCGACCCAGCGCTTCCTCGCCGGGCTGAGCAATGACTGCCCGCGCTGCGCACTCGGCGGCGCGGATCTCCGCCGCCGCGACCTCAGCGACGCCAACCTCGCCGGCGCCGACCTGACCCGCGCCGTGCTGCACCGAGCCAATCTGCGCAATGCCGACTTCACCGGGGCCATCCTCACAGAGGCCAATCTCAACGCCGCCGACCTGACCCTGGCGAGGTTCGTCGGGGCGCGGATGAACGGCGCCCTGCTCTACGCGGTGCGGGGCAGCCGCCCCGACTTCGGCGGCGCCGACCTCAGCGGCGCCCGGCTCGGCGACATCGAGCTGCGGCAGGCAAAGTTCGCAGCCGCCACGCTAGTGAAAACCGACCTGGGCGGCGCTCGGCTCAACGACGCCGATTTCGGCGCGGCGACGCTCACCGGGTCGTATTTCTACCAGGCCAGCCTGATCCGCGCCAAGCTCGGCCAGGTCAGCGCAGAGGACAGCAATTTCACCGGCGCGGTACTGCGCGGCGCCGATCTCACGGGCGCCGACTTCCACGACACCGATTTCCAGGGCGCCACGCTCGAAAGCGCCGACCTCACCGACGCCACCATGACGCATGTTCGCCTCAGCCGGGCCAACCTGCGCAACGCGGTGACGACGGGAACGGTGTTCACCGATTCATTGATGCCGGATGGCTCGACGGCGAAGTAGCTCTGACGGGCCAGCGAGGGCTGCCCCGCCGTCGCCCCTCCGCAAGGACAGATCGGTGCGGGAAGAACACCCCCACCCTGTCCCTCCCCCGCAAGGGGGGAGGAGACCAAAACACCAGCGCCGGTGGGAGCGAACTCGATATGCGCCCCGCGCGCCACTTGAGGTCTCAGCGATAATCCGCGCAGGCCACGGCGTTGGGGTCACCGTAGTATTCGACGCATTCGGCCTTGGTGATGCGGCGCTTGCCGACCACTTTTTCACCCAGATAGGCCATCAGGGCATCGAGTTCGGCCGGCTCGAGGCTGGCGCCGGGCACCGCGCCTTCCAGCACCGCGCCCTTCTCGCCATAGCACTCGGTGTCGATATAGGCGCCCTTGAGGTTGTAGGGCATCGGCGTGCCGGGGATGCCGCAGGCGATCATCTCGCGCATCGAATCGGGATCGAGCTGGCTGGCGCGCAGGCTCGGGCCGGCAGGGAAATGCCCGCCTTCGCCGCCCTGGCCGAAATCGCCGTGACAGTTGAAGCAGCCGCCGCGCTCCTTCCAGACCTTGAGGCCATCGGCCGCCAGGTCCTGCGCGAAAGCAGGGGCGAAGAGGCTCAGCGAGGCGGTGACGGCGAGCAGCAACCGAACGACGACCGGCCGGCTGCTGGAGCGATGCTGTCGGGTATCAGACATGGCAATGTTCAACTCAGGTGTTCGTAATGATGATCTCTGGCATGCTGGCGACAATTCGGCATGACCCGTTTGGGTCAGCGTCCGCGGCGCAACCGGGAGGAGGCGAAACGATGAGCCTGATTTCGCAGCTCGGCAAGCTCTCCGACCTGGTCTACGACGCGGCCGAGGGCACCCGCAGCTGGCTCGATTTCGTCAACGAGGTCGGACGCTGTTTCGACGCGGTGCACGCCGTATTGACCACCGAGGCGCCGGATCGCGGCACCGGCATGGCCGAAGGCGCCTCGCATCTGTGGGTGCAGTATCAGTGCGGCTCGTATGGCGGGCGCGATCCGTTGATGGAGCGGGCCTGGCGGCTGCCGCGCGGCACGCTGTCCCTGGTGCAGCAGATCGACCAGGATCCGGTGCTTGGCAATTCGGAGTTCTACCGCTCCTTCCTGGCCCATAATGGCCTGCGCCACTTCATGCATGCGCTGCTGCCGCAAGGGCCGGGGCGCGTCGCCTTCTTCTGCCTCACCCGCTCGAACAGCCAGCCGCCGTTCTCGCCCGAGGAGATCGAGGCGGTGGAGGCGCTGATGCTGCATCTGAGGCGAGCGCTGCGCGGCATGGCGAGCGAGCGACGGCAGCCGGCGACCACCTTGTTCGAAACCAGCCCCTATGGGCTGGTGCTGCTCGATCGCCGCGGGCATGCCATCGGCGCCAATGGTCGAGCCCGCATGCTGCTCGATACGCTGGACGGGGTCAGCCTGAAGGTCGATTTCCTGCATCTGGCCGGCATCCGCGGCAACCCGGAGGCGGCGTTCGCCGCGCATCTGGGGGTGGTCGGCAAACCGGTCGCCTTCCGCATCGAGCGGCCCGGCGCCGATACGCCGCTCTCTGCCCTCGTCACCTCGGTGCCGGACGAATGGCGACACCATGAGGCGCGCGAGGCGGTGGCGCTGCTGATGCTCAGCGACCCGCAAAGCACCAGCTATCCCGATGCGGCAGTGCTGATGAGCCTATATGGCCTCACGCCGCGCGAGGCGAGCTTCGCCCAGACCTTGGTCGAAACCCGCGGCATGCGGCCGACCAGCGACGAGCTCGGGATTTCCCCGGAAACGGCCCGCCGGCACCTGAAATCGGTGTTCGAGAAGACCCGCACGCACAGCCAGTCGGAACTGATCCACCTGCTGGTCCGCCACCCCGCGGCATTTGTCGGCCAATCCGCCGCCGCGCCCGAGGTCCTGCAGCAGGCATCCTAGCCCCCGCTACACCCGCATCTTGGCGCGAGCATAGGGGCTGGGCATATCGTCGAACACGGTGCGCCCGCCATATTCGGGCGCGCGCCGACGCTCTTCGGCGATGAACTCGTGAAAGCTCGGCCCGGTGGCGCCGGCTTCGAGCTGGCGCGATTGCCGGTCGAGCCGCCGAATGGCATCGAGTTCCTCGTCACGGCCGAGTCTCGCCTTGCCGACGGCCGATTTCAGCACCCGGATGGTCTCGTCATAGACCTTCAGCGGCACCGGGAACGGATGGCCGTCCTTGCCGCCATGGGCCATGGCGAAGCGGGCCGGATCGGCGAAGCGGTGCGGTGCGCCATGCACCACCTCGGCGACCTGGGCCAGCGCACGAACCGTTCGGGCGCCGACGCCCGGCACCAGCAGCAGCTCCGAAAAGTCGCTCGGGGCACGATCGGCGGCGGCGGCGAGGCTGCCGTGCAGGCGGCGCAGCATCATGTCCTTGGGGCGGATGTCGTGATGCTCGGGCATCACCAGGTGCGGCAGCAGCGGCTGATCGTCCTCGATCGGCGCCGGTTCGGGGATGCCTTCGAGCCGGCCCACCTCGCGGACGATGGCATCCGGCCCCATGCCGCCGAGGATATCGACCTGTGCGGTGCGCGAGCGCGCCGCCCGCACGTCGGTCAGGTTGACGATGGTGCCCTCGGCGGCGCCCTCGATGGCGGCATGCGGCTGTTCGACGAAGCTGCGCAGTCCTTCGGAGCGCCAGTGATAACGACGCGCCGTCTTCGCGTCGCCTTTCATGCCCTGCTGCACCACCACCCAATGACCGTCATCGGCAACGATGAAGCCGTGCAGATAGAGCTCGAACCCATCCTGCACCGCGGCGCTGTCGACCTTGGCCACCAGTCGGCTGGCCCGGGCGAGGGCCGCGCCGTCGAAACCGACGCGATTGCCAATCGCCACCAGTTCGTCGGGCGTCTTGCGCGAATGCCGCCCGCGGCCGCCGCAGACATGCAGCCCCAGCTCGCGCTCCAGCGGCCGAAGCCCGCCCTTCAGCGCGCCGATCACGCTGGTGGTGATGCCCGAGGAATGCCAATCCATTCCCATGACGGCGCCGAATGACTGGAACCAGAATGGATGTGCGAGGCGGCTCAGCAGCTCGTCGCGGCCATATTCCATGACGATCGCCTGGCAGATCACCGCCCCGAGCCGCGCCATGCGCTCGCTCAGCCATTTCGGCACGCGTCCGCCATGCAAAGGCAGATCGGCGCTTCCGCCTCGGTTGGCCATCGGGTGTTCCTCTGTTCTGCCGCCACCATAGCACAGGAACAAAAGAGAAACAAACTGACAGCCCCTCCGACGGGCGTCGGTGTTTCAGAACTTGCCCGACAGCGTCAGCTTCACCGCGTGCGTCGACTGCGCGCCGCCGAACTGGCCCTGGTAGCCGAGGTCAAGGTTCATACCCGGCGCCAGCTCGCCGCCGAGCCCGGCCTCGAGCAGCACGGCGGTGTCGCCGGGACTGGCCCCGCTCACGGTGAACGGGGTGCCGCCGGCGAAACCATGCGTCGCCATCGGCTGATCGCCGGTGGTGCGCTGCACCGCGATGCTGCCGCGCGCCGCCAGCACCAGGCCGTCACCGACCACGAACTGACGCACCGCCTTGAGGCCGGCGCTGAGGACGCCGAGGCCGATCCCGCCGGAAGCGCCGCTCAGCGCCGCGTCGCCGCCGCTCTCGCTGTAGCGGCTGCCGGATTGGCCGATCAGCGCCGCCCGCACAAACGGCGTCAGCGCCACGTCGCCCAGTTCGAACGCGTAGCCGAGCTCGCCGAACAGCTGCGCCGTGGTGGTGGAATAGTCGGCGCCCAGCGTCTCGCTGAAGCCGGTGAAGCTGGGGGTGCGCGTCACCGATACCTGGTTGGCCGCCACCGCTGCCCCGAATGCCAGCCGCACCTGGCCCAGCGCCGCGCCACCATAGAGCCCGAGTTGATAGCTGGTGGCTTCAGCCCGCGAGTCGCGCTCGGGCAGATCGACCGCTACACCGCCAATGCCGGCCAGCATGCCGACAAACACCTCGCGGCTCACCAACCCGTCGGCGCCGAGCAGCATGCCGCCAGCGCCGAAATCGTAGCCGGCGGCGTTGCCGTCCCCCGCCACCGTGCCGACGGCGCCATAGCCGCGGGCCCAGATGTTGCGCGCCCCCACCTGGCTCTGTGCGATCGCTGCGAATGCGGCGTCGACCCGATCGAGGGCGGCCTCGCGCGGATGCCGGCCGGCATCGGCGAGGCTCCGCAGCAAGGAGGCGTGCACCTCGCCGGAGAGATCGTCGAACGCCTCGAGCGCCGTAGCGGTATTCAGCGGCACCACCGCATCGAACAGTGGACTTGTCGGTTGCGCCTGCAGCGCGGTGGCGGTGGCCAGCTGGTTTGGCGTCTCGGCGATCACGGGGAGGTTCGCGATCGCCGAAACGCGCAGCCACACCTCGCCGGGTGTGTCGTAGTCGAGCACGAACTCGAGGAAGGCCGAGTCGTCGACGAGATCGGCAAAGGTCCCGCTGACGCTTGCCGCGGTGAGAATCCGGTAGGCGCTGCCCAACGCGTAGGAGCCGCTGGCGGCGGTGACGCTGACGGTGCCACCGCTCAGCGTCGCGACGCCCGAAACAGCGAGCTGGCCGGCGACGGTTACCGGGGTGACACCGACCTTGAAGGTGCTGCCCGTCGCGTTGGTATAGCTGCCGGCGACGTTCAGCGTGCCGGCCGAAACGTCGACAGTGCCGGCATTGTTCACCGCGCCCGCCAGCGTGCCGGTGCCCTTGACTGTACCCAACGCCCGGATATCGATGGTCGCACTGGTGAGCGTGCCCAGGACGTTCAGCACCCCGGCCTGCACCTCGGCGCTGGTGGCGAAGCTGCCCGCATTGCTGAGCGTCCAGGCGCTGCCCTGCATCGACAGGGTTTCGAAGTTGAGGAATTTCGCGATGCTCTCGCTGCCCGCGCCGAGCAGGATCAGGTTGTCGGTGCCGGTGCCGCCCTTGACCAGGCCATTGAGCACCGAGCCGGTGTCGAGCTTCAGCGTGCGGGTGCTGCTGCCGTTGAAATTGATGGCGTTGACCGCGCCGGTAATGGTGCCCGAATTGGTCACCGTACCGGCGGCGTTGAGGTAGAGCCCATCGCCGGCTGCAGACTTGATGGTGCCCGAATTGATGAAGGTACCACCGCCGGTCGCCTCCACTGCCTTGGAGTTGGCACTGCTGCCGGTGGACTCGATGGTGCCGGCATTGGTGAAGGTGAGCACCCCGGTGGCGCTGGCATAGACGCCGTTGAAGCCGCCCTTGATGACCCCGCCGGCATTGTTGGTGATGGTGCTGGGCCCGCCCTGCACGAACACGCCGGTGGAGGTACTGGTCTGCCTGATGTTGATGATGCTGCCCGAGTTGATCACCGTGCGTTCGGTGCCCTGGCCGATCGAGACGGCATTGCCGGAACTGTCGCCGGTGATCACGCCGGTCGCGGTGTTGGTCACCGAGCCGCCGAACTGCAGCAGCACCAGATCGCCGCCGGAAACGACCTGGGTGATGGTGCCGGAATTGGTGACGACGCCCGGGCCGACGCCGGGATTGCCGCCGCTGGGGAACTTGCCGATGTTGATGGCGCTGCTCGACGCATTGATGGTCGCGCCAAGCTCGTTGACCACGGTGCCGCCGCCGACCAGCGTGATGGCGTTGCCGCCGGCGAGCAGGCCCGAATTGGTGACGCTGGACCCGGCGCCGTCGAGCTTGATCTGCCCGCTGATGCTGCCGTGGTTGCCCAAGGTCCAGGTGCCGGTGCCGCTCACCGTCGGACCGCCCAGGGTGTTGCTGACCGAGACCCCCGAGAGGATGTCGACCGTGGTGCCGGCATAGAGGTTGAGGTTGACCCCGGTGGTGGTGCTGGCGGAAATGTCGACATCGGCGGCCCATGCCGGCGCCAACGCAGTGGCGAGCGCCAGCTCCACCGCGACCGCCGCAGCCACGCCGCGCCGAACTGCCCCGTTCCGGTAAACCATGCCCTGCCGCCCGAACCCGATCAATCAGGCGGAGCCTAGGAGGCGGGCAGCCGGCAGCGTAGCTGGTTACTCGGGGCAGGCCGGGGCAACTCGGGGCATGGCTCAGCGCCAAGGCGCCATCCAGCCGAGCCCCTCGCTGGTGCCGCCGAGCGGGCGATACTCGCAGCCGACCCAGCCGTCGTAGCCAAGGCGGTCGAGTTCGTTCAGCACGAAGCGGTAATTGATCTCGCCGGTTCCCGGCTCGTGCCGGCCCGGCGTGTCGGCGATCTGGATGTGGCCGATGCGATGCCTCAGCCGCTCATAGGTCGGGATCAGGTCGCCGGCCGTAACCTGCTGGTGGTAGATGTCATACTGGATCTGGAGGTTGCCCGAACCCACAGCCGCGAGCACCTGCTCGGCATGGTGCGCCGTCGTCAGGTAGAAGCCCGGAATGTCGCGCGGGTTGATCGGCTCGATCAGCAACCTCACGCCGGCTGCGGCGAAGCGCGGCGCCGCGTATTCGAGATTGCCGACGAACGTCGCTTCCAGCACGTCCCGGGCAATCCCCGGCGGCGCGATGCCGGCAAGACAGTTCACCTTGCCACAGCCGAGCGTGGCGGCGTAGCGGAGCGCCACGTCGACGCCGGCGCGAAACTCATCTACCCGATCGGGGTGGCAGGCGATGCCGCGCTCGCCCCCGTCCCAGTCTCCTGCCGGCAGGTTGAACAGGGCCTGCGCGAGGCCGTGACGGGTGTTGAGCGCGGCCAGCTCTTCGGCCGGCGCGACATAGGGCACGGCATATTCCACCGCCCGGAAGCCGTCTGCCGCGGCGGCGGCAAAACGCTCGAGGAATGGCAGCTCGGGATAGAGAAACGACAGGTTGGCGGAGAATTTCGGCACGTCGGTCCTCGTTGCAGCGCGCGGAGCCAACCATGCCTGGTGCCCGGGGGTAAAGCCCAAGCGCTCTCCAGCGCCTCGTGGGAGCGATGCGCCGGAGAACGTTTCCGGGAGGACCGGAACGAGAAGTAGCCGACAGACCGGTGCGACCTGTCTCCACTCTTATGCGATCCCCGCCCTCTGGCAAAAGGCAGGCAACAAGCGGACGACGGCCGGAGCCGTCGCCGCGGGGACGACGGCCGGAGCCGTCGCCGCGGGACGGCGGCCACGGCCGTCGCCCGGGGGTATCAGACCTTCACGCGGATCATCTGGTACGAGTAGGGCTGGAGCTTGACGCTCAGCGTCTTGCCATCGACCTTGGCGCCGCTGCCCTTGGCGGGGGCGACATTGGTCTGCGCGGTGGCGGTGTTCACGGCGCGCAGGTTCTCGTGCGTCATCACCTGGTGGTCGATCACCGTCGCAGCGCCGAACCCTTCGAGGCTGAGATCGACATCGATCGCTTCGCTGGCGTGACGGTTCACCGCGAAGAAGCTGATGGTGCCGTCTTCTTCGTTGTGGACGCCGGAGACGTCGACATAGCCGATATTGTCGCCGTGTACGGCGTCGTAGCCGGGCGATTTGACATCGAGCTGCAGGGCGGTGCCGCGGCCGAACACCGAGGCGAAGTAGTACGGATAGTAGATGGTCTGCCGCCAGGCCTGCCCCTTGGGGTCGGTCATGATCGGCGCGATCACGTTCACCAGCTGGGCGATGCAGGCGAGCTTCACCACGTCGGAACGGCGGATGAAGGTGTTGAGGATCAGGCCGACCTGCAGCACGTCCTCGAAATTGTAGATGTCCTCGAGCAGGCGCGGGGCGTGCGGCCAGCCGTCATTGCCGTCGAGGATCTTCCGATCCTGCTTGTTGGAGTGGTACCAGACGTTCCACTCGTCGAAGCTGATATAGACGTTGTGCTTCGAACGCTTCTTGGCCTTCACGAAGTTGATGGTCGAGGCCACCGTAGCGATGTAGCGGTCGAGCTTTTCGTTCAGCGCCAGGTAGTTGGCGGTGTTCTTCGCCAGCGCCTCCGCCGTGCCGCCTTCGGCCAGCGCGCGCTCGTTCTCACGGTTGGCGAAGTACATGTGCAGGCTGATATGATCGACATTGTCGTAGGTGTGCTCGAGCACCTCGCGTTCCCAATCGGGATAGGTCGGCATGTCGGCATTGGACGAGCCGCAGACGATCAGCTCGAGCTTCTTGTCGAAGGCGCGCATGGTCTTGGCGACCTCGTTGGCGAGGCGCCCATACTCATGCGCAGTCTTGTGGCCGACCTGCCAGGGGCCGTCCATCTCGTTGCCGAGGCACCAGAGCTTGACGTTGAACGGGTCGGCGCGGCCGTTCTTCTTGCGCAGGTCGCCCCAGTACGACCCGGTCGGGCCGTTGACGTATTCGAGGAAGTTGCGGGCATCGTCGAGGCCGCGCGAGCCCAGGTTGATGGCGAGCATCATCTCGGTATCGACCAGCTCGCACCAGTCGGCGAATTCGTGGACGCCCACGGCATTGCTGTCGGAGGTGTGCCAGGCGAGATCGAGCCGGGTCGGACGCTCAGCGCGCGGGCCGACGCCATCTTCCCAGTTATAGGCGGAGACGAAGTTGCCGCCGGGATAGCGGACCATCGGCACCTTGAGCTCGCGCACCAGCTGGGCGACGTCGCCGCGCATGCCGTTCTTGTCGGCGGTGGCGTGGCCGGGCTCGTAGATGCCGGTATAGATGGCGCGCCCGAGATGTTCGAGGAAAGCCCCGTACACCCGGTCGTCGATCTTCGAGATGGTATAGTCCTTGTGCGCCGTTACCGTCGCCCGCATGCGCTCCTCCATGTCACCAGCTTTGGTGATTTATATCGCGTAGCTTGATATGGAACAGGTCGCGGCGCGTCAAGGGGAGGGTGGCGAGTCGTGCGTGGCGAATAGCGAGTAGAGCGGCGAGTTCGCCCCTGCTTACTCCCCATTGGCTATTCGCTACCGACTTCTCCGCTCACTCCGTCTCGATCCGGAGCACGATGTCCTGGTCGTAGTTGCCGAAGCCGCGACCGAAAATGTTGATGCCGCCCGGATGCTTGGCATCTTCCTTGACCCCGATCCTGAGCCGGATCGAGTGGTGGGTGTCGAGGTCGAGGTCCTTGAGCGAGACCGGCGAGATCTTCATGCCGTCGACATAGGTGCCGCTGCCGTTGACGCGGAAGCTCTTGAGCTTGCCGTACTGGCTGCCTTTGAGCTTCCACCAGTCGGGCGTGTAGACGCCGCGCTTGTCGCCGAAATCGCCGGGCGAGGTCCAGGTGCCGATGTCCTGGCCGTTGACCCCGACGGTGATGTCGCTGGGCCAGTCGGCGCTGGTGCCGGGCACTTCCGAACTCAGCTCGAAGCTGAACTCCATCGAAGTGATCTTCTGCTGCGCCAGCCGCGCATTGTTGGGGAACTGGTATTCGACATAGCCGCGGGTGAACCAGATCAGCCCGGTCTTCATGCGGTCCGGATCAAGGAAGGTGTCGGGCACATCGAGCAGCCCGATGATCCCCTCGGTGGAACAGAGGCCGCAAGGCGCCGAGACCTCGCAACTGGTATAGAGCCCGAGTGGCATCGCCACTTCGATGGCATTGGCCTTCAAGGGGCGGATATCCTCCTTGAACATGACCAGCACTTCGTCGAACAGGCTATGGCAGATCTTCTGGTTGCCCTTGCGGGCCTTCTGGGTTTCGGTGCGCACCAGGCCGGCTTCCACCAGCGTCTGCATGTTCGACGAAACCGTCGACTGCGGCTGGCCGAGCTTGGCGGCGATGTCGTTGACGTTCATCGCGCCCTGCACATGCAGCAGCTTGAGGATGGCGACACGGACCTCGGAGGCCAGCGCCTTCAGGACTTCCGGCCTCTCCTCGGGGTCGATGAGCAGGAAATTGCGGCTCATGAATCGTGACGCTCCCAAACGCTGAAGGGCGTTTGTATCAGGAAGTTCGGTACAGTCAAACGAGGCTCAGGCCAGTTGTCCCAGCAACTCGTGCGGCACCCGGTGAAGCAGCGGCTCGCCGCGGACGAAACGCTCGACCTCGTCGACGATCAGGGTGCCGAGCCGTTCGCGCTCGCCGCCGATGGCCCCGGCAATGTGCGGGGTCAGGAGCACGTTGGGCAGCTCGTAGAGCGGCGAGTCCGGGGGCAGCACCTCGGGTTCGGTGACGTCGATCACGGCGTTGAGGCGGCCGGCGACCAGCTCGCGCAGCAGCGCATCCTGGTCGACGATGCTGCCCCGCGCCGTGTTGATGAAAGTGGCGCCATCGCGCAGCAGCGCCAGTCGTCGCGCATCGATCATGTGCCGGGTCGAAGGCAGCGCGGGGGCATGGAGCGAGGCCACGTCCGAGCGGGCCATCAGCTCGTCGAGCTCGACCAGTTCCACCCCCAGCGCCGCCGCCTGCTCGGGGGTGGTGCTGGTCGAGGTCAGCAGCAGCTCGAAATCGTAGGGCGCCAGCAGTTCGATGGTTTTCAGCCCGATGCGCGAGGCGCCGATGATGCCGACGGTCTTCTGATAATTACCCAGTTGCGACGCCATCAGCGGGTGCGAGCGCAGGTGCCGGCGCTCGCTCCGATAGATATCGCGGAAGGCCAGCACGCCCTTGTTGGCAAAGAGGATCGCCGCCACGGTGAACTCCGCCACCGGCACGGCATTGGCCGTCACCGCCGAGGTCACGGCCACCCGCTCCACCACCTCGGGCGCGATGAAGTACTTTATCGAGCCTGCCGAATGGGCGATCAGCCGAAGCTTCGGCGCCGTCGCCAGCGTCGCTGCATCGATCAGCGGTGGGCCCCAGCCGGTCACCAGAATTTCGGTCTCGGCCAGCACGGCGCGGGCGTCGGGCGAGGTCAGCTCGAGCAGCGGCTCATGCCGCAGGATGTCGCAAAGGCCGGCCAGCCGCTGCAATTGCTCGGCGGCGAAGACGTGCTCGGTGAATTGCGGGTCGTAGGCGAAGGCAAGCCTGGGTTGCATCGGATGGCTCAATCGGTGTGGAACACCTCGTCGATCGAGGCCCACCATTCGCCGTCCTTGCGGGTTTCGAGCGGCGACTGCATCGGCATGCAGACCGACCACCACTCCTGGGTCACCGGATCGGCGGCCATCGCGGCCATATCGGCTTCGTAGTCGGTGCCGACATATTCGAAATACGAGAACAGCAGGTTTTCCGGCTGCTTCAGGAAGATCGAGTAGTTGCGGATGTTGGAATTTTTGATCTGCTTGAGCACATCCGGCCACACCGCAGCGTGCACCCGCACATAATCGGCCACCGCCTCGGGCTTCAGCCCCAGCACCGCGCCATAACGCTTCATCGTCGCATTCCTCCCTTGTTTGTTACCTCACCCACTGGATGGGTGTTGCGCGCCCGTCGGACTTCACCCGAGCCCTGGCTGCTCTCCTATCCCCGGCGCTGTGAAATCTCCTGGCCACAGCCGATCAGCAGCTTGAGGGCCGCATCGCAGCCGGGGGCCGTCGTGACGTCGAGCCGCTCCGAATAGGGGCACGTGAACACCGCCAGCACCCGGCCCATCGGCCCCAGGATCGGCACCGACAGGTTGGTCACGCCGGCGATCTGCAGGCTCTGCATGTTCTCAAACCCCTGCTGGCGCACCCGGGTCAGCCGCTCCTCCAGCGCCGGGGTCAGCTGCTCGGGCTGATCCTGCTCCTCCAGCATCAGCCGCCGCTCGTCCGCGGCGGCGAAGGCGAGCAGCACGTGCCCGGAACCGGTATTGATCAGGCTGATGCGCGAGCCGACCCGCACCGAGACGTTCCAGTAGCCCGGCCCGTCGACCTGCGCCGCCACCACCAGGTTGCCGCGGTCATAGATGGCGAGATGGCAGGCCTGCTGCGCATCCCTCGCGAAGCGGCGCATCACCGGCATGGCCTGGCTCAGCAGCCGCTGCAGCGGCGGACGGGCATGCGCCAGTTCGAACAGTTTCAGCGTCACCTCGTAACGGTCGGCGGCGGTGCGGCGCACGAAGCCGCGGCGCACCAGCCGGTCGAGCATGCGGTAGATTTCATTGGGCGAGCGATCGAGCGCCTTGGCGATCTCGGCCTGGCTGAGGCTCTCCTCGGTGGCCGCCAGCAGTTCGAGGATATCCAGCCCCTTGTCGAGGGCCGGGGCGCGGTACTTCTCCAGATCCTCGAGGGGAACCACGCGCCTTCCTCCCTTCGGCGCAATTGACGCCGCAAACCTCACGTGCTTACTCACGAATAGTCTTTTCACATATGCACAACAAGCCGGATTCAGCCGGTGTGCGCATCGCCTCGGGGAGGAAGCCATGGCGCGGATCGCGCGGGTCGAAGTGCTGATGGTCGACCTGGTCCCCAAGGTGAAGCGGGTCGACGCCATCCAGTCCTTCGTGTCGCAGGAAACCCCGATCGTTCGCATCACCGATGCGGACGGCGTCACCGGCACCGGCTACAGCTACACCATCGGCACCGGCGGCCATTCGGTGATCGAACTGCTGAAGCGCACGCTGGTGCCCGCCATTGTCGGCCGCGAGGCCAACGAGATCGAGAAGCTCTGGCGCGACCTCCTGTTCCTTACCCACGCCACCACCACCGGCGCCATCACCTCGATCGCGCTCGCCGCCATCGACACGGCGTTGTGGGACCTGCAAGCGCGCAAACTCGGGTTGCCGCTCCAAATCCTCGCCGGCGGGGCGCAGGACGCCATTCCGCTCTACACCACCGAGGGCGGCTGGCTGCATCTCGAAGAGGCGGCGCTGATCGAGGACGCGCTCAGGGCCAAGGCCGACGGATTCGGCGGCTGCAAGCTGAAGGTCGGCCGGCCGATCCACGAGGACGTACGCCGCATTTCGGCGGTGCGCGAGGCGGTCGGCCCGGGCTTCGAAATCTTCACCGACGCCAACCAGCGCTTCAATGTCGACGAGGCGATCCGCCGGGCTCGCGCCTATGAGCCGCTCGACATCGGCTGGTTCGAGGAGCCGCTGACCGCCGAGGACATTTCCGGCCATACCCGGCTCGTCGAGCATACCTCGATCCCCATCGCAATCGGCGAGAGCCTCTATTCGGCAATGCATTTCCGCGAGTATCTCGAGCGCCATGCCTGCTCGATCATCCAGGTCGATGTCGGCCGGGTCGGCGGCATCACGCCGTGGCTGAAGGTCGCGCATATGGCCGAGGCGTTCAACATCGCGGTCTGCCCGCATTTCCTGATGGAACTGCATGTCGGGCTCTGCGCCGCCATCCCCAATGGCCGCTGGGTCGAATACATCCCGCAGCTAGACCAATTGACGACTGAACGGATGACCATCCGGGATGGTAAGGCCATCCCGTCTGCAAAACCGGGCCTCGGCATCGCCTGGGATTTCGACGCCATCGAGCGGATGACCGTCGAAGGCTCGCATTCGATCCATCTGTAGGAGCACCCGTGCCGATCGTTGCCAACGCGCCAGCCAGTCTGGAACGGAGTTTTGGCAGGGAAGCGTTCGGCGCCGACCCGGCGAACTATCATGCCGCCCGACCGGCTTACCCCAGGCAGACCTGGGAGGCGCTGGCGCAACGCGCTGGTTTGCGTGGCGGCATCGACATCCTCGAGATCGGTGCCGGCACCGGTCTGGCGACCCTGCCGCTGCTGGCACATGGCCCGACCAGCCTCATCGCCGTCGAACCCGACGCCCGGCTCGCCGCCTTTCTCAGCCACACCGCGGAAGACTCGCGCCTGTCGGTGGTCGCCGAGCCGTTCGAGGAGGCGGACCTGCCGGCCGCCAGCTTCGACCTCGTGGTCAGCGCCACGGCGTTCCACTGGCTCGACACCGTGCCGGCGCTGGCCCGCATCCACAGGCTGCTGCGCCGTGGCGGCGCCGTTGCACTGATCTGGAACGTCTTCGGCGATGGCAGCCGGCCCGACCCGTTCCACGAGGCGACGACGCAGCTGTTCGAAGGGCATCGCCACAGCACCTCCGGTGGCGGCTCGGGCCAGACCCCTTTCGCCCTCGAGGCGAGCGCCCGGCTCGACGATTTCGTCGCCACCGGCTTTGTTGCCGATGCCCCGGAGTTCCGGCGCTGGACGCTCGAGCTCGACCCTGAAGGCGTAAGGGCGCTCTACGCCACCTATTCCAACGTCACGGCGCTGCCGGCACCGGAGCAGGTGCGCCTGCTCGACGGTCTGTCCGAAATCGCGGCCCGGCAATTCGGCGGAAAAGTGCAGCGCAATATGACCACCGCCATTTACACCGCGAGGCGCGCGGCCGACGCGCATCTCGCCGCCTGAGACACCAAGCAAGAACTGGAGACTTCCCATGGCCGATATCAGCGGCAAGATCGTTCTCATCACCGCCGCGGCGCAGGGCATCGGCCTCGCCTCGGTGCATGCCTTCGTCAAGGCCGGCGCCAAGGTGATCGCCACCGACATCAATGCGGCCAAGCTCAAGGAGCTCGACGGCACCCCGGGCGTCACCACCCGCGTGCTCAACGTGCTGAGCACCGAGGAAGTGAACAAGGCGGTGGCCGAGATCGGCCGCATCGACATCCTGTTCAACTGTGCCGGCGTGGTGCAATCGGGCAGCATCATGGACATGCCCGACAAGGACCTCGAGTTCGCCTTCGATCTCAACGTCTGGGCGCAGATCCGCGCCATCAAGGCGGTGCTGCCGCAGATGCTGGAGCGCAAGGACGGCTGCATCATCAACATGGCGACCGTCGCTTCGTCGGTCACCGCCGTGCCGAACCGCGCTGCCTACACCATTTCGAAGGCAGCGGTGGTCGGGCTCACCAAGTCGATGGCCGCCGACTATACCGACAAGGGCATCCGGGTGAACGCCATCTGCCCGGGCACGGTGGAGTCGCCGTCGCTGCACGAGCGCTGGCACGCCACCGGCGATTTCGAAGCGGCCAAGAAGGCCTTCATCGCGCGCCAGCCGATCGGCCGCATCGGCCAGCCGGAGGAAGTCGCCGACCTCGCCGTCTACCTCGCCGGCGCCACCTACACTACGGGCCAGGTGCAGATCATCGACGGCGGCTGGACGGCGTAGGACTGAAAGTTCAGCGAAACTCGATCGCTCTCCCTCCCCCTTGTGGGGAGGGATCAAGGGTGGGGGCGGCTGCAAACTCCGGCGCTCGGCCTAGTCCGCAAACCCTTGCGCTACCGGGGCTTTGCACACGCCCGCCGTTTCCAGCTGGTGGGCGATCCTGAGGCATACGTCCTCGCGCCAGGGCGCCGCGATCACCTGGACGCCGAGCGGCAGGTCTTCGCCATATTGCCAGACCGGCACCGTCGCCACCGGCAGGCCGATGAACGAAAGCGGCTGAGTGAAGATGCCGAGATTGGGCCGCACCGGCAGCTCGACGCCGCCGAACATTGCGGTCTTCTGCCCCAGCAGCGGCGCCTTCATCGGGGTTGCGGGGGCGAGAATGGCATCGACCCCGTCGAACAGTTTCAGCACCCGTTCGCGGAACACCCGGCGCAGCTTCTGCGCCCGCTCCACCCAGACGGCAGGCAGCATGGTGCCGGCCAGCAGCCGGTCGCGCACTTCGGGGTCGAAATCGTCGGGACGCTGCCGCAGGCGGTCGAGATGCAGCGTTGCGCCCTCCGCCATGGTGATGAGGAAGGCGGCGGCACGGGCAGCCTGGGCGTCGGGCAGGGTGACGGTCTTGGTCACCTCGAGGGCCTTGGCCACCTTCTGCACCACGGCCTGCACCTCGGGGGTGCCGAGGAAATAATCGCCGGCCACGGCGATGCGCAGGCCGGGAATCGGATGCTTCAGCCGCGCCGAGGTCGGCTCGTTCACCCGCTTGGTCTGCGCCGGGTCCGCCTCGTCGTATCCCTGCATCAGGTCGTAGGCGAGCGCCAGATCGCGGGTTGAGCGGGCGAATGGGCCCAGGTGGTCGAGGCTCGAGACGAATGGGAAGCTGTGGGCCCGGCTCAGCCGGCCATAGGTCGGCTTCAGCCCGAACAGCCCGCAGAACGAGGCCGGGACGCGGATCGAGCCGTTGGTGTCGGAGCCGAGGCTCAGCGGCACCAGCCCGCCGGCCACCGCCGCGGCCGGGCCCGCCGACGAGCCGCCGGTCATGTGGTCGAGCCCATGCGGGTTGCGCGACGGGCCGTCATGGGCGTTCTCGCCGGTAAAGCCGTAGGCGTATTCGTCCATGTTGAGGCCGCCGAGCAGCACCGCGCCCGCGGCTTCGAGGCGGGTCACCAGCGTCGCGTCACGGGCTGCCGGCGGGTTGTCGCGGTTGATCTTCGAGCCGGCGCGGGTCGGTATCCCCTTGATGTCGTAAAGGTTCTTGACCGCGAACGGCACGCCGGCGAGCGGGCCCGGGTCCATGGCGTTGCTGATCTTGCTGTCGACCAGTTCGGCCTGCTCCAGCGCCCGCTCGGCCGTCACGTCGGTGAAGGCGCCCAGCATCGGATTATGCCGTTCGATCCGCTTGAGCGCGGCCTCGGTCACAGCGCGCGCCGTCACCTTGCCGGTCTTGACGGCCTCGGCGATCTCGGTGGCGTCGGCAGTCGCCTTCATGCGCGATAGACCGGCGCCGGTTCGGCGTCGTCGTCGAGCTTGATCTGTTCGACCAGCGCCGCCATCTTCGAGGCGGTCTTCAGGTTGAGCTTGATGCCGGCGCGGTGCTCGGGGGCGATGCGCAGTTGCAGCAACGGCGCCGCGGCATCGATCAGCGCATCGGCATCGAAGGGTTTATAGGCCATGGCGCGTCATGCCTCGCGTCGGCCAGCCGAGTGCAGCCCCCTGCTCTCGCGATACCAGCCGGGAATACCCTCACACAGCAGCGGCTTGCCGGGCAATCATCTTGATCCTCGCGGCTCTGAATTCCGAGTGACTGGTCGGCGCCCAACTAACATGTTAGCTCTGGCATCGAGGAAACGGCCGGACCAACCGGCAGTGAGGGAACAGACGTGAATCAGATCGATCTCAACGGGCAGGTGGCCGTGGTCACCGGCGGCGCCTCGGGCTTCGGCCTTGCCTGCGCCAAGCGCTTCATCGCCTCGGGCGCCAGGGTCAGCCTGTGGGACCGGGACGCCGACGCCCTGAAGCTCGCCGTGGAGCTGCTGGGCGACGCCGCTTCGAGCCAGAAGGTCGACATCACCGATTATGACGGGCTGGCCGCAGCGCACGCCGCCGTCGAGGCGGAGGTCGGCCCGGTTTCGATCCTGCTCAACTCGGCCGGCATTGCCGGCAAGAACGCGCCGCTCGACGAGTATGGGCTCGACGAGTGGCGCCGCGTCATCGAGATCAACCTCAACGGCACGTTCTACGTCAACCGGGTGGTGATCCCTTCGATGAAGGCCCGCAATTATGGCCGCATCGTCAACATCTCGTCGGTGGCCGGCAAGGAAGGCAACCCCAACGCCGCCGCCTATGCGGCCTCGAAATCCGGGGTGCTTGGCCTGGTGAAGGCGCTCGGCAAGGAAGTCGCCAAGTACGACATCGCGGTCAACGCCATCACCCCGGCGGTCGCCAATACCGCCATCCTCAAGGAAGTCACCAAGGAGTTCATCGAGTACATGCTGAGCCGCATCCCGCGCGGCCGCTTCCTCGAAGTGGACGAACTGGCCAACATGGTCGCCTGGCTGGTGTCGAAGGAGAACAGTTTTACCACCGCCTCGGTATTCGACCTCTCGGGCGGCAGGACCACCTACTGATGACCATCCGGCACTGCGTGTTCCTGAAGTTCCGCGCCGATGTCTCGGCAAGCGAGAAGCAGTCGATCTACGAGCAACTCGCGGCGCTCGGGGTGCATCTCGAGATCGACCGTATGAGCTATGGGCCGAACGTCTCGCCCGAGGGTCTGCACCAGGGCTTTGTCGACGGCTTCACCATGGACTTTCCCAACGCCGCAGCGCGTGACGCCTATCTGGTGGATAGCAAACACAAGGAAGCCGGAGCACGGCTCGTTGCGGCGCTGGAGGGCGGGGTAAAGGGGCTGCTGGTGTTCGACATCGAGGTTTGACGCACCCTGCCGGGGGATAGGTCGGGGCGGGAAGAGTACCCCCACCCCTGTCCCCTCCCCGCAAGGGGGAGGGAGACGGCCAACTCCAGCGCCAGTGTTCTGGTCTCCTCCCCCCTTGCGGGGGGAGGGACAGGGTGGAGGGTATCTTCCCGCACCAGCCCGTCGGTCCCGTTGTCGTACCGCACCTACCGCCGCGACGCGGCGATGGTCTCGGCCAGCAGCCCGCCCATGCGGCTCTCGGGCCGGCCGAGATCGCGCACGATGGTCATGTGATCGAGTTCGGGCAGCGTGATGCGCTGGTAGTCGAGGCCGCGTTGCGCAGCGGCAAAGCAGAGGTCCTGGGCCTGCAGGTGGAACGGCTCGGTCTCGTTGTGGCCGACCGCCACCACCACCTCGGGTCCCGCCATCTGCTCGGCGCCAAGCGGCGAGAAGCTTGCCACTTCCTCGTCGGTCAGCGACAGGCTGGGCTGCAGGTAGCTCGTGGTGATGGGCCTCAGGTCATAGAGCCCCGAGACCAGCAACAGCGACTTCACCGGGATCTCGGGCGGCTGCGTCTCGTGCGGCGCCCGCGCCGCGAGGTAACTCGCGAGGTGCCCACCGGCAGAATGCCCCGAGGCCGAGAAGGCAGTCGCATCGCCACCAAAACTCTCGGCGTTTGCCACCAGCCAGCGCGCCGCCTGCCGCACCTCGTCGACCAGCTGGGCCAGACGGGCGTTGGGGATCAGCGTGTACTCGACGATCGCGGCGATGGCGCCGTTCCGGGTGATGGTCTCGGCCGGAAAGGCGAACATCTCCTTGTCGTTGAGGAACCAGTAGCCGCCATGGATGAACATGTGGACGGGCAAGGGCCCGCTGGCGTTTTCGGGAAAGAACAGGTCGAGCCGCTGCCGCGGGCCGTCGCCATAGCCGAGGTCGAACCGGCTCTTCAGCGTCGCACGCGTGCGGGCGCTGGCGGCGAGGTTGCCGTCCTTGATCGCCTCGAAATCCGGCACCAGGTTGGGAATGTCGAACGGGTCGATGGCGGTCACGACGTACTCCCTCAAGCTCGAGGCAACCGAGCCCAAGCCCAACGGCCAAGTCAAGCGCGCCAAACGGTGCATCCTTCACCCCCAGCGAACTTGCGGACGAACAAAGTTCTCATTTTGTCCCACGACCGATTCGATTAGGGTGCGCGCCTCAGAGCATGGGAACCACGATGTCCGAATACGTTATCGCGCCGCCGCCGCAGCCTGCCGTCCCCGTCGCCGGCGGAGGGCTCTTTCCGGTCCGCCGCATCTATTGCGTGGGCCGCAACTATGCCGAGCATGCGCGCGAGATGGGGCATGATCCCAATGCCGAACCGCCGTTCTTCTTTGCCAAACCCGCCGATGCGCTGGTGATCGAGGGCGCCGATTCGCCGTACCCGTCGGAGACCAGCAACCACCACCACGAAATCGAGCTGGTCGCCGCCATCGGCACCGGCGGCAGGAACATCGCCGTCGCCGAGGCGATGGAGCATGTCTGGGGCTATGCCGTGGGCATCGACCTCACCCGGCGCGACCTGCAGGCCTGGGCCAAGAAGGGTGCAAAACCCTGGGAGGTGGCCAAGGGGTTCGACCATTCCGCCCCGATCGGCACGCTGGTCCCGGCCAAGGGGATCCCGACCCCGCTCAAGGGCGTCATCGAGCTCCGCGTCAACGGCGAGACCCGCCAGTCGGCCGATATCGCCGACATGACCTGGGACCTGCCCCATGTCATCGCCGAGCTCTCGAAATATTTCGAACTGTTCCCCGGCGACCTGATCTTCACCGGCACTCCGGCCGGAGTTTCCGCCGTGGTGAAGGGCGACCTGCTCGAAGGCTCGATTGCGGGCATCGGCACCGTCACGGTACGCATCGCCTGATGGAGTGGTCGCCGCAACAGGATGAAGCGCTGCAGGCCGTGTCGCGCTGGCTGAAGGACAAGGACGGCAAGCAGGTGTTCCGCCTGTTCGGCTGGGCCGGCACCGGCAAGTCGACGCTCGCCCGGCACCTCGCGCAGGGAGTGAGGTCGGTGAAATATGCCGCCTTCACCGGCAAGGCGGCGATGGTGATGCGCAAGTACGGCGCCCGCGGCGCCTCGACCATCCACTCGCTGATCTACGCGCTGGTCTCGGAGAAGGATGGCGAGCCGAAGTTTGCGCTCGATCCCGAGAGCGAGGCGCTGACCGCCGACCTGATCGTCATCGACGAAGTCTCGATGGTGGACGAGCAGCTCGGCCGCGACCTGTTGAGCTTCGGCACCAAGGTGCTGGTGCTGGGCGATCCGTTTCAGCTGCCCCCGGTGCAGGGCGCCGGCTTCTTCACGGCGGACGAGCCCGATTACATGCTCACCGAGATCCACCGCCAGGCGGCGGACAACCCGATCATCCGCATGTCGATGGAGATCCGCGAGGGCGGCTATCTCGAGCACGGACGCTACGGGGAGAGCCTCGTCATCGCGCGTGCCGATGTCGACCGCGACGCAGTGATGCAGGCCGACCAGGTGCTGGCCGGCCGCAACAAGACGCGCGTCGCCTATAACGACCGGATCCGCGAGATCAAGGAGTTGCCCAGGCACGAGCCGGTATCCGGCGATCGCCTGGTCTGCCTCCGCAACAACCCGATCAAGAAGCTGCTGAACGGGCAGATCTGGACCGCGGCGGAAGTGAAGAAGCGCTCCAACGCCCGCTACTCGATGACGCTCGACCCGGACGAAGTCACCGGCGCCAAGGCGACGCAGGCCAAAGTGGTGACCCACGCGGCGTTCTTTTCCGGCGAGGAAGACCAGCTCAGCTGGCCGGAGCGCCGCCAATACGACGAGTTCACTTTCGGCTACTGCCTCACCGTGCACAAAGCCCAGGGCAGCCAGTGGGACAATGTCTATCTGTTCGACGAGAGCTACGTCTTCCGCGAAGACCGGCAGCGCTGGCTCTATACCGGGGTTACCCGCGCCAGCGAGAAGATCACCGTGGTGTCCTGACCGACCAAACGGTTAACGAGCCGATAACGCAAGATTTCGCACGCTTGGGTCCTGGCAACGGGACGGCGCGCGAAAATGATGCAATCCCTCCGATTTCTCGTCTCTCCCGATCGGGGCCGCTGGACGCTGAGCGTTGGCCCTACGGTGCTCGCGAACCACTCAACCCTGGACCGGGCGGTGCGCGCTGCGGTCGACATGGCCCGCAGGACCAGGGGCGATAACCGAGTCTTTCTTGAGAGCGAGGATGGGCGGGTCCAGCAGCACTGGCCGGCCTGAGGATGGTGGCGTCGTCTCAATCAGCGGTTCTATCCGCCAGGTCGAGAACATCTGCCCCATGACGGCAGCCATCTGGGTTTCGGCGCGCATCAGCCGCACCGCGTAGCCGGGCCGCATGCTGACAATGCTGGGTATCTCCTCGCACTGCACCACGATGCTGCTGAACATCCTGAAACGCCGAACGTCGCCCTTTGGCAACTGCACGATGTAAGCGATCACCTGCACCACCTCCGAGCCTCAGAGTACGGCGGCGCGGCTGACAGTTGCCTGATCGCGCGGGTAGCAGTTTGTTAATGCCGATGCCGGCTGCGAACCTCGCGCCGTTGCGCTCCCCATTTGGGTTTGTCGCGCTTTCAAGCCGGAAAAGTCTGCACCTTTTGCTGAAAGCGCTTTAGGGTCCGCGCCGAGATTTCGTGGAGGGTAGCATGGACTATCGATTGCTCGGCCGTTCCGGCCTCAAGGTGTCGTCGCTGTCGATCGGCACGGCGACGTTCGGCGGCGACGGGTTGTGGGGCGACACCAACGTCAAGGAGGCGCAGCGCCAGATCGACCTCTGCCTCGACCACGGCGTCAACCTGATCGACACCGCCAATGTCTATTCGGGCAGCGTGTCGGAGACGATCATCGGCGAGGCGCTGACCGATGGCCGGCGCGACCGCCTGCTGATCGCCACCAAGGTGCGCTTCCCCAGGGGCAAGGGACCGAACGATCGCGGGCTCAGCCGATGGCACATCATCCGTGAGGCGGAAGCCTCGCTGAAGCGGATTAAGACCGACGTCATCGACCTGTACCAGGTGCATGAGTGGGATGGGCAGACGCCGCTCGAGGAGACGCTGGAAGCACTCGACACCCTCGTCCGCTCCGGCAAGGTCCGCTATATCGGCTGCTCGAACTATTCGGCCTGGCACCTGATGAAGGCGCTCGCGGTTTCCAACGAGCGCAACTACCAGCGCTTCGTTTCCCAGCAGATCCACTACACGCTGCACTCGCGCGAAGCCGAGTTCGAGCTGATCCCGGCCGGCCTCGACCAGGGTGTCTCGGTGCTGGTGTGGTCGCCGCTCGCCGGCGGGTGGCTCTCGGGCAAGTACACCCGCGATTCCAAGCCGAGCGACGGCCGGCAGGTGCGCGGCTTCAAGGAGCCGCCGATCTACGATCCCGAGCATCTGTGGAAGATCGTCGACGTGGTCAACGACGTGGCGGGCGGGCGTGGCGTTTCCGGCGCGCAGGTCTCGCTTGCCTGGTTGCTGTCGAAGCCGATCGTCGCTTCGGTGATCATCGGCGGCCGCAATATCGGACAGTTCGAAGACAACCTCAAAGCCGCGGAACTGACGCTCACCACCGAGGAGCTGCAGAAGCTCGACGCGGTCAGCCAGCCGAACCTGCCCTACCCGTATTGGCACCAGAGCTTTACCGCGCAGGACCGGCTCGGTGAGCCCGACCTGGCGCTGCACCGCCCCTATCTCGACAAGTGACCTGCTTGTGCGGGCGGGCCGATCCCCCGTCCGCATATCCAGAGCTGCCGCACAATCCTGAACTCTGGCGTCATGTTTTCTTGACTAAGTTTAGAACCGTTATAAAGTGTGGGCGGTTCCAGACCCCATCCAGCCGCAGGGATCCCCCGGAAAATCCGGGCTTTGCGTGGGGAAGCAGCAAGAAGTCGGCGCGACGCGCCGAATCGGAGATTCGATGAGACTGACTCGCCAGTCCAACTATGCCATCCGCACGCTGATCTATTGTGCGGTGAACGAGCCCGGCCTCAGCCGGGTCGCCGATATCGCCAAGGCGCACGCGATTTCGGAACTGTTCCTGTTCAAGCTGATCAAGCCCCTGGTCGAGAACGGCCTGATCGAGACGGTGCGCGGCCGCCGCGGCGGCATCAAGCTCGGCCGTCCGGCCGACGAGATCACGCTGCTCGACACCGTCCGCCTCACCGAAGAGAGCTTCTCGATGGCAGAGTGCTTCGAGGATGGCGACGTGACCTGCCCGCTGGCTGAAAGCTGCGACGTCAACGCGGCGCTGCGCGAGGCGCTGGGGGCGTTCTTCAACGTGCTCGAGAGCTACACTATTGCGGACCTTGCCAGTAAGCGCCGGTCGCTGCGCGAGCGGCTCGGCCTCAAGTTCGAAGACATGGAACCGGTGCTGATCCGCGAAGCGGCGCACTGAGCCGAACTCAGCAGAGCGGCGGATGCCGGACCGACTCCAACCGTCCGGCATCCGCCCTTTCGCCACACGCGCCCGACCCGAAGGGCGTTGGTCGTGCGGCGGAACCCAGTCTCTCTCTGGGAGTGCCGGCAAGCAGCGAAGAGCTCGAACCCAAACGGGCTCTCGGCCACCTGCCCGGCGTGCCCCGAAGCCCGAGGCCCGGCGCTTTTGCCAAGCCGCAGTTGAACGGCTTGTGACTCACGGTTTCAGCCCCGGTTCATGCATCTGCGGCGGCAAGAGTCCTGATTTGTCGCGCTTTCGAACCGGAAGAGTTTGCAGCTTTTCCTGAAGGCGCTCCGGCGCCCCGCGTTGATCTCGCGGCGCCCCCATGCTCTATGCCCCCGAACCTCTCGAACTGGACTAGCCGATGGCCGCCGCGCCCATATTGTTCCTGCAGCAAATCCGCCTGCGCCTGGGCTCCAGCGAGTTGCTCGAAGGGGCCGAACTGTCGCTGCTGCCGGGCGAGAAAGTGGCACTGGTCGGCCGCAACGGTTCGGGCAAATCGACGCTGTTGAAAATCGCCGCCGGCGAGATCGAGCCCGATGGCGGCCGGCGCTTCCTGCAGCCGGGCGCCACCATCCGCTATCTGCCGCAGGAACCCGACCTCTCGGCCTATCCGAATGTTCTCGCCTATGTCGAAGCCGGCATGCAGGCGGGTGACGACCACTATCGCGCCACCTACCTGCTCAACGCCCTCGGCCTCACCGGCGCCGAGGAGCCGCAGCGGCTCTCCGGCGGCGAGGCCCGCCGGGCCGCGCTGGCCCGGGTGCTGGCGCCCGAGCCCGATATCATCCTGCTCGACGAGCCGACCAACCATCTCGACCTCCCCGCCATCGAGTGGCTGGAGAACGAGCTTTCCAGCATCCGCTCGGCGCTGGTGATCATCAGCCACGACCGGCGCTTTCTCGCCGACCTCACCCGCTCGACCGTCTGGCTCGATCGCGGCGTCACCCGCCGCCTCGACAAGGGGTTCGGCAGCTTCGAGGAGTGGCGCGACCAGGTGCTGGAGGAAGAGGAAACCGCCCGGCACAAGCTCGACCGGCAGATCGTGCGCGAGGAGCACTGGCTGACCTATGGCGTCACCGCGCGGCGCAAGCGCAACGTGCGCCGGCTCGACGGGCTGTTCGCGTTGCGGCAGGAGCGCCGCGACCTCAAGCGCTCGGTCGGCGAGGTGAAAATCTCGGTGGCCGAAGGCGAGACCTCCGGCAAGATGGTGATCGAGGCCAAGGACATCGCCAAGGCCTATGGCGAACGCGTCATCGTCAAGGATTTCACCACCCGGGTGATCCGCGGCGACCGGCTCGGCATCATCGGCGCCAATGGCGCGGGCAAGACCACGCTGATCAAACTGTTGACCGGCGAGTTGCCGCCCGACAGCGGCACGGTGCGGCTCGGCGCCAATCTCGAACTCGCCAGCCTCGATCAGCGTCGCGCCACGCTCAGCGCCGACATGACGCTCAAGGAAGCGGTGACCGGCGGCGGCTCGGACACCCTCGTCATCAACGGCCAACCCAAGCATTTCATGGGGTACCTCAAGGACTTCCTGTTCGGCCCCGAACAGGCCGGCACGGCGGTGAGCAAGCTCTCGGGCGGCGAGCGCGGCCGGCTGGTGCTGGCGCGCGTCCTGTCGCTGCCCTCGAACGTCCTGGTGCTGGACGAGCCGACCAACGACCTCGACCTCGAAACGCTCGACCTCTTACAGGAAATGCTGGCCGACTATCCCGGCACGGTGATCGTCGTCAGCCACGACCGCGACTTCCTCGACCGCGTCGCCACCTCGGTGGTGGTGTCGGATGGCGGCGGGCAATGGACCGAATATCCGGGCGGCTATTCCGACATGGTGAGCCAGCGCGGCTACGGCGTCACGGCGCCGGCCAGCGCGCCGAAAGCCAAGGGTGGACGGCAGGCCGCCCTGCCGCAGACCAGCTCGCACCCTGCCAAGCAGAAGCTGAGCTTCAAGCAGAAGCATGCGCTCGAGACCCTGCCCAAGGAGATCGCCAAGCTCGAAGCCGAGATTGCCAAGCTCAACGCGGTGCTGGCCGACGGCAGCCTTTATGCCCGTGACCCGCAGAAGTTCACGGATACCGGCAAGGCGCTGGAAAAGGCCCAGGCGGCGCTGAGCAAGGCAGAGGATGAGTGGCTGGAACTCGAAGCGCTGCGCGAGGAGATCGAGGGGTAACGTGCCGACTGAAGCAGACGGCCCCCTCCCATCCTCCCCCATGAAGGGGGAGGTGCCCGCCGGTGCTTTGGGTACTATCGAGCGACAGCCTCGACTCTTCACCTCCCCCTTCATGGGGGAGGCCGGGAGGGGGCCGTCTCTCTCAGTCAGCACCAATCCCCTTCACCCGATAGTTCGACTCGACCATGACAGCCGCAGCGCTTATGAACGCCCTTGAAGCGATTCAATCGATCGAGGGAAATCATGCAGTATCGTAAGCTCGGCAATAGCGGCGCCATCGTCTCATCGCAGACGCTGGGCACCATGACGTTCGGGGCCGAGGCGGACGAGGCGACGTCGTTCCAGCTGATGGACGACTATGTGGCGGCGGGCGGCAATTTCCTCGATACCGCCGACGTCTATTCGGCCGGCACCTCCGAAGCAATCGTCGGGCGCTGGCTGAAGGCGCGGCCGGAGGCGGCCAGACAGGTGCTGGTCACCACCAAGGCGCGCTTCCCGATGGGCAACGGGCCGAACGACCTGGGGCTGTCGCGCCGCCATCTCAACCAGGCGCTCGATGCCTCGCTGAGCCGGCTCGGGGTCGAGCATATCGACCTCTACCAGATGCATGCCTTCGACGCATTGACGCCGCTGGAGGAGACGCTCAGGTTCCTCGACGACGCGATCCGCAACGGCAAGATCGGCTATTACGGTTTCTCCAACTTCATCGGCTGGCAGCTGACCAAGGCGTCGTGGGTCGCCAAGGCGGGCGGCCTCGCGCCGCCGATCACGCTGCAGCCGCACTACAACCTCCTGGTCCGCGATATCGAGCACGAGATCGTCCCGGCGGCGCTCGATGCCGATATCGGGCTGCTGCCCTGGTCGCCGCTCGGCGGCGGCTGGCTCACCGGCAAGTACAAGCGCGACCAGTTGCCGTCGGGCGCCACGCGGCTGGGCGAGAACCCCAATCGCGGGCAGGAATCGTATGGCCCGCGTAACGAGCAGGAGCGGACCTGGCGGATCATCGCGACGGTGGAAGCGGTGGCGAAGGCGCTCGGTGTGTCGATGGCGCAGGTGGCGCTGGCCTGGCTGGCCGACCGCCCGGCCGTCACTTCGGTGATCCTCGGCGCCCGCACACGCGAGCAGCTGGCCGATAACCTTGCGGCGGCCGATCTCAGGCTCGACGCCGAACATACCCAACAGCTGACCGATGCCAGCGCGCCCGAGGTGGCCGACTACCCCTATGGCAAGGGCGGCGTGAACCAGCGGCATCGGAAAATCGAGGGCGGACGGTAAGCGCCGCTGCAAGGCCCGGCGGCAGGGACAGCGATCCCCGCCTCGGGCCAGCCGGAAACCTAGTAGGTGAGCTCGGTAAAGCGGGCGGCGCGGCCATCATAGAGCAGCAGTCGCCCGACCAGGGGTTCGCCGACGCCGGTGATCAGCTTGATCGCCTCCATCGCCATCAGCGTGCCGATGACCCCGGTGACGGCACCGATGACGCCGACCACTTCGCAGGACGGCAGGTCGGCTTCATCGGGAGTATCGGGGTAGAGGTCGCGGAACTGCCGGTTGCCCGGCATGAACACCGTGACCTGGCCGTCAAACATCGACACCGCCCCCGAAACCAACGGGATTTCGGCGGCCTCGGCCGCCTCGGCGACGATCTTGCGGGTGCCGAAATTGTCGGTGCCGTCGATCACCATATGATAGCCGGCCAGCAGTCGGCCGGCGTTCCCGGCGGTGATCCGCTCGATATGCGGGATATACTCGACATGTGCATTGAGCCCGGCGACGAACGCGCCGGCGCTCTCGGCCTTGGCGGTGCCGATGCCGTTGGCCTGGTGGATCATCTGGCGCTGCAGGTTGGAGAGCGACACGGTGTCGTGGTCGACGACGCCGAGCGTTCCGACGCCGGCGGCAGCAAGATAGGCGATCAGCGGGCTGCCGAGCCCGCCGGCGCCGATCACCAGCACACGCGCCGCTTTCAGCTTCTGCTGGCCATCGCCGCCCACGCCGCGCAGCACGATGTGGCGGGCGTAGCGCTTGATCTCATCGGGGCTGAGCGTTGCTGTCACTTCACCCCCGGAACCGGCACGGCGATGAAACGGCGATCGGGACCTTCGAACCCCTGGGAAAATACCGAGATGATGGCGACCGGCGTGCGCTCGTTCCACGACCAGTTGACCGGCGCGACAATGCCGTAGGGTCGATAGGCGACAGTACAGTTGCGCGAGGCGGGAACGCTCTGGTCGCGATGCAGTTCGGTGCTTTTGCCGTCCGCCTCGAGCGTCAGCGCGAAACCCACCGGCGGCGGGAAGCCGAAACTGTCGACACAGGGCACGGTCGAGGTCGATTCGAAGCTCTCGAGCTTCAGCGTCACCGGATTGGGGGGCGCATCCATACCGAAGCCGCGGGCACCGAAGCTGATGCTGGCGCCGTCATGACCGACCTCGCCATCGCCGTTCAGCGCCTCGATCACCGCCGGTTCGCTGATGGCGAGATCGGCGAACGCCTTGGCAGCCTTGGCCATCGCCGCCGTGCGGACGCTGCCGAGGGGCGAGCTCTCGTCCTCCAGCGTCAGCCGGAACGGCGAGCCGCCGACCCATTTGTCCTCGGCGACATCGAGGATGAAGATGTTGGAGTAGGGAAAGCCGGAGCCGTCCTGGACGCCGAACTCCTCATAGCCGAAATAGCGACCATCGGCCGAGAACCCAAGGGCCGCGAAATTGGCCGCGTCACCGGCAAAGGCCGGGGCGGACGCCAGGGCCAGAAAGCCGAAGCTAGCGGCCAGTCGAGCCGAAACCGCCCGCGCCACGCTCAGTCGCATCGAGGCTCTCCTTCAGTTCGAAGTCTATGCCCGTAACCGGCGCCACCACCATCTGGGCGATACGGTCGCCACGCTGGATGGTGAATGGGGCGTCGCCGTGATTGATCAGGATGACCTTGATCTCACCGCGATAGTCGGCGTCGATCGTCCCGGGTGAGTTGAGCACGGTGACGCCGTGCTTTGCAGCGAGCCCGGAACGGGGCCGCACCTGCGCCTCGTAGCCGGCGGGGAGCGCGATCGCCAGCCCCGACGGTACCAGCGCCCGGTTGCCGGGCGCGATCACCATGGTCTCGGAAACGCCGAGAGCGGCGAGGAGATCGACCCCTGCCGCGCCCGTGCTCTGTTGCCGCGGGGCCTCGAGGCCCCGGCCGTGATCGAGCCAGATGAAATCGACTTTGACCCGATCCGTCATGGTCAGCGGGTATCGACGATCGCGAACAGCTCTTCGGGCAGGTTGGCCGTGCCGTCGAGCAGTTCGGTGAAGTTGAGCACCATTTCGGCGGTGTTGTCGCCGACTTTGGTCATGTTGGTCTCGGTGATGCGCTTGCCCTTGATCCGGATGGTGGCGGTGTGACCCTCGAAATAGGTCTTCATCATCGCCTTGGCCTGGGCATCCTCGGCGCCGCCGGCGCCTTCATTGATCTGGCTGGTCATCTCGTTGGTCTTGAAGGCCACACGCACCACGCCCGGGCTCACCACGGTGATGCTGGTGTCGGAGTTCGGGCCGTCGCTGTCGGCGGTCAACGTCGTCAGGTCGCCTTCCTTGATCGAGGTACAGGTGCCGCTGCCGTCCGCATTCTCGGTCAGCACGTCGCCTTCTTCCTTGCAGAAGGCTTCGGAGCCGCCGGCGTTGTCGCCACCGGCCTCGGCCATCTGCTTGATCATCGGGTAGAACTCGGAACCCACCGTCATCACGGTGGTGGTCTTGCCGGTGGTCTCGCTCAGCACGTCGATCTCGGCCGTGACGTCCATACAGCCGGCCAGCCCGGCGCTCAGCAGCAGGATGCCGGCGAGCCGGGAAACAGTCTTCAAGGTCATGGAATTCTCCTCAACATCGCCCGCCGCATCGCTCCCGTTGTAGGAGCCGGTCCCAAGCGCCGCAAGCTCATCCCGCCTCGGTATTGCCCCAGTGATGAACGCTTGATGAACCGTCGTTCACCGGCCGGCTAAGCTGCGCCGGGTGCTCCTAGCGTCCCCGGAAGACGGGGCGAATCACAGCCCGAGAAGGCGCCACAAACCGACCAGCAGCACCGCCGCTGCGAGCCAGAATGCCGATATCAGCATGAAGCGGTTGAAGCGGCGATCGGGCGAATGCTTGTCGCGTTCATAGTCGTCGAGCGCGGTCTCGGCCTTCTCCACGATGGCGGGCAGACGACCCAGCGTCGCCACCACGGTATCGAAGTGCTCCTTCAACTCCTCGAGCCGGCCGAGCGGCCCGGCGGAGCGGCGCACCCAGTCGCCGACGATCGGCTCCGAGATGGTCCAGATATCGAGTTCGGGATCGAGCGCCCGCGCCACGCCTTCGACCAGCACCATGGATTTCTGCAGGAGGATCAGCTCCGGCCGGGTCTGCATCTCGAACAGCTCGGTGGTGGCGAAGAGTTGGCCCAGCACCTTGGCCATCGAGATGTCCGAGACGCGGCGGCCATGCTGCGGCTCGCCGATAGCGCGCAGCGCCAGCGCGAATTCGTCGATCGACTGGGTGCGCGGCACATAGCCGATCTCGAAATGCCGCTCGGCGATCAGGCGGTAATTGCGGGTGATGAAGCCATAGAGGATGTCGGCGAGGAAACGCCGCTCGCGCCGGGTGATGCGGCCCATGATGCCGAAATCGACGGCGACGATGTCCTGCGTTTTCGGATCGGCGAACAGGTTCCCCGGGTGGAGGTCGGCATGGAAGAAGCCATCGCGGACCGTATGGCGCAGAAAGGCCTGCAGCAGGTTCCTCGCCAGGGCCTTGCGATCGATCCCCGCGGCATCGAGCGCGGCGTTGTCGCGGATCGGGATGCCGTCGACCCAGGTGGTGGTGAGGACGGTATCGGACGTGAAATCCCACATCACCTTGGGAATGGCGAAGCCGGTATCGTCCTTGATGTTCTCGTAGAATTCCGAGATCGCCGCCGCCTCGAGGCGGAGGTCGAGTTCGATGCGGGCCGAGCGGTCGAGCGTCGCCACCACGTCGACGGGGCGAAGCCGCTTCAGCTTGGGCACCAGGGTCTCGGCGAGCCTGGCGCCGGCATACTGGCTCTCGATATCGGCGCGGAAGCGTTCACGGATGCCGGGCCGCAGGATCTTGACCGCCACGGTGCGGCGGCCGGTCTCGTCGGTGAGCGTCGCCTTGTGCACCTGGGCAATGGAGGCTGCAGCGACCGGCGCCGAAAACTCGGTGAACTCCTGGGCCCGCGCCCCCAGCGCCTCGGCGAGCAGGCCCGGGACGAGCTTGTCGTCGAACGGGTCCATCTTGTCCTGCAGCACGGCGAGGTCGGCCGCGACCTCCTCGCCGACGATGTCGGGGCGGGTCGCCAAGGTCTGGCCGAGCTTCACATAGGTGGGGCCGAGCCGATTGAGCGCCCGGGTCAGCCGCTCGACGCGGCCCGAGCGCCGGACCTCGCCCCGCTCGAACAGCCGGCCGAAACGGACGCCGGCGCGCATGACCGGCGGCAGGGCGGCATTGTCGGCAATCGACAAGGCGCCTTCGCGCGCCAACACGAAGCCGGCCCGGGCCAGGCGAAGGTAGGCGGCGAGCCCCATGGCGTCAGAGCTTCCAGGCCGCGTGCAGCGCCGCGATATTGCCGGTGAACGGCGTGTGGGTGACGCGCTTGAACCCGGCGTCGGCGATCAGCTTCGAAAAGTGCTCCGGGGTCGGGAATTTGCGGATCGATTCCACCAGATACTGGTAGGGCTGCGCATCGCCGGTGACGGCGCTGCCGATCGGCGGAATCACCCGGTCGGAGAAGGCCTTGTAGACCTCCGACAGCACCGGGGTATCGACCTGGCTGAACTCGAGGCAAAGGAAGCGCCCGCCGCGCTTCAGCACGCGATGGGCTTCCTTGAGCGCCAGCGGGATACGCGGCACGTTCCGGATGCCGAAGGCGATGGTATAGGCGTCGAAGCTCTCGTCCTCGAACGGCAGCTCCTCGGCATTGGCCTCGACGAACTTCACCTGGTTGGGGAAGCGCCATTTCTGCGAGCGCTCCGCGCCGACCCGCAGCATGTCGGTATTGATGTCGGAGACGGTGACTTCGGCATAGCCGACCGAGGCATTGACGATGCGCTCGGCGATGTCGCCGGTGCCGCCCGCCATGTCGAGCACGCGGTATGGCACGCTGCCCTGCTTGGGCGGGGCGAGCCGCGCCACCATGGCATCCTTCCAGACACGGTGCACACCACCGCTCATCAGGTCGTTCATCAGGTCGTAACGGTCGGCGACGCGATGGAACACGTCGTTGACGAGGCCCTGCTTGTCGTCGAGGGCGACCGTCCGTTCGCCGAAATGCGTGGTCTCGCCCATGCTCTGTCTCCGGATTGCCGGCGTTATAGCGGAAGGGGCGGAGGCTTGCCATGCGGGAAACGGGCGCATGGTTGAACGCCGCCTGCACCGGCAACCCACGACTTGATGTGGAGATTCGAGCGAGCAGAACAAACACTGACATCAGGTGGCGCTTGTTTCGGCTACTGAGGGCAGCCACATAGTTGCGCGCGAAAGGAACCCTTCCGATGCCCGAATTGCCAGAGGTCGAAACCGTCCGCCGCGGGCTCGAGCCCTATGTGACCGGCGCGCATATCGACAAGGTGACGCTCAACCGCAAGGACCTGCGCTTCCCGTTTCCCGAGGGGTTCAGGGAGGCGCTCGAGGGCGCGACCATCGAGAGCACCGGGCGGCGGGCCAAGTACCTGCTGTTCCGGCTGTCGACCGGCAAGACCTGGCTCAGCCACCTGGGCATGACCGGCGCCTATCGTTTCGAGGATTTCAAGTTCAAGGAGCCGTCGCGCTATTACGAGCCCGACGAGGATCGCAAGCACGACCACCTGGTGCTGGAACTGACCCACGCCGAGCACGGGTCGATGAAGCTCATCTATAACGACGCGCGGCGCTTCGGTTTCGTCGACCTCTACGAGCACGAAGCCGACAGTCCGTATCTCGAGGGCCTCGGCCCGGAACCGCTGTCGAACGGCTTTAACGCCGCCGAGATGGCGGAACGCTTTTCCGGCAAGAAGGCGCCGATGAAGGCGGCGCTGCTCGACCAGCGGGTGGTGGCGGGCCTGGGCAATATCTATGTCAGCGAGGCGCTGCACCGCGCGCATATCCGGCCCGACATCGAGGCGCGGACCCTGGTGCTGAAATCGGGCAAACCATCCAAGCGCCTCGAAGACCTGGCCGATGGCGTGCGCACCGTGCTGATCGAGGCGATCGACGCCGGCGGCTCGACCCTCAGGGACTTTCGCAATGCCGATGGCAACTCGGGCTATTTCCAGCACCGCTTTGCCGTCTATGATCGCGAGAACGAACCCTGCCCGACGCCGGGCTGCCGTGGGGTGATCAAGCGGATAGTACAGTCGGGCCGTTCGACCTTCTTCTGCCCGGTGTGCCAGCACTAGCCCGGCAGCCGGGAATCCAGTTGACGTCCCACCTCGTCACGACTATACAGCGCCCAACTTGGCGGCCCGAGATGCCGCCGATTTCATTTCATCGCCCCTGGATGTTCCGGCTTAGGCTGGGCCAGCGGGTTGAAGCGCCAAAGAGGAATTGATGGCCAATACTGCTTCCGCCAAGAAGGCCACGCGCAAGATCGCGGCCCGTACCGAAGTGAACAAGTCGCGTCGTTCGCGCATGCGCACCTTCGTCCGCAAGGTCGAGGAAGCCATCACTGCCGGTGACCATGCCGTTGCCGTCGCTGCCCTCAAGGCGGCCGAGCCGGAGATCGTCCGTGCGTCGCAGAAGGGCATCGTCCACGCCAATGTGGCCGCTCGCAAGGTGAGCCGCCTCAACTCCCGCGTGAAGGCTCTGCAGGCCTGATCGGCCCAAGAGCGCGAGCCGTCGTCAAGACGGTTTCACGACAGCGTTGTGAATGTGAAGGGCTCCCTCCGGGGAGCTTTTCTGTTTTTATGCCCAGGCGCTGCCGTTCCGGGAAAGGCCGCGCCAGTGTGACAGCTTTGCGACACCTGGATGTAGAGTTATCCCCGGACGAAACCCCTGCATTTCCGGGCCTTTGAGCGGCCCTGTCATGAGAATTTCATCCGCCTGTCAGGAATGAATTGTCGCATTCGTGTCACGGCTGCCACAATTCCAGAGCCGGCAAAATCGTCACGAAAACCCGATTCCCCCTTGAGTCACAGCGCCTTGGATTTCGACCCGGACAAAGTGCCGCGGAAAGGTTTTTGCAAAGGGTGCGAGTCAACCCCCTCTAGGCAAAAAACCCCCGTTGATTGGAAAATTCCACCCCTCTAAGATGCCTCTCGTCGCTCAGGAACACCCGGCGCCAGAACCGAGTAATCGAGCGACATGACTGGCAGGAATGCTGACTTTGAGATCGTGGCTGAGGCGACATGGACGCAGCCGGCAGTCTTGGGGACACTCCATTCGTAGTCTGGTTTGATTAGTATTAGTGTTGGTCTTACGAGCACGTAAGACGTTGCGGTAGTCCGGGCGCGATCAGCGGCTCGGCTCAATTGAAAGTTTGGTTAGACTGAACCGCGGCGAAGTTCGCGGGCAGGACAGGTTTGTCTGTGAGAGCGGGCAATAGGTTGGCGGTGCTGTGCCCAAAAGGGGCAGCTGTAGAACAGGATTTGGGGTTCACACACGATGGCGATGAACGCGGCGGCGGATCGTGCAGGTTGGGTATCGGATGCAGGTAACGGAAAGGGGCAGAGCGGCGGCAAAGAGGGGACGGTGATGATGGGCAAGGACGGCCAGCCACTCGGTTCGAATGAGCTGTTCCAGCGCGTGCGGGCCCGCCTGAAGGCCGCGGTGGGCGAGGATGTGTTCAACTCCTGGTTTGCCCGGCTGGAGCTGGAAGAGATCGTCGACGACCTTGCCCATCTGAGCGTGCCGACCCGGTTCCTGTCCTCCTGGGTGCAGTCGAACTACGCCGAGAAGATCCTCGAAGCGTTCCGCGCCGAATCCGCCGGCCTCGCCCGGCTGCACTTCACGGTGCGCGTCAACGGCCAGGCCCGGCCTCGGCTGCATCAGGCCGAAGCGGCGAGCGAGGCGATCGAGACCGAAGTTGCGGCAGCGCCGGCAACGCCCCGCGTGGTGCGAGAGGCCGCCGTTTCGACGCCGGCGCCGCGCGGCGACGCGCTGTCGGGCTCGGCGCTCGACCCCAAGATGACCTTCGACAGCTTCGTCGTCGGCTCGGCCAACGAGATGGCGCTGCAGGTGGCCAAACAGGTGGCCCATGCGGCCGCCAACAACACCGTCAGCTTCAACCCGATCTACATTCATTCGAGCGTGGGCCTGGGTAAGTCCCACCTGCTCAACGCCATTGCCTGGGCCGCCGGAGCGGCCGAGCCGGGCCGGAACATCGTCTACCTGACGGCCGACCACTTCATGTACCACTTCATCACCGCCGTGCAGCGCCAGTCGGCGCTCGGCTTCAAGGAGTGGCTGCGCCGCGTCGACCTGTTGCTGATCGACGACATGCAGTTCCTGCAGGGCAAATCCGCCACCGAATTCGGCCACACGCTGGGCACGCTCCTGACCGGCGCCAAGCAGGTGGTGGTGGCCGGTGACGCGCCGCCGCGCGACCTCGAAATGCTCGATGAGCGCGTCCGCTCGCGCCTCTCGGGCGGCCTCGTGGTGCCGATCAATTCGTTCGACCTCGACCTGCGCCGGGCCATCGTCACCCGGCGCGCCGAGCAGGCGGTGTCGCGCTTCTCGGATGCGCATTTCGCCCCGGCGGTGCTGGACTATGTCGCCCGCGTCGTGGTGAGCCATGGCCGCGATCTCGATGGGGCGGTGAACCGCCTGCTGGCCGCCAACCAGCTGACCAAGGAACCGATCACCGTGGCGCTGGCCGAGCGCACGCTGGCCGACCTGGTGCGGCAGCGCGATGCCCGGCGGGTGCGAATCGAAGACATCCTCAGGATCGTGTCGCGCCACTACAAGGTGCCGCGCAACGACCTGCTCTCCTCGCGCCGCTCCCGCGACGTGGTGCGTCCGCGCCAGATCGCCATGTACCTGGCCAAAGCCCTGACCTCGCGCTCGCTGCCGGAGATCGGCCGGCGCTTCGGTGGTCGCGACCACACGACAGTGCTGCACTCGGTCCGCAAGGTCGAGCAGATGATCAAGGATGATGGCGAGCTGGCGCAGGAGATCGAACTGCTGAAGCGCATGCTCGAAGAATGAGATTTCGGGCCCTCCCGCCAGGGAACCCCTCGGGGGGAGGGCACCGCCGGCTGAACGATCCGGCGGAGTTATGAGTTTTGACCCAGTAGGGTCCGTTAGTGAGTAGTAGCGTTGCCGACATCGCGTAGAACCCCGCGGCTGTTGCTGCGGATCAGAACAGGTCTGAAGCGCCTCGACCTGGGGGCGCGCCCCGAACCCCAGCCGCTGCCGCCCGACCGGGCCTGGCACGAGATGCTGGCGCGCCTTGATGCCGAGGACTCCGAACGGCGCCTCGAGGACGCCGAGCGGCGTCTTGCGGCAATGGAACGGGCGCTGAACGGCGACCGGTGAAGACGCCTGTCAGGTGACACGGACGTCTCGGCCGGCAGCCCGGACCGGGGGCGAGGGCTCAAGTCCCTGCCCCATGGGCTATGGCGCAACTCCCGATTCGAGAATCGTCAGCGTCGCCGCGGCGCAATCGATCCGGGCCATGACGCCATAGGGCAAAGTCAGCATCGGCTGGGTGTGGCCGAAATCGAGGCCGGACAGTAGCGGCAGGGTGGCGCAACCTTCTTCGGCGAGCGTCTCGGTGACAGCGGCTTCGAGCCGGGCGCGGTAGGTCGGGTCGCTGCCTGGATCGGGACGTGCCAGAAGCATGCCGCCGAGCCGTCGCAGAATGCCCTGCGCCGCGAAGTTGCGCAGCCAGTAGCGCACGAAGCCGGGGTCAGGGGCATCCTCGGAAGTCTCGTAGAACAGGATGGCGCCGTCCCAGGCAGCGAGCGGCGGCCACCAGCCGGTGCCCTTCGCCATCTCCAGCACCTCGGCGCAGCCACCGAGCAGCCGTCCCGAGGCGACGCCGTTGCCTTGCAGGACGCGCACCGGATCGGCCGGATGCAGTCGACGCGGCTGGGCCTGCAGCACGGGATCGTTCCAATCGGTCCGCTCGGCCGTCCAGCCCTCCTGGTTGGGGCCAACGAGGCCGATCGGCTCGACCTCGAACAGCGCCTTGCGCACGCCCTCGGCGGTGAAGCGATGCATGCCGCCGTTCTCGGCAAAGCCGGCCATCAGGCTGGGGCCGTAAAACGAGGTGATGCCGGCGGCATAGCAGGCCAGATGCAGGCTCGTGGTGTCGGAGAACCCGATGAACACCTTGGGATTGCGGCGGATCAGCTCGAGATCGAGATAGGGGATCAGCCGGATGGCGTCGTCGCCGCCAATGCTGGCGACGATCCCGACGATCCCGGGATCGGCGAACGCCGCCATCAGGTCTTCGGCCCGGGCCTGCGGATTGGCGCGGACCCAATCGGCGGGCGCCAGGGTGTGCGCCATCTCGACCACCTCGATGCCGAAGCCCTGCTCGAACTGGCGCCTGCCTGCCGCATAGCGCGCTGGAACGGTTCCGGGCCCGCCCCATGACGGGCTGACCACGGCGATCCGATCGCCTCGAGAGAGCCGACGCGGCCTGATCAATGCGTCCACGCCATGACGAGTCAAATCGGCACTCCCCCCGGTTTTGTCCGGTTTTGATAGGGCTTGGCGGCGCCGCGGGCTACCGCCTAGGCCTGCCGGACGGGATTTCCGTGGAACGCGACACCACGCCTCGGCCTGTCCCTTGCCTTTTGCCCCTTGAATTGTAATGTCGCAGCCCGGTTTCCGCTTGGTTTTGACCGGGTTTTGGCCGGGCAATAGCTGTCTGGGTAGGGGTTTTGAGTTTATGAAAGTCACTCTCGAGCGCAACCATCTGCTCAAGTCGCTGGGGCATGTCCACCGCGTGGTGGAGCGCCGCAATACCTACCCCATCCTCGCCAACGTGCTGCTGAAGGCCTCGGACGGCAAGCTCGACCTGCGCGCCACCGACCTCGACATCGAGGTGACCGAAAGCGTGCCCGCCATGGTCGGCCAGGCCGGCACCACCACGGTGCCCGCTCACACACTCTACGAAATCGTCCGCAAGCTCTCTGATGGCGCCGAGGTCCGGCTCGAGAACGAAGGCACCGAGCAGCTGCTGGTGACCTCCGGCCGCTCGCGCTTCCACCTGGCGTGCCTGTCGCCCGACAGCTTCCCGGACCTCAAGTCCGGCACCTTCACCCATAGTTTCGCGGTTCCGGCGCCGACGTTGCGCGAACTGATCGAACGCACGCAGTTCGCCATCTCCAACGAAGAGACGCGTTACTACCTCAACGGCATCTACATGCACATGCTGGAGGTCGGCGGCACCCCGACGCTGCGTGCGGTCGCCACCGATGGCCACCGCATGGCACGCGCCGAATCCGACGCGCCTGCCGGAGCCAAGGGCATGCCCGGCATCATCGTGCCGAAAAAGACCGTATCGGAAGTGCAGAAGCTGCTCGAAGGCGCCGACGGTGATGTCGAGGTCGAGCTCTCGGACACCAAGATCCGCGTCACGCTGGGCAGTGTGGTGCTGCTGAGCAAGCTGATCGAGGGCACGTTCCCCGATTACGACCGGGTGACCCCCAAGAACAACGACAAGCAGATGAACGTCGACAAGCAGACCTTCGCCACGGCGGTGGACCGCGTCTCGACCATCGCGTCGGATCGCGGCGGCAAGGCCGTCAAGCTGTCGATGAAAGAGGGCCAGCTCGAGCTTTCGGTCACCAACCCGGACCACGGCACGGCGAGCGAGGAACTGGCAGTCGAGTTCGAGCCCGAAAGCTTCGAGATCGGCTTCAACGCCCGTTACCTGCTCGACATCATCGGCCAGATCCGCTCGGAGAACGCGGTGTTCCTGTTCAACGACGCCGGCTCGCCCACGCTGGTGCGCGAAGACGGGGACGCCAAGGCGCTCTACGTGCTGATGCCGATGCGGGTGTAGGCGCCGCGCCAGGCGCGTCGCCAGATAGCGAGTTGCGAATAGGGGTTCTTTCCCTATCGGCTATTCGCTACTCACTATTGGCTGATGCATCCCTCCCGCTACATCTCCCGGCTTCGCCTCTCGCACTTCCGCAATTATGCGTCGGCGGCGCTCGATCTCGACGGACGCCACCTGGTGCTGGTGGGCTCGAACGGCGCGGGAAAGACCAACCTGCTCGAAGCGGTGTCGTTGCTGTCGCCTGGGCGGGGACTGCGCGGCGCGGCGTTCGAAGACGTCGCGGCGCAGGGGTCGGATGGGCTCTGGGCCGTCGCGGCAACGGTCGAGACCCCGCAGGGGCCGGTCGATATCGGCACCGGCGCCGGCGGCCCCGAAGGCGGGCGGCGGGTGCGGATCAACGGCGCCAACGCCCGGACCATCGAAGAGATGAGCGCCTATCTGCGGGTGCTCTGGCTGACCCCGGCAATGGACGGCCTGTTCACCGGCCCGGCCAGCGAACGCCGACGCTTTCTCGACCGGCTGGTGACCACCCTGCTCCCGGGCCACTCGGCCCAGGTGTCGGATTTCGAGAAGACCATGCGGCAGCGCAACCGGCTGCTCGACGAAGATGCCGACCCGGTATGGATCGATGCGGTGGAAGCACAGATGGCGGCGGCGGCGGCGGCCGTGCATTTCGCCCGCGCCGACAGCCTCGGCGAGCTGCAGGCATTGATCGCGGCGGGCGTCGACGAAGCAAACTTTCCGGCGGCGCGACTGGCGCTGACGCCCCTGTTCGAGGACCGGCACGAGGCGCAGTCCTCGGCCGCACTGGAGGCCGACCTGAGGGCGCTGTGGCGCAGCAGGCGCAACCTCGACCGGGCAGCGGGGCGGACGCTTGTCGGCCCGCACCGCATCGACCTCGAGGTGCGCCATGCGCAGAAGGACATGCCGGCGGCGCTCGGCTCCACCGGCGAGCAGAAGGCGCTGCTGATCGGGCTGATCCTCGCCCATGCCCGACTGGTCAAACGCTCGGCGGGGATCGCGCCGTTCCTGTTGCTCGACGAGGTGGCGGCGCATCTCGACCCCGGTCGCCGGGCGGCGCTGTTTGCGGCGCTCGACAGCCTGGGCACCCAATGTTTCATGACCGGCACCGACCCCATGCTGTTCGAGGCGCTGGCCGACGCCGCGCAACGGGTGACGGTGAAGGATGGGCGATTGGCGCGCGAGCCGTGAGAAACGGCCCCTAAGCCTTGTAAAACGGGCTAAAAATAGCCATTTCCCTTGGGTATGAGCACCCGATCCGCTAGACCGATTCCAGCGGACCTGCTGACCTGATTCGGGACCCCCTTGAGCACCTCCGAGACCCCCTCCGATCCGAACGAATATGGCGCCGATTCCATCAAGGTCCTGAAGGGCCTCGATGCGGTGCGCAAACGCCCCGGCATGTATATCGGCGACACCGATGACGGCTCGGGCCTGCATCACATGGTCTACGAGGTGGTGGACAACGCCATCGACGAGGCGCTGGCGGGCCATGCCGACCTGGTGACGGTGGCGCTCAATGCCGATGGCTCGGTATCGGTCAACGACAATGGCCGCGGCATCCCGACCGGCATCCATGCCGAAGAGGGCGTGTCGGCGGCCGAGGTCATCATGACCCAGCTACATGCCGGCGGGAAGTTCGACCAGAACTCCTACAAGGTGTCGGGCGGCCTGCACGGCGTGGGCGTATCAGTGGTCAATGCGCTGTCGGTCTCGCTTAAGCTCAATATCCGCCGCGACGGCGAGATCCACGAGATGGAGTTCTCGCACGGCGACGCGCTGGCGCCGCTGAAGCAGGTGGGCACCTACGTGCCCAATCGCCAGCCGGGCACCTATGAAGGTCGCTCGGGCACGTTGGTGACCTTCCTGCCCTCGTCCGAGACCTTCACCATGGTGGAGTTCGATTTCAAGACGCTGGAGCACCGGCTGCGCGAACTGGCCTTCCTCAATTCGGGCGTCCGCATCATCCTGCGCGACCTGCGCCACCCGGAGCCGGTTGAGGTCGAGCTGCACTACGAGGGCGGCCTCGAAGCTTTCGTGCGCTACCTCGACAGCGCCAAGACGCCGCTGATCGCTTCGCCGATCATGCTGAGTTCGGAGCGCGACGGCATCACCGTCGAAGTCGCGATGTGGTGGAATGACAGCTACCACGAGAATGTCCTGTGCTTCACCAACAACATCCCGCAGCGCGATGGCGGCACGCACCTGGCGGGGCTGCGCGCGGCGCTCACCCGGCAGGTGACCAAATATGCCGAGGAGAGCGGCATCCTGAAGCGCGAGAAGGTCGAGGTCACGGGTGACGATATCCGCGAAGGCCTGACCTGCGTGCTGTCGGTGAAGGTGCCGGACCCGAAATTCTCCAGCCAGACCAAGGACAAGCTGGTCTCTTCGGAAGTGCGGCCGGTGGTCGAGAACGGCGTCAACGACAAGTTGCAGCAATGGCTGGAAGAGCACCCTGCCGAGGCCAAGTCGGTGGTCGGCAAGGTGGCGGAAGCGGCGGCGGCGCGTGAAGCGGCGCGCAAGGCGCGCGAACTGACCCGACGCAAATCGGCGCTCGACATCAACTTCCTCGCCGGCAAGCTCAAGGATTGCTCGGAGAAGGATCCGACGCTCAGCGAAATCTTCATCGTCGAGGGCGACTCGGCCGGTGGCTCGGCGACGCAGGGTCGCGACCGACGCAATCAGGCGGTGCTGCCGCTGCGCGGCAAGATCCTGAACGTCGAGCGGGCGCGGTTCGATCGCATGCTGAGTTCGGAGACGATCGGCAACCTGGTGATGGCGCTGGGCACCTCGATCGGGCGCGAAGAGTTCAACATCGACAAGCTGCGCTACCACAAGATCATCATCATGACGGACGCCGATGTCGACGGCGCCCATATCCGCACCCTGCTGCTGACCTTCTTCTACCGGCAGATGCGCGAACTGATCGAGCGGGGCCACATCTACATCGCCCAGCCGCCGCTCTACAAAATCAAGCGCGGCTCGTCCGAGCAGTATCTGAAGAACGAGCGCAGCCTCGAGGATTACCTGATCAATGTCGGCACCGACGATGCGGTGCTGACCAGCCGCGACGGCGTGGCGCATTCGGGCGAGGACCTGCTGCAGATTGCGCGGCAGGCCCGCGAGATCGTGCACACGATCGGGGGGCTCAACACCAAGTACAACCGTTCGATCATCGAGCAGGCGGCCATCGTCGGCGGCCTGGCCGATGCGGCCGGCGACGAGGAGCGGACGCGCACGGTGATCGAGCGCGTGGTGCGCCGGCTCGATCGGCTGGCCGACGAGTTCGAACGCGGCTGGGAAGGTGAGAGCGACAACCAGGGCGGCTATGTGTTCTCGCGCACCATTCGCGGGGTGACCGAACGGCACGCGATCGATGCGCAACTGCTGGCCTCGGCCGACGCGCGCCGCATCCGGGCGACGGTGGACAAACTCGGCGACCTCTATGGCGGCGTGGCCAAGCTGGTCCGCAAGGACCAGAGCTTCGACATCTATGGGCCGTTCTCGCTGTTCGAGACCATCTCGGCCATCGGCCGCAAGGGCATTTCGCTGCAGCGCTACAAGGGCCTGGGCGAGATGAACCCGGAACAGCTGTGGGAAACGACGCTCGACCCGAACGCCCGCACGCTGCTCAAGGTGGAGCGGCGCGAGGACGACAGCGAGGTCGGCATGCTGTTCTCGGAACTGATGGGCGACGTGGTGGAACCGCGCCGGCTGTTCATCCAGGACAACGCGCTGAGCGTCGCCAACCTCGACGTCTAGGGCCCAGGCAGCGATGGAGTGGGTCGTCGCCGGCATTCTCATTCTTGTCGCGGCCGCCGTCCTGGTGTTCGCGGCGTTCGCGCTGGCCAAGCGCAGTCGCTACAGCCGGCTGCTGCAGAAATATGGTGGCGACGAAAAGCTGGTCGACGCGCTGATCAGCAAGACCATCTGGCAGGGCATGACCGAAGCGCAACTGCTCGACAGCTGGGGCAAGCCGGCCGCGATCGAGGAAAAGGTGATGAAGACCAAGATCAAGCAGGTCTTCAAATACCGCCCCACCGCCGCTAATCGCTATCGCGACAAGGTCACGCTGGAAGACGGCCTGATCGTCGGCTGGGATCAGAAATAACCCCTGCGGTGCGGGCGACGGCGAAGCGCCGTGTTTGCGTCGACAAATCAAAAGGCCCGCCAGTTGGCGGGCCTTTTTTCCATTCGCGGCGATCCAAGGATCAGTCCCGTGCGTACATCACCATGCCGGCATGGTGCAGGACGCCGGCGATGAAGTCGCCGTCGGCGACGAAGCCGGTGTCGTCCTGGTACTCGATGTGATTGCCGACGATCTGGTAGTTGCCCTGATAGGCGACATCGAGATGGCCGCGCGCTTCGATGTAGCGGCCGTTGGGCAGGAGAGCCTGGCGGATCTCGCCATCCTCGGTGACCCACAGGCCGGTATAGTCGTGTCTGGTTCCCATTGGTGAAACTCCATGCTGGAGTGAAAGGGGGGACGGCCGCTCTAGGGCAGGCCGAGGGTTGTGCCTGCGACGATGGCAAGCGCGGCGACCAGCGCCATGCCAGCAACCAACGCGACGACCCGGCGCCTAGCCATTCATGCTCCGCCGCTCGCGGCGTGGCCGGCGCGGCTGGGTGGTCACCGGCTTCAACAGTTTGCTGGTGATGGCGAGGATGGCCGCGGGCTGCAGGCTCCGGGCAATGCTGGAAAGGTCGATGTTCATTTTGGTCCTCGCTTTCTACTGCGAATGTTCTGCCATTCGCGGTGACAGCTATATCGCTCACCAGGGCCCGCAGGCGGTAGACCGATCCTCCTGAGTGATTGCACAATCCTCCAAACTTGTGTGATCGATGATGACTCCTTGGCGCGAGCTGCTATGTCTTATGCAGACAGAATGAAGGAATTCGCCATGGATCGCATGGGTGAGCTCATCGAGCTGATTGCACAGTTCGCAAACGTTGACGGCATTCAGGCAACGCCGATCGAAGGCCTGTCGCTGGTGCGGATCTCGCATCCGTCCGAGCCGATGCATGCCGTGCACCACCCGGCGCTGTGCATCGTGGCCCAGGGCAGGAAGCGGGTGATCGCCGGCGACCGCGTGCTCAATTACGACGCCACCAACTTCCTCGTCGTCTCGGTGGATACGCCGGTCATCGGCCAGGTGGTGGAGGCGACGCCCGAGGCGCCGTATCTGTGCATGAAGCTCGAGCTCGACGCCGCGGAGATCAGCGCGCTGCTGATCGAGGTCGGCGGGGTGACGGCCGCGGCAGCCGAGGCGGAGCCGAGCGTCGCGGTCAGTCCGATCCTGCCTGAACTGCTCGACGCGGCGATCCGGCTGGTCAGGCTGCTCGAGCGGCCGGAGGACCTTGCAGTGCTCGGGCCGATGCTGAAGCGCGAGATCCTCTATCGGCTGCTCCGCTCCGACCAGGCCACCAAGCTGCAGCAGATCGCGCTGGCGGAGAGCCGGTTGCAGCAGGTGAACCGCGCCATCGGCTGGATCAAGCTCAACTATCGCGACGCCTTCGCCATCGAGACGCTGGCTGCCGAAGCACGGATGAGCGCTTCGGCGCTGCACCTGCATTTCAAGGCGGTGACCGCGATGAGCCCGCTGCAATACCAGAAGCAGTTGCGGCTGCAGGAGGCGCGGCGGCTGATGCTGTCGGAGGCGCTGGATGCGGCAACCGCTGGCCATCGGGTCGGCTATGACAGCCCGAGCCAGTTCAGCCGCGAATATGCCCGCACCTTCGGCGCGCCGCCACTGCGCGACGTGGCCCGGCTGAAGGCCGGCGACCTGCAGTCGGCCGGCTAGGGCGTTCTCCGGTTCAGCCGCTCAGGCGGCAAGCAGGATGCCGGCAATATCGTCGTGCACCGCCTGCCATTCGGCATCGGTGAACGGATAGAGGCCGAAACCGCGCACCACGAAGGCACCCTCGGTGGCGAGGAGGGCGAGGCGCATGCGCCGGCCGGCCTCGGTCGTTGCGTCGGCGTGCCCGAACAGCTCGCGATAAAATACCAGCGTCTCGGCGTGAAATGCCGGGGCGCGGAGGAAGCTCGTCATCAGCGCGACGGCGCGGGCGTTGACCGCGGCATTTTCGCGCCGGTTGGCGTCGACATGGGCGAGCAGGCGATTGCGCGGCGTGTCGGCGGTCTGGCGCAGATACTCATCGACCATCCGCTCGTAGTCCGCGACCACCCGGCGCATCATGGTGTCGATCAGCGCGTCCTTGGTTTCGAAGGCATAGAGCACGCCTCCCTTGCTGACCCCCGCCTCCCGCGCCACCGCGTCGATGGTGAGGTTGTTGGCGCCTTCGCGCAGCACCACGCGCTCGGCCGCATCCAGCAAGCCGTCACGATCAATTGTCTGGCGTCTGCCCATCCCCACCTCTTTTCAAACCGTCTGGACGGATATAAATAGCGCTTCCCTTCATCTCAATGGAAAATGCGCCTGAGCGCCAAGAGGTTCGTCGTGTCTCTCCCCCGCAATCGCTGGCTTGTGCTGTTCGCCGTGCTGCTGGCCTTCGTCCCCATCGTCATCGACATGACGATCCTGCACATCGCGGTGCCGTCGCTGACCCTGGCGCTGGGTGCCAGCGGCACCGAGATCCTGTGGATCATCGATATCTACCCGCTGATGATGGCCGGGCTGCTGGTGCCGATGGGTACGCTTGCCGATCGACTGGGCCACCGGCGCACCTTGCTGATCGGCCTCGCGGTGTTTCTCGTCGCTTCGGTCATCGCCGCTTTCGCCTCGACGGCAGCCGTGCTGATCGGCGCCCGCGTGCTGCTGGCGGTCGGCGCATCGATGGTGATGCCGAACGTGCTGGCCATTATCCGGCAGACCTTCGACGACCCGCGCGAGCGCGGCATGGCGCTCGGCCTGTGGGGGACCATCGGCTCGGCCGGGGCGGCGCTCGGCCCGCTGGCCGGCGGCGCCCTGCTCGAGCATTTCTGGTGGGGTTCGGTGTTCCTGATCAACGTCCCGGTGATGCTGCTGGTCTGGCCGCTGGCCTATGCCACGCTGCCGCGGCGCCAGCCGACGGCCGGCGGCAACTGGACCATCGGGCAGGCGCTGGTCCTGCTGGTCGGCCTGATCGCCACGGTCTATGCGATCAAATCCGGTTTCAAGGCCGGCAATTCGCCGATCATCACCGGCGCGACGCTGCTCGCCGGCCTCACCCTGCTCGCCTGGTTCGTCCGCCAGCAGAGGCGCAGCGCGACGCCGATGCTCGACCTGACGCTGTTCGGCAAGCCGGCGATCACCATGGGAATGGTGATGGCGATCGTCGTCTCCGGAGCGCTGGCCGGGGTCGAGCTGACTGTGGCGCAGGAGCTGCAGTTCGTCGTCGGATATTCGCCGCTCGAGGCCGGGCTGTTCATGATGCCGCTGGTCGTCGCCTCGGCGATCGGCGGGCCACTCGCCGGCTATGTCACCGGCGTACTCGGGCTGCGCATGGTGGCGACGCTGTCGCTGCTGGTGGCTGCCGGCAGCCTCGCCGGCCTCGGACTCAGCGACTTCCACAACCCGGGGCTCGGCGTCATCGCCCTGATGGCGACGCTCGGGCTGTCGCTCAGCATCGGGCTCACGGCGTCCTCGATCGCCATCATGGGCAGCGCACCGGCCGACAAGGCCGGCGCCGCCGGAGCGCTCGAAGGCACAGGGTACGAACTGGGCGCCGGGCTCGGCATCACGCTGTTCGGCGTGCTGCTCTCGGCCAGCTATGCGAGCGCCATCCGGCTGCCGGCGGAGCTGGCCGGCACGTTGCCGGCGAGCGCCAGCCATTCGATCGGCGAAACGATGACGGCTGCCGACCGATTCGGTGACGCCGGCGCAGCCCTCGCAGCGGCGGGTCGCGCGGCCTTTTCCGATGCGCATGCCATGGTGCTGCTGACCGCGGCGACACTGATCGGCGTGCTGGCGATGGTGGTGTTCGTGGCCTTGCGCAACTACCGCGAGACCGCGGTGGCCAGTACAGCGCATTGACCGCTCCGGCTCCCGCCGCCGCCTCCGGGGCGGCGGGGCAACGATGCATGTCACCTCGGCGCAACACCGCTTGACCGGGACGCTTAAGCCCACATAAACCGGCCACATTTAACTTGGATAGCCAAGGGGACCGCGCTGGTCGAAGGCCCGGGTATTCGGGTTGGCTGAGGCTTGGCGAGACGGTCGGATGCCCGATGGCGTCCGCGGGCCTCCCCATCAGGGAACCGGCTGCCGGACATACGCCATGCGCAAGAAGAATGCCGGGGCCCTGTTTATGGATTTTCACGTCTCGCCTGATGACCGCGTCGGCGCCACGCCCAAAAAGGGCACGCGTTCGGAGCGATCGGCACCGGCGAAGAAGGTGGCGCGCGGTGCCCGGATCGAGCCGGGCTTTTCCGACGGCGGCACCTATGTCGACGACGAACGCCAGGAGCGGGCACCGCGGGGCAAGACGCCGCGCGGTCGGGCTCCCAAGCAGAAAAAGAGCCGTGGCCGGCGCGAACGCCGCCCGCTGACGCTGTTCGGGGTCATCTGGAAGATGATCTCGTGGCTGTTCATCCTGGGCATCTGGGGGGCGCTGGCCGCCGGTGCGGTGGTGGTCTACTACGCCGTGCAGCTGCCCTCCGCCGACACCTGGAAGGTGCCGGACCGCGCCGCCAATATCCGTATCGTCGCGGCCAACGGGCAGTTGATCTCCAACCGCGGCAAGACCGGTGGCGAAGCGGTGTCGCTGCGCGAGCTGCCCTATTATGTGCCGGCGGCGTTCGTCGCCATCGAAGACCGGCGCTTCTACGACCATTTCGGCATCGACGTGCTCGGCCTCGTCTCGGTGGCGCTCGAAAGCGTGCAGGCGGGTGAAGTGACCCGCGGCGCCTCGACCATCACCCAGCAGTTGGCCAAGAACCTGTTCCTCACCCCCGACCAGACGCTGGGCCGCAAGGTGCAGGAAGCGCTGCTCGCGGTATGGCTCGAGCAGAACTATTCCAAGGACGACATTCTCGAGCTCTATTTGAACCGGGTGTTCTTCGGCAACAACGCCACCGGCATCGAGGCGGCAGCGCAGCGCTATTTCGGCAAGTCGGCGCGCAACCTGTCGCTCGGCGAAGCCGCGATGCTGGCCGGCTCGCTGCAGGCGCCGTCGCGACTCAACCCCAAGGGCAAGCCCGAGCTGGTGCAAGCCCGTCAGGGCCTGGTGCTCGCGGCCATGGCCAAGGAAGGCTACATCACGCCGGCCGAGTCCAAGGCCGCGGCGATCGACCCCAACCAGACGGTGCGCACCAAGGTGGTGGGCGGCGAATCCTATGTCGCCGACTGGGTCGAGAGCCTGATGACCGCCTATCTGGGCGAAGTGAAGCAGGACGTGATCGTCCACACCACGATCAACTGGGACCTCCAGAAGGAGGCGGAGTTCGTGGTCAAGGAAGCCGTCGCCAAGTACGGCAAGGACAAGGGCTTCAGCCAGGGCGCCCTGGTGGCGATGGATGTCGATGGTTCGGTGCGCGCGCTGGTCGGCGGCGTCGACTACCAGGCGAGCCAGTATAACCGCGCGGTGACGGCGCGCCGGCAGCCCGGCTCCACCTTCAAGCCGTTCGTCTACCTGGCCGGCATGGAAAAAGGCTACACCCCCGACACCATCGCCACCGACGGGCCGGTCGACATCAACGGCTGGAAGCCGTCGAACGCCGACGGCAAGTATGGTGGCGACATGACCTTGCGCCAGGCGCTGGCGCTGTCGCGCAACACCGTCTCGGCGCTGCTCGCCAACGACGTGGGCCCCGACAAGGTGGTGGAAGCGGCGATGCGGATGGGCATTTCCTCGCCGCTGCAGGCGGTGTCCTCGATCGCGCTGGGCACCCAGGAAGTCTCGCTGCTCGAGCTGACCGCCGCCTATGCGCCGTTCGCCAATGGCGGCATCGGCGTCATCGCCAATGTCATCACCCGCATCGAAACCGTCGACGGCAAGGTGCTGTACGACGCCGTGGCCGCCGGCCCGGGCCGGGTGATCGAGCCCAATATCGTCGCCGAGATGAACGACATGCTGCACGCCGCCGTCGAGATCGGCACCGGCAAGCGGGCCCAGCTCAACGGCTGGCCGATGGCCGGCAAGACCGGCACCTCGCAGAAGGCCCGCGACGCGCTGTTCGTCGGCTACACCGCCCGCATGGTCGCAGGCGTCTGGCTGGGCAACGACAACGACGTCGGCACCAAGCTCTCGGGCGGCAATGTGCCGGTGGAGATCTGGAGCCAGTTCATGACCAAGGCCCATGAGGGCATCCCGGTCGCCGAACTGCCCGGCGCCATGACCCAGCCGGGTCTCGAACAGCAACCGCTGCAGCCGATGGAGCAGCCACAGGCCGAGCGCCCGCGCCGCACCCTGGTCGACCTGCTGGGCGATATCTTCGGCGGAAACTGACCCCGGGGGCAGCAGCGACCCAAAGTAGCAAGGCGGGACATGAGGTTCCGCCTTTTGCATTCGTGGCGCGGGCCGTACAGTCGCCTCCCTAGGGAGGGACCTCATGTCCGATAAAGTACTTGTCGTCACCGGCGGCAGCCGGGGCATCGGAGCCGCGGTGTGCAGGCTCGCGGCAGCGCGCGGCTATGGCGTGGTGGTGAACTATGCCGGCAATGTCGCGGCCGCCGAAGCGGTGTGCGCCGAGATCCACTCGCGGGGCGGCGAAGCGGTGGCGGTGCGCGGCGATGTCAGCAGCGCCGAGGACGTCGAGCACATTTTTCGCGCCGCCGACCGCCTGGGGCGCGTCGCAGGCCTCGTCAACAATGCCGGAACCATCGCGCCGTCGCTGCGGGTCGATGCCATGGATGCCGAGCGGATTGCCCGCATCCTGGCGGTCAATGTCACCGGCTCGATCCTCTGTGCCGGGGCGGCCGTCAGACGGATGTCCAGCAAGCATGGCGGCAGCGGCGGCGGCATCGTCAATGTCAGCTCCGCCGCCGCCAAGCTCGGCGCGCCGGGCGTCTATGTCGACTATGCGGCCAGCAAAGGCGCCATCGACACCTTCACAGTGGGCCTGGCGCTCGAGGTGGCGGCGGAAGGCATCCGGGTCAACGGCGTGCGGCCGGGCGTGATCGACACCGAGTTCCACGCCACCGGCGGGGTGCCCGACCGGGCGCAGCAGCTGGCGCCCAGCGTGCCGCTGGCCCGCGCCGGCACCGCCGAGGAAGTCGCCCAGGCGGTATTGTGGCTGCTGTCGGACGATGCGGCTTATGTCACCGGCACCACACTGGCCGTGACCGGCGGACGTGCCGCGGCGCCCTGACCCAAGGTTCGGGTGGCGGGCGGCGTCCAAGGTGCAGTGAAGCTTGGGGGAGACTGCAGATGCTGAAACCAATCGCCGCGATTGCCGTGGCGGGACTGCTGGCCGGACCGGCGCTTGCCATCGAGTGCCCGATCCAGCACGCCATCTATGAACAGCCGGGCGGCGACGTCCGGCTCAGCTTCAGCCCGGTGCCGCGCGATGGGGCGGCCAACCAGATCGCCGCCTTCGAGATCGCCATCAAGGGGGTCAAGGCGAGGTTCGACGGCGCCATCCACATTCCCAACGGTTTCGGACAACCCGGCGGCTCGGTGGGCCTCGACTGCACCGGGGCCGATGGCGAGCAATGCGGCTTCTGGGAGGGCGTGGTCTATGCGCTCGGGGCAGATGGGATCGAAGAATATCCCAATGATGCCGAGATCCCGCTCGAAGCGCAGATGGCGCCGCGGCAGCTGCTGCTGCCCGAGTTCGCCGTCAATGTCTGGTACTCGATGATGCGGGGGGACGCATTTGCCGGCGAGCGCAACGTGCTCGATACCTTCACGCTCGCCGCCTGCACCAAGTGACCGGACGGCAGCGGAATCATGCGCATTTCGCATGGCTCCGGATGCGACGGGGGTTCCCTCCCAGGGGCGGGTAGTTTAACCCGTTTGGCAGTCCTATATCGGCAGCGCAGGCGCCACTTCCCAGGCGCCGTCTGAGCCTCTCGGAGACATCATGGCGGACACTTTCGACCTCACCGTAATCGGCTCCGGCCCGGGTGGATACGTCGCGGCAATCCGGGCAGCGCAGCTCGGCATGAAGGTCGCGGTGGTCGAGAAGTGGCCGACCTTCGGCGGCACCTGCCTCAATATCGGGTGCATTCCGTCAAAGGCGCTGCTGCATGCCTCGGAGCTGTTCGAGGAAGCCGGGCATCAGTTCCGCCAGTTCGGCATCGACGTGACGCCGCAGCTCAACTTGAAGCAGATGCTGGCGCACAAGGACGATACCGTCACCGCCAATGTCTCGGGCATCGAGTTCCTGTTCAAGAAGAACAAGATCACCACCTTCCGCGGCACCGGCTCGATCCCGGCCGAGGGCAAGGTGCTGGTGACGCCGGAAAGCGGTGCACCGACCACGATCGAGAGCAGGAACATCCTGATCGCCACCGGTTCGGTGCCGATCAGCCTGCCGGGCATCGAGATCGACGAGAACAAGGTGGTGTCCTCGACCGGCGCCCTCGCCTTCCAGGAGGTGCCCAAGCGCCTGCTGGTGATCGGCGGCGGCATTATCGGGCTGGAGCTCGGCTCGGTCTGGGGTCGGCTCGGCGCCAAGGTGCAGGTGGTCGAGTTCCTCGACCGTATCCTCCCCGGCCTCGACAGCGAGGCGGCGCGCCAGACGCAGCGCAACCTCACCAAGCAGGGCATGGAGTTCAAGCTCTCGACCAAGGTGACGGCAATCGAGAAGCAGGGCGACGGCTCGGTCCGCGCCCGGCTGGAACCGGCAGGCGGCGGCGAGGCGAGCTTCGCCGAAGCCGATGCGGTGCTGGTGGCGGTGGGGCGCAAACCCTTCACCGAGGGGCTGGGCCTCGAGGGCGTCGGCGTGGCGCTCGACGAGCGCGGCCGCGTCCGTACCGACGCGCAGTTCAGGACCAACGTGCCGGGCATCTATGCGATCGGCGATGTGGTGGCCGGCGCCATGCTGGCGCACAAGGCGATGGACGAAGGCCATGCGGTGGCCGAGATCATCGCCGGCCAGCAGCCGCACGTGAACTACGGCACCATTCCGTCGGTGATGTATACGAGCCCGGAAGTCGCCTGGGTCGGCAAGTCCGAGGACGAGCTGAAGGCAGCCGGCATCGAGTACAAGGCCGGCAAGTTCCCATTCACCGCCAATGGCCGCGCCAAGGCGATGCTGGCCACGCAGGGCTATGTGAAGATCCTTGCCGACGTCGCCACCGACCGGGTGCTGGGCGCGCAGATCATCGCCAAGAACGCCGGCGAGATGATCCACGAGATCGTCGTCTTGATGGAGTTCTCCGGCTCCGCCGAAGACCTCGGCCGCACCACGCATGCGCACCCGACGCTCAGCGAAGCGGTGAAGGAAGCCGCGCTGATGTGCGGCGACGGCGCGATCCACATTTAACCAAAGGCGTTCCGCGCTCGCAGTCAGGACTCCTCTCCCGTTTACGGGGGAGGTGCACCGACTGCCGGCCTCGGTGGTTGGGCGGCCCTACTCCAGCCCGTACCCCATCAGCACCTTGCCGTGCGCCTTGAGCCAGGCCTTGCCCTTGTTCATGTCCGGCAGCGCCTGCTCGACCGCCCTCCAGAAGTTCGGCGAGTGGTTCATGTGGACGAGGTGCGCCACCTCGTGCGCCGCCACATAGTCGAGCACGAAGGGCGGGGCAAGGATCAGCCGCCAGTTGTAGTTGAGCCGGCCCGACGAGGAGCACGAGCCCCAGCGGGTAGACTGGCTGCGCATCGACACCGACTTCACTTCCACCCCGAGCGTCGCGGCATGAATGTCCGAGCGCTCGGCGAGGTCGCGCTGCGCCTCGGCCTTCAGCCATTCGGTGAGCCGGCGCGGGATGTGCGCCGCTTCGCCGGGCACCAGCAGCGACAGCTCGCCATCGATCTCGGAGACCTCGACCCGGCCGCGCAGCCGGCCCGTCGCGTGGATGCGGTGCGGCACGCCGCGCAGCGGCAACAGCTCGCCATCGGCGAAGGCGGTCCGCGGGGCGCTGCGCTTGAGCCGCGCCGCCAGCCAGCCGCGATGCCGGTTGAGAAAACCCTCCGCTTCGGGCCAGCGGCCGGTCCTGGGCAAGGTCAGCACCGGGTTGCCGTGATGCGGCACGGTCAGCCGGTAGCTCTTGGCCCGCGGGCTCACCTTCACCGTGATCTCGACCGGCTCGCCGTCGATGACGAGGGTGGTCGCGGCCGGCACCTTCGGCGCCTTGGCGGGGAACAGGAAGTTCATGGGCCGATCATCGCCGATTCGAAGCCAAACGCTGACGACAAAAAAACGCCCCTCGAAAAGGGGCGCCAGTCGTCAGGAGGAAGGAGACGGGAGAACTAGACGTTCGTCCCGTTATTCTGGTCGCCGCCATAGTTCGGGCGGTTGCCGTTCTTGTCGCGCATGAAGCGGTCGAACTCTTCGCGATCCTTGGCCATGCGGAGGTTGCGCATGTACTCGTGGAAGGCGCTGATCTCTTCATCGAGCCGCCGGCGTTCCTCTTCGAGGCGCTTGAGCTGCTCGGCGCGGTAGTCGTCGAAAGCGGCGTTGCCGCTGGAGTTGCGGAAGCCGTGGTGACGGAACCCGTTGCCACGGGCGCCGCAGTTTTCGGCCCAGCTGCGGGATCGGTTGACGAACCCCTGAGCCTTTTCCGCCGAGCCGCCGAACATTTCGCCCCACAGGATGTAGGCGAGAATGGCGAGGCCGAGCGGCCACCAGAGAACGAAGCCCAGGACCATCAAAGCGATGGTCAGCGGGCCCCATTGCGGTTTGATAATCGCAGTGTGCATTGGACTTTTCTCCCAGTCACGAACAGCTCCGATGTGGTCCCACAGGGCGTGGGGTCAAGCGTTTCAGGCGCGCTTTTTTACCCTTGAAATGGCATGCTAGACTTCCCATGCGGGCTGGAACCAGGTGCCCGGAAAGGATGATTTCATGGCATTGGCGGACACTTCGGCCATCCTGCCGGGCAATTGGCGGCCCCTCAGGCTGGCGACGCTGGTCGGGCTGCGCTGGCTGGCGATCGTCGGGCAGACCGCCGGCGTGCTGTTCGTCCAGTTCGGGCTCAACTTTCCGCTCCCCCTGACCGAGTGCCTGATGCTGATCGGGCTGTCGGTACTGCTCAACCTGTGGGTGATCTTCCGGCTGGGCGAAGGCTACCGCCCGCCCGCCACCGTGGCGACGGTGCACCTGAGCTTCGACCTCTGCCAGCTCGGGGCGCTGCTGGCGCTGACCGGCGGGTTGCAGAACCCGTTCTCGCTGCTGCTCCTGGCGCCGGTGTCGGTGTCGGCGACGACGCTGCCGCAGCGCTCGACGGTGATCCTCGCGACCCTCGCGATCGCGCTGGCGTCGCTGCTCTCGGTCTATCACATGGACCTGCCCTGGGACCCGGACGCGCGCATCGTCTTCGACCGGGTCTATGTCATCGGCATCTGGGTCTCGATCCTTTGCGGCACGATCTTCATTGCCGCCTATACCAACCGGGTGGCGCACGAAGCGCGCCAGCTCGCCGATGCCCTGGCGGCCACCGAACTGGCGCTGTCGCGGCACGAACAGCTGAGCGCGCTGGATGGACTCGCCGCGGCGGCGGCGCACGAGCTGGGTACGCCGCTCTCGACCATCGCGCTGGCGGCACGCGAAATCCGCGACGAGGTGCCGGAAGGCCCGGTGCGCGAGGATATCGAGCTGATCATGTCGCAGGCGGCGCGCTGCCGCGAAATCCTCGGCAAGCTCAGGAGCCTGCGCGACACCCCGGGCGATCCGTTCGCCTCGGTGCCGGTGTCGGCACTGCTGGCTGAAGTGATCAAGCCGCTCGAAGGCGGCGGCAAGGTGATCTCGGTGCGGACTGGCGCCGGCAGCGGCACGGAGCCGGTGATCCGCCGCAATGCGGGCCTGCTTTACGGGCTGGGCAACCTGATCGACAACGCCGCGCAGTTCGCGCAACGCGCCGTGCTGGTCGAGGCGAGCTGGGACAAGCTGGCGCTGACGGTGACCATCACCGACGACGGCCCGGGCTTCCCGACCGACCTGATCACCCGGCTGGGCGAGCCTTACCTCACCACGCGGCCGCGCAGCGCCGACAGCAGCGAGCCGGGTGGGCTGGGGCTCGGCATCTTCATCTCCAAAACCCTGCTCGAACGCACCGGCGCCAAGCTGAGCTTCGAGAACGAGGCCGCCGATGGCCATGCGCGGGTGCGGCTGATCTGGCCGCGCGCCGCCATCGCAGAGGCGTGAGCCTGCCTAGTTTTTGACCTTTTGCCCAAAAGACCCTACATGAGGCGGCGATGAGCACAGTCGATGAACTTCTTGCGGCCGACCGGACCCTGCTTCTGGTCGATGACGACAAGACCTTCCTGACCCGCCTCGAGCGGGCCATGCAGAAACGTGGCTTCGATGTCCGGATTGCCGACACCGTGGCCGGCGGCCTTGCTGCCGTCTCCGAAGCGCCCCCGGCCTATGCCGTGGTCGATCTCAGGCTCGAGGACGGCAACGGCCTCGACGTGGTCGCGGCGCTGCACCAGAAGCGCGAGGATGCCCGCGCCGTGGTGCTCACCGGCTATGGCAATATCGCGACCGCAGTGACGGCGGTGAAGCTCGGCGCGGTGGATTACCTGTCGAAGCCGGCCGACGCCGAAGACGTGATCAACGCGCTGCTCGCCACCGGCAACAAGCCCCCCGAGCCGCCGGAAAACCCGATGTCGGCCGACCGGGTGCGTTGGGAACACATCCAGCGGGTCTATGAGCTGTGCGACCGCAACGTCTCGGAGACGGCGCGGCGGCTCAACATGCACCGCCGCACCCTGCAGCGCATCCTCGCCAAACGCGCGCCGAAATAAGCCTGTCACACTGAAATCAGATAGTCCGCCCGGGAGGCCACAATGACCGTCACGCTACACTTTCACGGAGCGTCGGGCACCGTGACCGGCTCGTGCTATCGGATCGTGCACCCCAAGGGGCAGTTCCTCGTCGACTGCGGCATGTTCCAGGGCAACAAGACGGTCCGCGACCTCAACTACAAGCCGTTCCCGTTCGACCCCAAGGCGATCGACTTCCTGCTCCTGACGCATGCTCATATCGACCATGCGGGCCTGCTGCCGCGGCTGACCCATATGGGCTACCGCAAGCCGATCTGGGCCACCGAGCCGACCAACGGGCTGCTCGAATACCTGCTGCCCGACGCCGCCGGCATCCAGGAAAGCGAGGCCGACCGCGAGACCCGGAAGCGCAGCCGCCGCGCCGAGGAACCGTTCCAGCCGCTCTACGTCATGGAAGACGCCAACGAGGCGCTGAAGCTCACCAAGGGCGTCAAGTACGAAGAGTGGATCACGCCCGGCCCCGGCGTGCGCGCCCGCTACTGGAATGCCGGCCATATCCTCGGCTCGGCCTCGATCGAGGTCGAGGTGACGGACAGCGACGGCAAGGCCATTCGCATCCTGTTCTCCGGCGATCTGGGCCCGGACGTGAAGGTGTTCTGGGAGGCGCCCGACGCGCCATCCGGCTACGACTACATCCTGAGCGAGTCGACCTATGGCGGGCGCGAGCGCGAGGACTACACGCTCAAGCAGCGCCAGGAAGCGCTGAAGACCGAGATCAACACCGCGCTGGCCCGCGGCGGCAACCTGGTGATCCCGACTTTCGCCGTCGAGCGCAGCCAGGAGCTGCTGCACGATATCGGCTACCTGATCAAGACCGGCGAGATCAGCCCCAGCCTGGTCTTTCTCGACAGCCCGCTGGCCAGCAAGGTCACCGGGGTCTACCGCAAGTACGCCTCGATGTTCGACGATGTCGAACTGAGCGCCGACGAGCTGTTCAACGATTCCCGCTTCCGCATCGTCGAGAGCGTCGACGAGAGCAAGGCGATCAACTCGATCCGTGGCGGCGCCATCATCATGTCGGCCTCCGGCATGGCCGATGCCGGCCGCATCAAACATCACCTCAGGAACAACCTGCCGCGCGCCAACGCCACGGTGCTGTTCGTCGGCTACCAGGCGCCGGGCACGCTGGGCCAGATCATCCAGTCGGGCGCCAAGGAAGTGCGGATCCATTCCGAGCTGGTGCCGGTACGGGCGCAGGTGCGCAGCCTCGGCAACTACTCCGCGCATGCCGACCATTCCGAGCTGGTGGCCTGGGTGACCAAGCGGCTGCCGGCGCATGGCGCGATCTTTCTGACCCATGGCGAAGACGAGGAACGAACCGCGCTGCGCGCCGCGCTGATGCACGATGACGGCCTTGCCGGCGACCAGGTGCTGATGCCGTTGCTCGACGACGCCTTCGAGCTTCGGGCCGAGGGCATTGCCGGCATCGCCCGGCCGAGCGAGCGCCGCGTCGACCTCAGCCAGGTCACCGCCGACTGGCACAATGCCTATGCCAGCTTCATCATCGATCTCAGCCACCAGCTGCAGAGCGCACCGAACGATGCGCAGCGCATCGCCGTCATGGACGCACTGAAGGCGACGCTGTCGAACACCGGCCCGGTGACCCCGCCGCTGCCGATGAAGACGCAGGCCGGCAACGCCCCGGTGCTGCACGGGGAGCCGAGCGGCGAGTAAGCGCCGCGTTTACTCGCGGCACCCACCGACGTCGTTAGGGGGATGCCGCAGAGTCCGCTCGCGTTGACAGATCGCACTGGGTTCCCGCCTTCGCGGGAATGACGCCGGAGTGCGTTGTCGGGCTTTGCCGTCAGGTATCTGCCTTGCGCGGCGCCAGGTATTTCGCGAGGTACCGGGCCAGCAGCAGCGGGGGCAGCAGCACCGCGAAGGTGACGCGGATCGAGGCTACGGTGGCGATCCAGCCCATCAGCGCCGGCGCGAACAACAGCAAGCTCTGCTGGCTCATGGTCAGCGCCGCGACATTCTCCGAAGCCGGACGATCCCCCAGCCGCGCGACGGCGGAAGTAGAGAGCGGAAACGAGACGCAGACCCCGAAGCCGATCAGCGTGAAGCCGATAAGGGCGACCACCAGGTCGGGCGAGAACACCACCAGCAACAGCCCGAACAGCGCCGTGAGGGTAAGCGCACGCGCCAGCCGCACCGGACCCCAGCGGCCCACGGCGCGATCGGCGAGCAGCCGACCGATCGACTGCGCCGTCATGAACGCCGGCAGGGTGAGCGTATCGACCCAGTCGGGGGCCGTGAAACTGTCGCGCATGAAGATCACCGACCAGTTGCGCAGCCCGCCTTCGAGCAGTGAGGCGGCGATGGCGTAGCCGAGCAGCAACAGCGTCATGGTGGTGGGCAGCGCAACGCGGAAGCCCCGCGCCGGAGCGGCGTGCGGCCGCGCCGGCGCCACCTGCATCGGCCAGGCAAACAGCGCCATGCCGATCAACACCGGCACGAGGATGAGGGCGAAATGCAGCGCCGGCGCGACATTGGCGCCGCGCATGGCGGTGCCGATCAGCGAGGCCGTCAGCAGCCCGATGCTCCAGACGCCGTGGCAGGTGTTCATCAGCCGCCGGCCGGTGGCCGCCTCGACCCGATCGGCCTCGACATTGATCGACACGTTGCTGAACGCGAACACCACGCCGAAGGCGGCGAAGCCGAGCCACATGACGACGAGGTTGGGGGCCAGCGCGATGCCGATCAGCAGCAGCGCCAGCACCGGAATGGTGGTGAGGATGATCACCCTCGTGCCGAGCCGCTCGACCACCTGGCTGGCGAACAGGAACGAGATGATGGCGCCGGCCGGCTGGCCGAGCAGCGCCAGGCCAAGCTCGGCCTCGTTGAGGCCGAGCGCCACCTGCATATCGGGAATGCGGCTGAACATGCCGCCCTGCGCCAGCGCGTGCAGGAAGAAGACGATGACGATCGGTGGCGGCATGGTCACTTGAGCCGGATGCTCTCGATGCTGGAGGTGCGCATGGTGGGGCGCAGGCGCTGCTTCCAGTCGAGCGCGCCGACCCCCAGGTCGAACTCCCTGAGCCCGCGCTCAAAGGCAGACTCGACGAGCAGCAGGGTCAGCGTACGCCCGGGTGAGAAACTGGCAAATTCCGGATCGTGGGTGATCTTGGAGTAGAACGCGGCGTCGCGCTCGATGAACACGAGGGAGGCGGCGAGGATGCGCCCCTCGCGGCGAAGCGATGCCACCCAGGTCTCGGCGTCGTCGTCGCCGACCTCGATGAAGGCGGCAAAGAACCGGTCGACGTGGCCGTTCCGCAGCCAGTCCGCCTCCTGCCCGGTGCGGTCGAGCCAATTGCGCTTGCTGTCGAAGCACCATCGCACCACCTCTCGGGCGGCGGCACCGGTCTCGAGCGCATAGTCGATGCCGGTGTCGGCGAAGCGGCGCAACCGTCGCAGATGATCGTTACGCAGGTTGGGCGAGAGCGAACCGAGATAGCCCGCGAAATCGGCATGCGCATCAAGCGCGATGTACGGGCTGGGCCACTCGTGCTGCACGCGCCGTTCCAGCCCGGCCGCCCGCATGGCGGGGCGCAGCGGAGAGATGTCGCGCAGGTATCGGGTGGCGATCTTGGCCTGCAGCAGCGTGGCGGTCAGCAGCGCCTCGAGCAGCAGTTCGGCCTGCCGTGCGGTGCTGTCCGACGGCCGCCAGAGCAGGTCGTGGTATTGCGGGGTGCCGGAGGCGAGGAACTCGAACTGCGGCTTCAGCCGCCTGACGCCGAGGACGAACGCACCGGCCATCATCAGCACGCCGTGCCGGCGGACGAGGATGACGCGCAGCCGATCGGGAAAGCGCTGCGCCCGCAACTCCCAGGAGAGCCGCAGCCAGCGATGGCGGAGGAATGGCGTCGGACGGGCGGCGACCGCGAACAGCTCCCGCCACTCCGCCTCGATGGCGCAGAAGGCCCGGAACGAGCGAAGCACCGTGACCGTCAGCCCATCGGCATCGGCCGGCCCAGTCTGTTGTTTTCGCTTCGCCTTCAAACCTGAAAAGCCTGCGGCTCTTCCTGAAAGCGTCCTAGAGGTCATTGGGGTCCATCAGCACATGGATGCGGTCGGCGCCGAGGCGGGTCAGCTTGAGCAGCATCGCCTTGCGCCGGGCCGGCGGCAGCGGCGTTTCCCCGGACATGCGCAGGATCGCCGCATCATGCCCGTCGCCCACCATCAGACCCTCGCTTTGGGGGAAGATGTCGGGATCGAGCTCGGGCGGCTTGGCAAAAAAGAAGCGATCGCAGAATTCCTTGTAGTTCGGCCACTTGCGGTCGACCTGGAAGTCGATCAGCGAGGACTTGATCTCGACGATCCAGATCTCGCCCTTGGGCCCCACCGCCAAGACGTCGGCGCGCCGCCCGTTGCTGAGCGGCACCTCGGCGTAGCAGCAGAAGTCGTGGGCGTTGCGCAGGAACCGCATCACCCCGCGTTGCACCCGAAGCGCCGTCGGCGATTGCCGGAGATCGACGATCGGCGGCAGTTCAGCCATGGGGCGTGGCCGGCTCCGGTTCGGTGACCAGCGGCGTCGGCCTCGCGGACAGCGCCCGGATCACCAGCAGCGCCGCGATGATCAGCGGCACACAGACAAAATACGACATGCGGATGCCGAAGCTTTCGGCGACGAAACCGAGCAGCGGCGGCCCGAGGAAGAACACCACGAAGGTCATCTGCCCGAGCGAAGCGACGTTGACCGAAGCCGGCCGATCGGTGCGCTGCGCCGCCGCCGAGACGGCGAGGGGATAGACCGACGAACAGCCAAGCCCCATCAGCATGAAGCCGAACAGCGCCACATAGGGGTGAGGCGCGAAACCGACGATGACGAGGCCGATAGCGGCGATGCCGAGCAGCGCGCCGGCGACGACGCGCGGGCTGTAGCGCTCGACCACCGGATCCATGAACAGGCGGGCCAGCGCCATGAACAGCGAGAAGATGGTGATCGACAGCCCGCCGATGAACGGCGCCACGTCGAACACGTCGCGCATGTAGATCGCCGACCAGTCGATGCCGGCGCCTTCGACCAGCAGCGGCGCCGCGCCGATCAGGCAGAGCGGCAACAGGCCGATGGTCGGGAACGCGACGAGCGGCATCTTGCCGTCATGGCTATCGGCGCGGGCCGGGGCATTCTCGATCTTGGAGAAGACGAAGAAGCCGGCGATCACCACCACGACCAGGGCGATGAAGGTGTGCAGGTGCACCGAAACCCCGGCCTGGCGCACGCCGGCCGAGATGAAGGCGGTGACGAAGAAGCCGAGGCTCCACATGCCGTGCGCCCGGCTCATGATGCGGGTGCCCAGCTGCGCCTCGTGCCGATCGGTCTCGAGGTTGACGTTGATCTCGAGCGCGCCGGCGAACAGCCCGGCGATGAAGAACACCGGCAGCAGCAGGATGGCCGAGGGGATCCAGGGCACGATCGCATACATGGTCGAGGCGCCGAACACCGTGACGAAGGCGGTGGTGCGCGCGCCGTATTTCTCGATCAGCGGACTGGAGAAGGTGAGCCCGCACAACGCACCGATCGACATGGCGATGAGCGTCAGGCCGAGCTGGCCCTCGGTCAGCTGCAGCGAACGCTGCAGGTCCGGCAGGCGGCTCAAGAGCGCTCCCATCGACAGCGCGAAGACGAAGAAGATCCCGTAGACCCGCTGATGCGGCTTCAGACTAAACATCAATCAACCTCATGCCGGATCGGCTTGGCACCGAGTGCTCCGGCGAAAACCAGACTTAGAATGACCAGCGGAATGCCGATACCGAACGACCAGCGGATGCCGAAATGCTCGGCAACATAGCCCAGAAGCGGCGGCCCGAGGAGGAAGGCAACGAAGGAAATCTGCGCCAGCGAGGCGACATTGGTCGCCGCCGGCCGATCGGTGCGCTGCGCCGCCGCCGACATGGCGAGCGGGAAGATCACCGAGGTGCCGACCCCCATCAGGCCGAAGCCGACCAGCGACAGCCAGTCGACGGGTGAAAAGAAGACGATCACCGCGCCGACACCCAGCACGCTGAGCAGCACGCGCGACACCAGCGTCGGGCTGTAGCGCTCGACGAACGGATCGGCAAAAAAGCGCGTCACCGCCTGGGTGAAGGCACCCAGGGCCACGGCGAAGCCGGCGAGGAACGGCGACACCTGGAACTCGCCCTTCATGTAGATCGCCGACCAGTCGATGCCGGCGCCTTCCATGATCATGGCCGAGAGCGTCACCGCCACCAGCACCATGATGGCGAGGGTGGGGGCGGCAAAGCGCGGTGCCGCCTCGGTCGATGCGCCGGTGCGGTGCGGCGCCGGCGTGAAGCGGCCGAGCAGCAGCGCCACGCCGAGGATGACGACCGGGACCATCAGCAACAGATGCAGTTGCACGCCGAGCCCGGTCTGCGCGATCACGGCGCTGACGATGCCGGCCGAAAAGAAGCCGAAGCTCCAGAAGGCGTGCGAGCGGTTCATGATGCGGCGGCCGATCATGTGTTCGGTACGATCCGCCTCGAGGTTGAGGATGATCTCGATGCCGCCGATGACGAGGCCGACCGGCACCAGCAGCAGGAAGAAGGCGAGCGGCCCGGTGGCGAACGAAGCGACGGCGTAGCCCAGCGCCAATAACGGGATGAGCGTCAGGATGGCGCGGCGATAGCCGAAGCGGTCGAGCAGAGTGCCGGCAAAGCTCAGCGAGATCAGCGTACCCAGCGCCGCGCCGATCAATCCGAGGCCGAGCGCCCCCTCCTCGATCCCCATGGCGTGCTGGATATCGGGCAGGCGCGGCGGCAGGCTCCCCATGCAGAACGAGTAGATGAAGAAGCCGCCATAGACCCGCTGCTGCGGCGGCAACTCGATACCGAATCTCATCTTGGGGGAACTCGCGGGCCGGAAACGCGGCGACCCTAATAAAATCGGTTCAAAGGGGCAAGGCGGGGTTTGTGATGCAGGTTATTGGTGGGGACATGAAGCGCGGGGGGATCACCTTCTCCCCTTGCGGGAGAAGGCACCGACTGCGCTGCCGGTGTGGAGGGGACCAAGTTCTAAACCGCCACCTGCATCTCGTCGCGCATCACGCTCACGCCCCGGGCCGGTGAACGGATGATTTCGAGCCGGCGGTACTGCCCGCCGGCGCGGCCATGCGTCTGCTGCGCGCCGCGGTCGGGCCCGAGATAGGTGGCGGTTTCGAAATAGACCTGGGTGTGATCGACCAGCCGCTGCAGCCGCGTGGCGACGCGCTGGTGGGTGAATGGCAGGGTGAGCACGTCATCGAACCCCATCTCGACACAGGTCCTGATCGCCTCGACCAATGGACTCTCGGAAAAGTAGACCATGGGTGAGAAGCGGATGCGGCGGCTGGGCGAGAAACGGATGGCGTCGGCCACGGGCTTCAGACTGCCGACATCCTCGGAAGCGGCGAACAGGAAGAACAGGAGCGGCGTCTGCTGCGCCTGGGTCTCGGCGGCGGCAAGGCCGGCATAGGGCTGCACAACTGGAAAACCAAGACCGCGCGCCAGATCCGTCAGCGCTGCCCCCGGACCATCCGAGGGGCCGACCACATAGGCACAGGCCCGCATTCAAAGGCACTCCAAACGATTGCATTCCCCGGCGGCAGTATCGCGTCCGCGGCTTGCAGCGAGGTTAAGAGGGCGGGCGGCGCCGCTCGCCGCGGAACAGCGGGCCGTGCTCGCGCATCAGCGCGGCGATGCGATCGGCCACCAGCCGCACTTCGGGGCGATGGCGATCCTCGTGGTGGGTCACCAGCCATTGCTCGGTTTCGAGCTCGGTGATGGGCATCGCCACCCGCACCAGCCGGGCATCGCTGTCGCCGACAAAGCAGGGAAACACCCCGAGCCCGGCGCCAGCCGCTACCAGTTCGCGCACGCTCTGCACGTCGTTGCCGCGCACGCCGATACGATCGCCGTGATGGGCCATCAACCAGCGCGCCGAAGCGACATTGGCCGCGTCGCCGGTGACGCCGACGAACAGCCCCGCCTCGATGCCGTTGATCAGGTGGAGGCCCGAGTAAAGGGCGTGCGCCACCCGGCCGATCTGCCGCCCGGCGAGGTTGGGGTCGAGCGGGCGCTCCGAGCGGACGCCGATATCGGCGGCGCGGCGGCCGATATCGAGCTTCATATAAGCCGTGGCGAACTCGATGCGGATATTGTCGTCGACGTGCCAGAGCTCGCCGATATGCCGGGCGAGAAACGCCGAGGTCCAGGTGCCGGCCGAGATGCGCACGATCTGTTCGCCCACCGAGCCGTCGCGCCAGCGGGTCAGCGCCCGCATTGCCGCCTCCACATCCTCGGCGCGGGCCAGCAGCTCCTCTCCCGCCGGGGTAAGCTGGTAGCCGGTCTGGCGGCGAATGAACAACGGCTCGCCGATCTGTTGTTCGAGTGCCGTGACCCGCCGACCGAGGGTTGCGGCACTGAGCCCGGTGGTGCTGGTCGCGGCGCTGAGGCCGCCGAGCCGCGCCACGTCGAGGAACAGCCGCAGGTCATCCCAGGAGATGGTGTCGCCGACGCTCATCTTTTCATTCCTGCAAAGCGTGTTGCGGACTTGCTTGTATCGCTTCAAGCCGTGACCGAGCAAGTATGGGGCGTTCGGAGCACGCTGTCAGGTCAATCACTTGGCCGCCGCGCTGCTCCATCAAGCACAGCGCCATCGCAGGGACTATCTGCTCCGTCAGGCGGAGCGGAGCCGATGTCGCTTTGCGTTGTTGAAAGGAGACCGAAATGTTCAGAACCTTGACCCGACGCCTCACCGAGTGGTCACGCCTGCGCCGCGACATCCAGCGGCTGAAGCAGCTCGACGACCACCTCCTGGCCGACCTCGGCATCGAGCGCGAATGCATCAGCCACATCGCCCGCACGGGTGAGAAATGAGCGTGACGCTGCGCCTGTGGGACGGGCAACAGGTTCCTCGCGTCGGTGTCGGCTGCTGGGCCATTGGCGGGCCGTTCAGGATGGACGGCCGGCAGGATGGCTGGGGCGAGATCGACGACGGCCAGTCGCTCAAGGCGCTGGCGCTCGCCCATGAACTGGGCGCCCGGCTGTTCGATACCGCCGATGCCTATGGCACCGGCCACAGCGAGGAGGTGCTGGGCGCGGCCTTCGGCAACCGCGACGACGTGGTGATCGCCACCAAGTTCGGTTTCACCCACGATCGGGCGAAACGCGAGCTGACCGGTACCGACGTTACGCCCGCCTATATGGAGCAGGCGCTCAGCGCCTCGCTTGAACGGCTCGGGCGCGATCGCATCGACCTTTACCAGCTGCATGTCGGCGACGCCGCCGCCGAGGCGATGGATCGGCTCGCCCCGGCGCTCGAGCGCCGCGCCGAGGCCGGCGACATCGCGGCATGGGGCTGGAGCACCGACGATACCGCGGCTGTATCCCGCGTGCTGCACTATCCGCATTTCAAGGCGGTGCAGCAGGGCCTCGACGTGCTGCGCGACGGGCCGGAGGTGGTGGCGCTGTGCGACCGCCAGCAACTGCCCAACCTGATCCGCTCGCCGCTGGCCATGGGATTCCTGACCGGCAAATTCACTCAGGAGTCGCGGATTTCGACTGATGACGTGCGGGGCGCCGGGCATAGCTGGGTGCGCGACTTCAAGGACGGGCGTCCCTCGGCGGACTCCTTGAAGAAACTCGATGCCATCCGCGACGTGCTGACCGACGGCGGGCGGAGCATCGCGCAGGGGGCGCTGGGCTGGGTGCTGGCCCGTTCACCGCAGACCATCCCGATCCCCGGCTTCAAGACCGAGGCGCAGATCCGCGACAATCTGGGGGCCCTCGAAAAAGGGCCGCTCTCGCCGACTGCGATGGCCGAAATCGACGCGCTGCTGGCGCGCGAACTTGCCTGAGAGGGGGCAGCGCATGGAAAAGCGACAATTCGGCAGCATCGGCGAGGTCAGCTGCCTGACGTTGGGCGGCGGCGGCATCGGCCAGGTCTGGGGCGAAACCAGCCGGGAGGAAGGCATTGCCAGCTTGCGCATGGCGGTCGCGGAAGGCATCGACGTGATCGACGCGGCGCCCGGCTACAAGCTGTGCGAGACGCTGATCGGCGAGGCCTTCGACGGGCGCCTGCCCAAAGGGGTCAAGGTCACCACCAAATGCGGCATCGGCACGCTGCCGGACGAGCAGGTCTACCGGCGGCTCCGCGCTTCGCTGGAGCAGAGCCTCAAGGCCATGCGGCTCGAGCAGGTCGACCTGTTCTTCCTCCACAACCAGATCTGTCCCGATGATTTCGTCTATCCCGCAGAGAACGAGCGGCGCAGCGAGATCGCCACCACCTGGTCGAGCTACCGCAACGCGGTGGTGCCGGCCTTCCAGCAGTTGCAGCGCGATGGGCTGATCGGCGGCTGGGGCATCACCGGGGTGAGCGTGCCCGCCACCATCGTCGAGGCGGTGACGCTGGGGCCACGGCCGCACGCGGTGCAGGCGGTGGCCAACCTGCTTGACAGTCCCGGCGGGCTGATCGGCTTTTCGACCTCGTCTCGCGCCCGCGACATCATCGAAGCGGCGCATCTGAGCGGCGTCGGGGTGATGGCGATCCGCGCCGTACAGGCCGGGGCGCTGACCTCGAGCTTCGATCGCAGATCGCTGCATGAGCGCGACATTGCCGATTTCGAGCTCGCCGCACCGTATCGCGCCCTCTGCGCCAAATGGGGCGAGGACCCGGCGATCATCGCCTATCGCTATGCCCTGGGCATGGCCGGTGTCGAGACGCTGGTGCTGGGAGTGAAGAACCGCGACGAGCTCTCGGATGCGCTGGATGCCGAGCGCGCCGGCCCGCTCGAGACGGAACAGCTCGCGGCGATCGCGGCGCTGGCGCTGCGCGAAGTGCCTGCCTGAAACCCCAACGTCAGGCGCTACTGGGCCGCCCCGCTTGCAGTCGGGGCGGCCGTCTTTTTGTCCCTCGTCAGACGATACCGCCACCGCCGGCGGCGACCGCCGGACGCACGGCCGCGACGCGCTGGCGGTAGCCGGCCTTGCGATAGGCGGCGATCGGGTCGATGGCGCCGTTGGCATCGAGCCGGGCCTTGGCGAGGATCGGCTCGACATCGGTGCGGAAGGCGACTTTCAGCGTTTCCGACGCCATCAGCGCATCGTCCGACTGCTGGTAGCCTTCGAGCGCCTGGCGGTCGACCAGCAGCGCCAGCGCGTAGGCGCGCCGCACCTCGTTGGCCGAGCGGATCAGCGACTCGATCGGGTCGGTGACGTTGTGGCTCTGGTCCAGCATATGGGCCGGCTCGAACCCGTCAGCCTGGCGGAGCTCGGCATCGACCAGTTCGTTGAACACCAGGAACAGCCGGTACGGGTCGATCGAGCCGGTATCGAGATCGTCGTCGCCGTATTTGCTGTCGTTGAAGTGGAAACCGCCCAGCTTCTTGAACTGGATCAGCCGCGCGACGATCATCTCGATATTGACGTTGGGCGCATGGTGGCCGAGGTCGACGAGGCACTGCGCCTTGTCGCCGAGTTCGGTGGCGATCAGGTAGTTGGTGCCCCAGTCCTGCACCACCGTCGAATAGAACGCCGGCTCATACATCTTGTGCTCGGTGAAGAGCTTCCAGTCCTGAGGCAGGTCGGCGTAGATCGCCTTCATGGCGTCGAGGTAATACTCGAACACCTTGGTGAAATTGACCTGGCCCGGAAAGTTCGAGCCGTCGCCGATCCACACGGTCAGCGCTTTCGAGCCGATGGTCTTGCCGATCTCGATGCATTCGAGATTGTGCTCGATCGCCTGCTGGCGCGTTTCCCTCGCGTAGTTGGCGAGCGAGCCGAAGCGGTAGGAATGAGCCTGGCCCGGCGCGTCCGAGAAGGTGTTGGAGTTCATCGCATCGAACCCCAGGCCGAAGCGCGACGCCGCCTGCTTCAGCCGGTTCGGGTCGGCCTTGTCCCACGGAATATGCAGCGAAACGTTCGGCGTGGCGCGGGTCAGCTGGTTGATCACCGAGCAATCCTCGAGCTTGTCGAAGATGTCGCGCGGCTCCCCGGTGCCGGGGAATTTGGCAAAGCGCGTGCCGCCGGTGCCGACGCCCCAGGAGGGGACGGCGACGGTGTAGGCGCTGACTTTCTTCAGCACCGCATCGATGTCGATGCCACGTCGGGCGAGCTGTTCGCCGAGGTGCGCGTAGTCGGCATCCAACGCCTTGCGGTTGGCCTCGTTGGTCTGGTCGACCACGGACTGGTCGATGAGTTGGTCGGTCATGGTTCCTCCCCCTGTTCTAGAAGGCCCCCTCACCCGCCGCTTCGCGGCGACCTCTCCCCCAGAGGGAGAGGTGGTGGGTGGCGCGATCTCGCCCCATCGTACCTCTCCCTTGGGGGACGCAGCAGCGCCCCGGGGGGAGAGGTCGGCGCTTAGCGCCGGGTGAGGGGCCTTGTTTGTTACCGCGTAAAGCTCTGCGCGTTGCCCGCGTCGACGTTGATGATGTTGCCGGTGGACTTGGCCGAGGCGTCCGAGGCGAAGAAGTAGATCGCTTCGGCGATATCCTCGGGGAAGACGCTCCGCTTCAGCAGCGAGCGCTCGCGATACATCTCCTCGAGCCCGTCCTTGTCGGTCTTGTAGGTCGAAGCCCGCTGTTCCAGCCATTCGCCGGCCCAGATCTTGGAACCGCGCAGCACGGCGTCAGGATTGACGACGTTGACGCGGATCTGTGCCGCGGCGCCTTCAAGCGCGAGGCAGCGGGCCAGATGGATTTCGGCGGCCTTGGCGGTGCAATAGGCCGAGGCGTTGGGCGATGCCGCGAGACCGTTCTTCGAAGCGACGAAGACCACGTTGCCGCCGATCTTCTGCTGGCGGAACAGCCGGAACGCCTCACGCGACACCAGGAAATACCCGGTCGAGAGGATGTCCATGTTCCTGTTCCACAGCTCGAGCGAGGTGTCTTCGATCGGCGCCGAGGACGCGATGCCGGCGTTCGACACCAGAATGTCGAGGCCACCGAACTCGACCACCGCCTTGGCAAAGCCGGCGATGACCACCGCTTCCTCTGTGACGTTGAGCGTCACCGGCCGGACCACATCCTTGCCGAACGCCTTGCCGAGTTCCTCGTTGGCCGAAGCGAGCGCCGCTTCGTCGATATCGGCCAGCACGACACACGCGCCTTCGCGCAGCAGCCGCACCGCCGTCGCCTTGCCGATGCCGCCGGCGCCGCCGGTGACCAGCGCGATGTGACCGGCCAGCGATTTCGGCTTCGGCATGCGCTGGAGCTTGGCTTCCTCGAGCAGCCAGTACTCGATGTCGAAGGCTTCCTGCTCCGGGAGCCCCTGGTAGGTGGAGACCGCGGACGATCCCCGCATGACGTTGATGGCGTTGACGTAGAACTCACCCGAGATGCGGGCCGTCGCCTTGTCCTTGGCGAAGGTGAACATGCCGACGCCCGGCATGAGGTAGACCACGGCGTTGGCGTCGCGGATGGCCGGGCTGTCCGGGTGCTTGCAGCGGTCATAATAGCCGGCGTAATCGGCGCGATAGTCCGCCGTCGCCTGCTCGAGCCCGGCAACCACCGCATCGATATCGGGTTTTGCCGGATCGAACGCGATCACCAGCGGCCGGATCTTGGTGCGCAGGAAGTGGTCGGGACAGGACGTGCCGAGCGCCGCGAGCGGCTTCAGATCCCTGGACCCGACGAATTCCAGCACCGCGGCGCTGTCGTCGAAATGCCCCAGCATCTTGAACTCGTTGGAGATCAGGCCGCGAATTTTCGGCATCAGCCGCGCTGCGACGGCCCGGCGTTCGTCGGCGGGCAGCGGCGCCACCACCTGGCCGCCAAAGGCCGGCTTGCCGGCGGTCTTTTCCTCGAACCAGGCGATCGCCTTGTTGATGGTGTCGATGGTCTGCTCGTAGCACTCTCTCGGCGTGTCGCCCCAGGTGAAGAGCCCATGGCTCTCGAGGATCACGCCCTTGGCGCCGGGGTTGTCGAGGCAGAACTTTTCCAGCCACAGCCCGAGCTCGAAGCCGGGGCGCTTCCAGGGCAGCCAGCCGATCTCGTCGCCGAAGATCTGCTGGGTCAGGGCCTTGCTATCCTTGCTCGCCGCAATGGCGATGATGGCGTCAGGATGCATATGGTCGACGAAGGCGTGCGGCACATAGGCGTGCAGCGGCGTATCGATCGAGGCGGCGCGGGGGTTGAGGTTGAAGGTGGCGTGCGGCAGGTAGCCGACCATCTCGTCTTCGTGGGCGAGGCCGCGATAGAGGCCCTTGAGAGCGCGCAGCTTGTCCATGTAGAGCGTGGCGAAGCCATCGAGCTTGATCGAGGCGGAGTCGCCGCCCGACCCTTTCACCCACAGCACCTCGACGTCCTCTCCGGTCAGCGGATCCTTCTGGAAGATCTTCGACGAGGTATTGCCGCCACCATAATTGGTGACGCGTTTGTCCGAGCCCAGGATGTTGGAGCGATAGACCAGCCGCTCCGGCTCGGTCATCCCTGCCGCTTTGGCATCGTCCCAAAGGTTTTGCAGGCGCGCTGGCGCGGTCCCCGACATGATAGTCCTCCCGAAGGCATGGTTCTGAATTGGTACCGGACATGCCTCCGAAGGCCTGAGCATGTCAATCAGAAACACTCAAGAACGATCATTGATCGGGCTAAAGTCGCACTCGCTGCGGTGGAATGATTGACAGTGACGGGTTTTGGTGAAAGTTAGGCAGCAAGGGAGACGAGTTTGCACGAAACCGAGCGACACCGGGTCATTCTGGCCGCCGTCCAGGCGCGTCCGCTGGCGACAGTGGCCGATCTGGTCGATATCACCGGCACGTCGGAAGCCACCATTCGCCGCGACATCGCGGCCCTGCACGTGCAGGGCCGGCTGCGCCGCGTCCGCGGCGGCGCCGAGGCGATCAACCCGCCCGAGCAGGGCGGACTGATGGGTCGCCCCTTCTCGGTCAACGAAACCATCAACATCGCGCAGAAGCGCGCCATTGCCCGCGCTGCGGCAGACCTCTGCAAGGACGGTGAGCCGATCATCATCAATGGCGGCACCACCACCTACCAGATGGTGCACTACCTGACCGGCCGGCGGCTTTCGGTGTTCACCAACAGCTTCGCCATCGCCGAGCACCTGATCCACAATTCGCGCAACAGCGTCGTCATTCCCGGCGGCACGGTCTATCGCGAGCAGAACGTGATCCTGTCGCCGTTCGGCGGCGTCGTCGCCTCGCATTTTTATGCCAAGCGCATGTTCATCGGCTGCCAGGGGCTGGGGGCGCATGGCCTGATGGAGGCCGACCCGATGGTGGTGCAGTCGGAACTGGCGCTGATCAACCAGGCCGAAGACCTGATCCTGCTCGCCGATTCCTCGAAGTTCGAGGGGCGCTCCAGCCTGATCCTGTGCAGCCTCGACCGCATCTCGATGGTCATCACCGACAGCGGCATCCGCGAGGAGGATCGCGCCATGCTGGAAAAGGCCGGCGTCGGCCTCACCGTGGTCGATGCCGGCCAGGAGTCAGCCAACCAGTCGACCAACCAATCCGCCTCGGTCGCCTGACGGCCGAGCGGCACTACGAAGTGCTGCATGACAAATCTCGACAGCGCTTCGACTGACATGTTAGCATGTTAGCATCGTCAAGGGAGGATACCCGCATGAAACTGCTCAAGACTATCGGCATCGGCTCGGCCGTTGCCGCCATGGCACTGCTCGCCGCGACCGGCGCCAGCTTTGCCCAGACCCGCATCGCCGTCGTCGCCAAGGACATCGGCAACGGCTTCTTCGTTGCGGCCGGCAAGGGCGCCGAAGAGGCGGCCAAGGAACTGGGCGACGTGGAGATCATCTTCACCGGCCCGACCGAGCCGACCGCCGAAGGCCAGATCGAAGTGATCAACACCCTGGTGGCCCAGCAGGTCAATGCCATCGTGATCTCGGCCAACGATCCTGACGCGCTGGTACCGGCGCTGCAGAAGGCCAAGCAGCGCGGCATCACTGTCGTGTCGTTCGACTCCGGCGTCGCCGCCGAAGGCCGCGACGTGCAGCTCGACCCCTCGTCGATCGACCTGATCGGCAAGACCATCGTCAAGCTCGCCGCCGACAACCTGCCGGATGGCAAGGGCAAGATCGCCTTCCTTTCGGGCACCGCGACCGCGACCAACCAGAACGCCTGGCTGGCTGCCGCCAAGGAACACTATGCCGAGTTCCCGGGCGTTGAAGTCGTTTCGACCGTCTATGGCGACGACCTGTTCGACAAGTCCTACCGCGAAGCCCAGGGCCTGATCGCCTCGTTCCCGGATCTGGCCGCCATCTCGGCCCCGACCTCGGTCGGTATCGTCGCCGCGGCCCAGGCCGTGACCGACGCCGGCCTGATCGGCAAGATCAACGTCACCGGCCTCGGCCTGCCCTCGGAAATGGCGGCACACGTCAAGTCCGGCGCGTCGAAGTCCTTCGCCATCTGGAACCCGATCGATCTGGGCTACTCGGCCACCATGATCGCCTACCACCTGCTGAAGGGCGAGGCGAAGGCCGAGCCGGGTGCGGAGATCGCCATCGGCCGCGTCGGCAAGATCGTGCTCGACGACAACCGTTCGGCCGCCATGAGCGACCCGTTCACCTACGATGCGTCGAACATCGACCAGTTCTCGTCGATCTTCTAAGATCGGCTGACGAGAGCGGGCTCGGCAGCGCCACGCGCCGCCGGGCCCTTTTGTTTACCCGTACCCCGGATCTCCTGAGCCATGCTCGAAGTCGCGACCCCAGCCGAGCCCGGCCCCATTCTGGCCGAGACCAAGCCGCTGCTGACCCTCAAGGGGATCAGCAAGCGCTTCCCCGGTGTCCGGGCCCTGCACGACGTGTCGCTGTCGCTCTATCCCGGCCAGGTCACCGCGCTGATCGGCGAGAACGGCGCCGGCAAGTCGACGCTGGTGAAGATCCTGACCGGCATCTACCAGCCGGACGAGGGCGAGATCGCCGTCAAGGGCGTGCCGGTCCATCTCGGCTCCGCTCACGCCGCCTTCGGCGCCGGCATCACCGCCATTCACCAGGAGACGGTGCTGTTCGACGAATTGTCGGTGGCTGAGAACGTCTTTCTGGGACATGCCCCGCGCACTCGCTTCAAGACCATCGACTGGAGCAAGATGCGCCGCGAGGCCCGCCAGGTGCTCAACGACATGGGCGCCTCGCATATCGACCCCAACCATCGGCTGAAGGACCTCAGCATCGCCAACAAGCACCTGGTCGGGGTGGCGCGCGCCATGTCGATCGATGCCGATGTGGTGATCATGGACGAGCCGACCGCGGCGCTCTCCTACAAGGAGATCGAGGACCTGTTCGTCCTGATCGAGCTGTTGAAGGAAGACGGCAAGGCCGTGCTGTTCATCAGCCACAAGTTCGACGAGATCTATCGCATTGCCGACCGCTACACCGTGTTCCGCGACGGCGAGCTGGTGGGCTCGGGGCTGCTCAAAGAGACCGACCAGAACGCCATCATCAAGATGATGGTGGGCCGCTCGGTCGACCACATCTTCCCCAAGCGCGAGGCGCAGATCGGCGCGCCGCTGCTCGAGGTCAGCGGCCTGAGCCACCCCACCGAATTCGACGACATCAGCTTCACCCTGAGAGCGGGCGAGATCCTCGGCTTCTACGGCCTCGTCGGCGCCGGCCGCTCCGAGGTGATGCAGGCCCTGTTCGGCATCACCAAACCATCGGCGGGCTCGATTTCGCTCGCTGGCGCAACCATCGCCCCGGCCTCGCCGGCCGATGCGGTGAACGCCGGCATCGTCTATGTGCCCGAGGAACGCGGCAAGCAGGGCGTGGTGATCGGCATGCCGATCTTCAAGAACGTCTCGCTGCCCTCGCTGAAGCGCACCAGCCAATCCGGCGTGCTGCGGCTCAGGGAAGAGTTCGCACTGGCCCGTACCTATACCGAGCGGCTGGACCTGCGCGCCTCGTCGCTGAGCCAGGATGTCGGCACGCTGTCGGGCGGCAACCAGCAGAAGGTGGTGATCGCCAAGTGGCTCGCCACCAGCCCCAAGGTGATCATTCTCGACGAGCCGACCAAGGGCATCGATATCGGCTCCAAGGCCGCGGTGCACGAGTTCATGGGCGAACTGGTGGCCGAGGGCCTGTCGGTGATCATGGTCTCGTCCGAGCTGCCCGAGATCCTCGGGATGAGCGACCGCGTGGTGGTGATGCGCGAAGGCCGCATCGTCGCCACCCATGACAACACCGAGCTGAGCGCCGAGACCCTGGTGCGTACGGCCGCCGGTATCGCCGAGGAGCAGCAGCGGTGAAGACCCTATTGAAATACCGCGAGATCTGGCTGGTCGCGGCGATCCTGGCGCTGGTCATCGGCGTGTCGTTCCGCTCGCCGGGCTTCATCCAGCCCAAAAGCCTCGCCAACATCTTCAACGACACCTCGATCCTGATCATGCTGGCGCTGGGCCAGATGGTGGTGATCCTGACCCGCTCGATCGACCTGTCGATGGCAGCTAACCTGGCGCTGTGCGGCATGTGCGTGGCACTGCTGAACGTGGCGTTTCCCGGCATCCCGGTGCCGCTGCTGCTCGTCGCCGCGGCAGCGCTCGGCACGGCGCTCGGCGCCATCAACGGGGCGCTGGTGTGGAAGCTCGACATTCCGCCGATCGTCGTGACGCTGGGCACCCTCACTATCTATCGCGGCCTGATCTACGTCATCGCCGGCGGCTCCTGGGTCAATGCCCACCAGATGACCGAGGCGTTCAAGGCAGTGCCGCGCACCGAGCTGTTCGGCATTACGCTCCTGAGCTGGTTCGCCATCGCCGTGGTGGCGGTGTTCTTCGTGCTGATGACCCGCACGCCGCTCGGCCGCTCGTTCTACGCCACCGGCATCAACCCGACGGCGGCGACTTATGCCGGCATCAATGTCGGCCGCACCCGCTTCATCGCCTTCTGCGTCGCCGGCATGGTGTCCGGTCTCGCCGGCTACCTGTGGATCGCCCGCTATGCGGTGGCCTATGTCGATGTCGCCGGCGGGTTCGAGCTCAACATCATCGCCGCCTGCGTCATCGGCGGCATCTCGATTGCCGGCGGCATCGGCACCGTCGCCGGTGCGGTGCTGGGCGCGCTGTTCCTCGGCGTCGTCAACAATGCGCTGCCGGTGATCGGCATCTCGCCGTTCTGGCAGATGGCGATTTCCGGCACGGCGATCCTGCTCGCGGTGATCTTCAACTCGCGCGGCGAGCGCCGTCGCGGCCGCATCATCCTCAAGAAGGCGGAAGTTCTATGAGTTCGCTGACCGACGCGCCCGAGTCGCCCGTCACGCACCGCAAGATCCCCGATCGGCTCGACAACCCGCTGCGCTCGGCGCTCTTGAGCTGGGAGACGCTGCTGCTGCTCGTCGCGGTGGTGATCTTCATCGTCAACTCCTTCGCCTCGCCCTACTTCCTCAACGCCTGGAGCTTGTCGGACCTCACCTTCAACTTTACCGAGAAGGCGCTGATCGCGCTGGCCATGGCGCTGCTGATCATCGCCGGTGAGATCGACCTGTCGGTGGCCTCGATCATCGCGCTGGCTTCGACGCTGATGGGGCTCGCGGTGCAATCCGGCGCCGATACCCCGACGCTGGTCGCCATCGGCATCGGCACGGGGCTCGCCTGCGGCGCCTTCAACGGCGTGCTGGTGACGGGGCTGAAGCTGCCCTCGATCGTCGTCACCATCGGCACGATGAGCCTGTTCCGCGGGCTGAGTTTCATCATCCTCGGCGACGGCGTGTTCAAGGGCTACCCCAAGGATTTCGGCTTTTTCGGCCAGGGCTACGTGTTCTGGGTGATCTCGTTCGAGCTGGCGCTGTTCCTCGTCGCGGCGGTGATCTACTGGTTCGTGCTGCACCGCACCAATTTCGGCCGCCGCATCTTCGCCATCGGCAATAACGAGACGGCGGCCCGCTTCTCGGGCGTGCGCGTCGCCCAGGTGAAGTTCGTGCTGTTCTGCTTGACCGGCCTGATGTCGGGCATCGCCGCGGTACTGCTGACCAGCCGGCTCGGCTCCACCCGTCCGGCCATCGCTCAGGGCTGGGAACTCGAAGCCATCACCATGGTGGTGCTGGGCGGCGTTTCCATCCTCGGCGGCGCCGGCTCGATCATCGGCGTGGTGATCGCCGCCTTCATCATGGGCCTCGTCACCTTCGGGCTGGGGCTGCTGAACGTGCCGGGCATCGTCATGTCGATCTTTATCGGCCTGTTGCTGATCGTGGTGATCGCGCTTCCCATCGTCTACCGGATGGCCCGAAAATGACTGCCCGTACCGTCGGGGTCATCGATATCGGCAAATCCAACGCCAAGGTGGCGGTGGTGGACCTCGACAGCCGCACGGAGATCGCGGTGCGCAAGCGCCCGAACACCGTGCTGCGGGACGGCAAGTACCCGCATTTCGACATTGACGGGCTGTGGGCATTCGCGCTCGGCGCGCTGCGTGAGCTCAACGCCGAATTCCCGTTCGACGCCATCAGCGTGACCACCCACGGCGCTTCGGCGGCGCTGATCGCCGCCGACGGGACGCTGTCGCTGCCGGTGCTCGACTACGAGTTTGCCGGCCCCGACCAGTACTGGGATGCCTATGACCGGGCGCGGCCGGATTTCTCCGAGAGCTTTACGCCGCGCCTGCCCGGCGGGCTCAATGTCGGGGCGCAGCTCTACTGGCAGGCGCGCGCCTTCCCCGCGGAATTCGCCCGCACCCGCTGGATCCTGACCTATCCACAATACTGGTCGTTCCGGCTGACAGGGGTGGTCGCCGAGGAGATCACCTCGCTGGGCTGCCACACGGACCTATGGGATTTCACCACCAATCTCTACTCCTCGCTGGTGATGAAAGAGGGGTGGCTGGACAGGTTCGCCGAGGTGCGCCCAGCCTCGGACGTGCTCGGCGTGACCCTTCCCGAGGTCACCGCCGCGCTGGGGCTGAAGCGCCCGCTGCCGGTCTATTCGGGCATCCATGATTCCAATGCGTCGCTGCTGCCGCATCTGCTCGAGCGCGACCCGCCGTTCGGGCTGGTGTCGACCGGTACCTGGGTGATCGTCGCCTCGCCCGGCGGCGATATCGACAATCTCGACCTCAAGCGCGACTGCCTCGCCAATATCGATGCGCTGGGGCGCCCGGTGCCCTCGGCGCGCTTCATGGGCGGGCGCGAGTTCGAGATGCTGACCACGCCGCGCGAGCCGTCGGCGGCAACCATCGAGCGCGTGCTGGCCGAGGCGATCACCCTGACCCCGTCGGTGGTGCAGGGCTCGGGCCCGTTCCCCGATCGGCAGGCGCAATGGAGCCGGCCGCGGGAGAGGCTCGATGACGATGAGGTCTACGTGGTGACCTCGTTCTATCTCGCCATGATGACCGCCGAATGCCTCAGGCTGACCGGAGCCGAGAACCACACCGTGGTCGAGGGACCGTTCGCCGGCAATGCGCTCTATCTCAGAATGCTGGCGGCGGCGACCGGGCGACCGGTGGAGCCGGTGAAGCGCAGCGCGACCGGCACCTCGATCGGGGCGGCACTGCTGGCGAGAATGGATCGGCCGCTGCCCGACGGACATGAAGCGGCGCTGGTCGAGGGTGATGCTGTGGCTGCGGGATACGCGGCGGCGTGGCGGAGACTGGTGGGCAGCTGAAGGACGCTGCCCGGGTGCTCAGTTCGCTCCACTCAGCCGGTACGCGGAGGCGAGGCGACCGACTCTCACGGCCGCAGGTTCAACTCATCAATGAACTAAGGCTCCGGGGAACGACGTCCCCGGAGATCAAGCTTCCGGACGCAGCGCGTCGCGAACCGCCGCTTCGGCGGCTTCGATGGTGGCGAACACCTGGCCGTCGACGCCGAAGGCGTCGAGCTTGACGGCAAGGAAGCGGAAGCCGGCATCGTGCGCGACCAGGACACCCTTCGGCTCGCCGTCGATATCGACAGCTATGGGCTTGGCGCTATGTGGCTTTTCGAAATGGGCATGCTGCATGGAATGACCTCCATCGGCACGTCTCTGGGGACGGCCGGGGTGTTACCTGAACTGTGAGACGAATGGGTGACAGAGGTCACATTCGTTTGGGTCGGTAACACCCGTTGGAGCGATCTACCCATTTACCAATAAGCCCGGTTTGGAGAGTGGTGCGAATAGCGAAGTGCATGTTCGTCTCCTTCCGGCGGCCGATGGCCTGGGTGATTCCAATGAGGGCGAGAGTAGCTCGTCGCCCGCAGCTTTTGTGTGGCGAAGCTGAGTCCGCCATCAGGTGGTTGTACGGCGTCGACGGCCGCAGGTCTATCCAGCTTTCGTCGACGATGGCGGAAAGATAGGTGAGCCCGGGTGGTTTCGCCAGCCCCGCGCGTTCCAAATAGCTAGCATGAAAGCGAAATTTCCTGCCTGCCGGAATCGGTCGGACGAAAACTTCAGAGCGTTGCGAGCAGCGCCACGCCGCGCGGCGACAGCCGGTAGCCCACCTCGAGGCTGATGGTGAGCCCGAGCGCCTTGAGCTTGCGGATGTTGAGCTTGAAGTCGGCGCGCTCCATGCCGGCAGTTTCGGCAAGGCTGGTGGAGACCACCCCGGGGTGGTCGGCAATCAGCTGCAGCGCCTGCCTGGTCCAGGGAGCGGGCGCGGCCTTGTCGAGCTTTTGCAGCCGCACGGCCAGTGCCTTGAGCTCAGCGGCGTCGGGTTCGGCGTCGCGCAGCGCCTCGCGCGGGTCGGGCCCGGCCGGATGCAGGCGGATGCGATAGCAGGTGCCCTCCTGGGCGTCGAACATGGCGATGACACCGGCCCGATCCTTGTAGCCGGCGGCGCGCGCCTCGAGCTCGGTCACCTCGTCCGGCTCGATCGGCTCGATCGAATCGATGCCGACCATGCCGAGCTGGGTGCGAACGGTACCGCCGGGCTTCACCGTCGGCTTCTTCCAGCGTCGGAAGGCCAAGGTGCACTGGCCGTTGAAGATCGCTTCGAGGTCTTTGGTACGGAACAGCATGGCTCGAACTCTACCCGGCGCAGCGCCCGACGCAACGGTTGCTACGAAAGTATGCCAACCGGATAAGGGGCGCGGGCTTCCCGCCTTGAAATCGATTGCATAACATGTTGAGGTGCGCCTGAGCGGATCTGGGGAGCGTCCGCGCTCACCCATTATGCCTCGCGAGAAGGCATTATCCGTTCGAGGAGGACCATCGTTGGCCGATACGGAGACGCGCGACAAGAAGCGCGCCAAAAGTCGTCAGCCACGTCGCACTGACGGCGCCGGCAGACCGGGCGGCAAGCCCACGCTGCGCACCATCGCGGAAATGACCGGTCTTGCCATCACCACGATTTCGCGGGCGCTCAACAACGCACCGGAGCTCTCCGAGGAGACGCGGGTCCGGGTGCAGAAGATCGCGGCCGAGGTCGGCTATGTGCCCGACCGCACGGCGCTGCGGCTGAAGACCGGACGCACCCATGTGGTCAGCCTGATCCTCGACCCGCATGACGAAATCCTCGGCTTCGGGCAGTCGATGGTGTCGGGCCTGACCGAAGCGTTGCGCGGCACGCCCTATCATCTGGTCATCACCCCGATGTTCACCGGCGGGGCGCCGATCGACCCGATCCGCTACATCCTCAGCAACAAGGCGGCCGATGGGGTGATCTTCTCGCGCACCCAGCCTGATGACAGCAGGGTGAAGCTCTTGATGGAGGAGAACTTCCCCTTCGTCTCGCATGGCCGCACCGCTTTTCCGTCGGCGCACCCCTATGTCGACTACGACAATTATGCGTTTGCCCATCATGCGGTGATGCGCCTGAAAGCCAAGGGCTGCCGCAAGGTGACGATCATCCTGCCGCCCGACCGCTTCAGCTTCGGCCACCACCTGCGCGACGGCTTCATGGCGGCGATCGCGGAGACCGGGCTCGACCACGAAATCATCGACGGGGCGACGCTAGACAACAGCGCCGACCAGATCCGGCTCGCCACCATGCGGCGCATCGCCGAGCCGGACGCCCCGGATGGCTTCATCTGCACCGGCGATGCCGCGGCGCTCTCGATCATGGCGGGGATCACCGATGCCGGCCGCCAGATCGGCACCGACGTACAGATGGTGGTGAAGCAGACCTCCGGCATCTTCAGCCAGGTGCGGCCCAAGGTCGACGCGATCTTCGAGGACACCGCACTCGCCGGCAAGCAGATGGGCGAACTGCTGCTCCGCCGCATCAACGGCGAGCCGGCGGAGAACCTGCAGATCCTGCACGAGCCGGAGATCTGGTTTTAGGGGCGCACGACGGCTGCGATTGGCTGATACTGCCCCTCACCCTGACCCTCTCCCCAGAGGGGAGAGGGGACGACAGGGGGTACCGGCGGTGCCATATCGCCCCCTCTCCCCTCCGGGGAGAGGGTCGGGGTGAGGGGAAGTTTGCAGCCCTACCTCTGCTACTTCACCCCACGCAGCGCCAGCGCTCGCTGGGCGCGGATCGAGAACAGCACCAGGGCGGCGATGGTCACGACGAAGGGAATGGCGCGGATGAGCTCGGCCGGGATGTCGTTGAACAGGCCCGGCATCACCACCGCCAGCGCTTCGAAGGCGCCGAACAGCAGCGCTGCCAGCAGCGCGCCGACCGGATGGCGGGCCCCGAGCAGCACTGCGCCGAGCGCGATGAAGCCGCGGCCGGCCGTCATGTCGCGGGTGAAGCCGACATAGTTGAACATCGCCAGCTGGGCACCGCCGAGGCCGGCCAGGGCGCCCGAAACGATGAGGCTCCAGGTGCGGATCTTGTTGACCGGAATGCCCGCCGCCTCCGGCGCCGCCGGATACTCGCCGACGCCGCGCAGCCACAGCCCCCAGGGCGTGCGGTAGAGGAAGTACCACACCGCAAAGACCAGGAAGGCGGCGAGCCAGCTCAGCACCGAGTGGCCCGAGAGGAACGCCGTCAATGTCGGGCCGACCACCGGAATCTGGGAGAGGAAGCTGAGGTCGACCGCCGGAATGGATTTCGACTGCAGGTTGATCGAGGTGCCCTTGTCGCCACCGGTGGCGAGCGCCAGGGCGAACACCGTGCCGCCCGCCGCGAGAATGTTGATGGCGAAGCCGACGAGGATGATGTCGGCTTTCAGCCGGAAGGCGAAGAACGCCATGATCAGCCCGAGCAGCGCGCCGGCCCCGAGGCCGGCGACGACCGCGACATACCATGGGGCATAGACCGAGACGATCACCGCGGTGAGGCAGCCGATCAGCATCATGCCTTCGAGCGCCACGTTGAGCGCCCCGCCGAGGTCGGCAATGAGGCCACCCAGCGTCGCCAGCAATAGCGGCGTGGTGGTGCGGATGACGGTGACGAAGAAGGCCGCCGAGAAGACGGTGAGGAAGAGTTCCATCATTTGGCGGCACCCCCGGCAGTGGCGGGCGCGGCGGCCGTGGACGGACCGCGCCGGAACAGCCGCGTGATGAAGTTGAGCGAATAGGACGACGAGACGAGCAGGATAATGATCGCCGTGACGATGCCGATCACCTCGGCCGGAACATCGGTGCGGATGTTCATCAGCTGCGCGCCCTGCCTGAGATAGGCGTAAAAGATCGCGACGATCGGCACGGCCAGCGGCCGGCTGCGCGCCACGATGGCGACGAGGATGCCCTCGAAAGCGAGGCCGCCCTCGAACAGCACGGTCAGCTTGCCATAGGTCTGGCCCTGCACGAACATCGAGCCGAGCAGGCCGCCCAAAGCGCCCGAGGCGGTCATCGCCGAGACCATGATGAAGGTCGCCTTGATGCCGGAATACTCGGCGAAGCGGGCATTGTGCCCGACCAGCCGCAGCTTCAGGCCCCAGCTGGTGCGATAGAGCGCGAACCAGACCAGCACCACCGCCACCAGGGCGAAGATGATGGAGAGATCGATGCGGGTATTGGCCACCAGGGTGGGAAACACCGCGGTATCGGGGAAATCGTTGGTGGTCAGCACGCCCGCCTGCGGCTTGGGCAGGTTGGCGCGGACCAGATAGTTGCAGAGCTCGATGGCGATGTAGTTGAGCATCAGCGACGAGACGATCTCATTGGCGCCGAGCTTGGCTTTGGCGATGCCGGGAATGAAACCGTAGAAGGCGCCGGCCAGCATGGCGGCGGCGATGCCGAGCGGAATACCGGCCCAGCTGGCGCCGAGCGGCGACAGCGCCACATAGGTGGCGGCAAGGGCCCCGACATAGACCTGGCCCTGGACGCCCATGGCGAACTGCCGGGCCTGGAACACCAGGCTGAAGGCAAGGCCGGTGACGGTGAGCTTGGCAATATCGTCGATCCACAGCCCGATGGTGCGCGGGCGAGACAGCGGCTGGGTCAGCAGCACGTTGAGCGCCTCGAACGGCGCCTTGGAGGTGAGCAGCACGACGACGAAGGCGACGAGCAGCGCGATGACGAGCGCGCCAAGGGCGCGGCCGACTTCGCGACGCATGGTCTTGAACCGCGAACTGCGATCGATGGCCGGGAGGGTGCTCATTTGAGGGCCACCTGCATTTCTTCGCTGGTCTGGGTGGAAAGCCCGAGCATGTAGGCGCCGAGCGTTTCGGGCGAGAGGTCGGGCTGGTTGATGAAGGCGGCGACGATCTTGCCGCGATACAGCACGATCAGCCGGTCGCTCAGGGCCAGCAGTTCAGAGAGATCAGCCGAGCTCAGCAGCACCGCCGCGCCGGCATCGCGGGCGTCGGTAATGGTGCGCCAGATGAACTGGGTGGCGCCCAGGTCGACGCCGCGGGTCGGCTGGTTGACGAGGAGCAGCTTGGGCTGCTCGCTCAGTTCGCGCGCCACCACCACTTTCTGCATGTTGCCGCCCGAGAGCGTGCCGACCGCCGAGGACGGCCCGCCGACGCGGATCGAGAAGCGCTCGATCAGCTTTTGCGCATTGGCCCTGATCGCCTTGAGATCGAGCAGGCCGTTGCGGACGTAGCGGCGGTCGTTGAGCTTGGTGGCGACGAGGTTCTCGGCCACCGAGGCGCCGGTGGCGAGGCCTTCGGCGATACGATCCTCGGGGATCGAGGCGAGGCCGAGGCCGCGCCTCTCGAGCACGCTCATGCTGCTGACGTTGCGGCCGGCGACCTGGATGTCGCCACCGGCGATCGAGCGCAGCCCGGTAATCGCCTCGAGCGTCTCGGCCTGCCCGTTCCCCTCGACCCCGACCAGCCCGACGATCTCGCCGGCATGGACATTGAGGTCGAGCCCGGCCACCACTTCGGTGCCGCGGGCATTGACGACGCGGAGGCCGGTGACTGCGGCAACGCGCTCGCTCTGGTCGGTGGCCTTGCGCTCCACCCGGAGGCTGACCTCGCGACCGACCATCATGGCGGCGAGGCTCTTTTCGGTGACTTCGCGGGTCTTCACCTGGCCAACGGTCTTGCCCTGCCGCATCACCGTGATGCTGTCGGAAATCTCGAGCACTTCGGGCAGCTTGTGGGCAATGAAGATCACCGTCTTGCCCTGCGCCACCAGCGAACGGATGGCGACAAACAGCTCCTGCACTTCCTGCGGCGCCAGCACGGCGGTCGGCTCGTCGAGGATCAGGATGCGGGCGTTGCGATAGAGCGCCTTGAGGATTTCGACGCGCTGCTGCTGGCCCACCGGCAGGGTGCGGACCGGCGGCAGCGGGTCGACCTTCAGCCGGAACTTCTCGCTCAGCGCCTCGACCTCGGCGATCGCCTTGTGGCGATCGAGCCGGATGCCGGCCTTGGGCTCGGAGCCGAGCACCACGTTCTCGTAGACGGAAAAGCTGGGCACCAGCGAGAAGTGCTGGAACACCATGCCGATGCCGGCATCGATCGCTTCGCGCGGATTGGCGAACTTCACCGGCTTGCCGTCGAGCAGCAGGGTGCCGGCATTGGGCTGTTCGATGCCGAACAGAATTTTCATCAGGGTGGACTTGCCCGCGCCGTTCTCGCCGACCACGGCGTGAACCTCGCCCGGCTCGATGACGAGATTGACCCCGTCATTGGCCACCACTCCGCCGGGATAGGTCTTGCCGATCCCGATTGCTTCCAGAAGCGCCATGCTGCCCCGCTCTGCGCCAGACGTTCAGCGGGCTCGGGACGTCCCATCCCCATAACCCGCACCAGAAAAAGTCGGGCCCCGCATTGCGGCGGGGCCCGGTCGGTTTACTTCATGTCGGTGTTGACGGTGATCTCACCGGCAATGATCTTTGCCTCGAGGGCATCGACTTCGGCACGCACCTCGGCCGGCACGAGCTTTTCGTACTGGGCGTTCTTGGAGATGCCGACAGCGCCGTCCTTGAGGCCGAGCAGCACGCGCTGGCCATAGACCTGGGTGCCGTCAATGGTGCCCTTGAGCGCCAGCAGCAGCGACTGGCCGACCTTCTTTTCCACTGAGGTGAAGATCACATCGGCCTGCGCCGGGTCGGTGCTGGCAAAGATCGCGGCCTGGTCGCTGTCGACGCCGACGGCGAGCTTGCCGGGCGAGTCCTTGACCGCCTGGAGCGAACCGATGCCGGTACCACCGGCGATCGGGAAGATGATGTCGGCGCCCTGGTTGATCTGGGCGAGGGCGATTTCCTTGCCCTTGGCCGGATCGTTGAAGGTGCCGGCGACGGCGTTCAGGATCTGGATCTTGTCATTGGCGGCCAGCGCACCCTGGTCGAAGCCGACCTTGAAGTCGGTGACGGTGGGGAACTCCATGCCGATGATGGTGCCCAGGATCCCGGACTTCGAGATCTTGGCCGCCGCGTAACCGGCGAGGTAGCCGGCCGACGAGGTGGTGTACTGCACGCCGAGGACGTTCTTGCAGTCGCACTTGGTGAAGTCCGGCGCATCGTCGAAGTCGATGAACTTCACATCCGGATACTGCGGCGCCAGTTCGGCGATGTAGCCGGTCATGTCGAAAGTGCCGGCGATGATGACGTCGTAGCCGGAGTCGGTGGCATCGGCGAGCGCCGGCTGCCACTTCGAACGGTCATAGCCCGCCTCGATAATCTTGACGGTGACCGGAAGCTCGGCCTCGGCCCGCTTCATGCCGGCGGCGGCATCATCAAAGAAGCTCTTGTCGCCGAGCGTGCCGTGCAGCACCAGCGCGACCTTGAGCGGGTTGTCCTTGGTGTATTCCTGGGCCGCGGCGGGGATCGCCGTGGAGCCCAGCATCGAAGCCGTCAGCAGGATACCTGCTGCGGCCTTGCCGAGAGTCGAGATCAGAGACATGCGCACTCCTGTTTGCGTTTGTTCTAATGCTTGGGGGAATAGGCGGCGGATACGGCGTAGAGCGCGTCGACCTTGGCAACGTCGACTTCCTCGACGAACGTAATCTTGGGGGTGCCGAGGCGCCCGGACGGATCGACCAGCGTCATGCCGCGGGTCAAGCCCGGAGCCAGCTCGACGCTCGACGAGGCAATGGTCGACCTGGTGACCATCGAGGGATCGAGCACCACGGCGGCGGCCAGCGGATCGACATAGAGGAAGCGGTCCGGCAGGCCGCGGCGGATGCCGTTCTCGCGGGCGTGCTTCTGCAGCGCCTCGTTGAAGGTCTTCAGCGGCGACGCCGGAATGCCGGCGAACAGCGCATCGATCTTTTCGCCCACCATGAAGTGGGTGAGGCAGGGCTCCCAGGGGATCACCACCGTCTCGATGCCCGCAGTCAGCACCACATGGGCGCCCTCGGGGTCGGCATAGATGTTGAACTCGGCGGCCGGGGTGGTGTTGCCGCGGCCATAGACATTGCCGCCCATGATGGTGAGCGTGCCGATACCGTCGATGATCGAGGGATCGAGGCGGAGCGCCAGCGCCAGGTTGGTCAGGGGGCCGATCATCAGGATGTCGGCCTTCTCGCCCTTGGCCTTGGCGGCGTTGAAGGTGCGGATCAACACGCCGACGCCGTCATCGGAGGTGTGCGCTTCCTGCGTGGCGGGGCGCGGGGCGCCGCCGAGACCATCGTCGCCATGGACATATTTGGCGTCGATGATCGGCTGGGTCAGCGGGCGGTCAGCGCCGCGATGCACCGGAATCGAAACGCCGAGCTGAGCGCAGGTGGCGAGCAGATTGGTGGTCGCCTGGTCGCGACCGACATTGCCGAACACCGTGGTGATCAGGTCCGGCACCTTGCCGTTGGCAACCAGCAGGATGAGCGCCTGGGCGTCGTCGACGCCACCGTCGCTGTCGAAGATGAAAGTACGTTTGGTCAAGCTACAGCTTTCTTGTTCTTGCCGTCGGCGGCCTTGGCGGCCGCGACGCGGTTCCAGAAGTCGGCGTAAGTCGCCGAGTAGGCCTGTCGGATGTCTCCAAAGGGCCGGCGCGTCAAGGTGCGGTCGGCGACCAACTGCTCGCCGCCCACCCAAAGGTGACGCAGGTCGCGGCCGCTGCCCGAGTAGACGAGCAGGGTCTCGGGTTCCGGCGTTTCGGAATAGCCGGCGCCGCGGAGGTCGAAGGCCGCGATATCGGCGGCCTTGCCGACCTCGAGGCTGCCGATCTCGTGATCGAGACCCAGTGCCTTGGCCCCTTCGATCGTCGCCATGCGGACGAGGTCGCAGCTCGACAGCGGCTGCGCCACGCCCTCGCGATGGCTGGCGACCAGCCCGGCGACGCGCATCTCGGAGACCATGTCGTAGGAATTGTTGGCAGCGACATTGTCGGTGCCGAGCGCCACGGTGACCCCGGCCGCACGGAGCTCGACCGCCGGACAGATGCCCGCCCGGCCCGAACGCAGCCCAGCCGAGGCGTTGTAGGACACCGAAGCATGCGGGGCGCGGGCAAACACCGCGATATCCTCGCCGCTGAGGTCGATGCAGTGGGCCGCATGAATGCGGCCGTTGAAGAAGCCGAGCTGTTCGAGCGCCACTGCCGCGGTCGTGCCATAGCGGCGCTCGGTCTCCTCGTTGTCCTCGGGGCCGCAGGCCATGTGCAGATGCAGGCCGACGCCGTATTTGTTGGCGACCGCCACCTCCTCGACCAGCAGCGCCTCGGTGTTGTCGACATAGGGCGCGTGCGGGCCGAACCAGGGAATGATGCGGCCATCGGCCGAACGCTGCTGCTCGAGAAAAGCCGTGGCCCTGGCCAGTTCCTCCGCGCCGCGGCGTTCGTCGCCCAGTTGCACGATGCCATAGGCGATGACGGCGCGGAGTCCGGCATCCTTCACGGCGTCGGCGATCTCCTCGGCGAAGAAATACTGGTCGCAGAAGGTGGTGGTGCCCGAGAGCGCCATCTCGGCGCAGCTCAGCGCCACGGCGGGCCCCACATCGGAGGCAACGAGCGACAGTTCCGGCTCGCGGATCGAGTTGTACCACCCCTCCATGGTGAGGAGGCTCTGGCCTTCCGAGCGGCCGCGGAACAGCACCATCACCGAATGGGTATGGGCATTGACCAGGCCCGGCATGACGAGGTGTCCGGTCAGGTCGAACACCTCGTCGAAGCCGGACGGGTTGGGAGTGGCGTCGGAAGGTCCTACACCGCTGATCCGACCATCGCGGATGGCGACGAAGCCACCCTCGAACACCCGGTTTTCAGCGTCCACGGAAAGAACCGTCGCTCCGTGGATAAGCGTTGAACCCATTTGACCCCCGTCCGGTAAACCGGTTTACATGACGATCTAACGACACTCAAAAGCCGCTTGTCAAATGCATTCGCGGCAGGACACGGCACCGCAAGTGAGCCTCAATCCGTTCCAGGCGAACCCTGATATCGCCGCCCGCTTCGACCGCCAGCAGGCTGAAATCGGCGACAGGCTCGGCGCAGAAATCGCGACCCTGGTCGCAGCAAAAGCGCGCCGACCGGAAGATAATCGGGGGAGCATCGTGCTCGCCGATGAAGCGACGATACTGCGCCAAAGCTTCGGGCTCGGCAGCGTCGAGGAGCTGATGCTTCTGGCGCTGGGGCCGGCACGCGGCATCGCCCGGCCGCCGATCTCGAATTTCTTCGTCGGCGCGGTGGGGCTGGAGCGCGAGACCGGTAACCTGATCCTGGGCGGCAATGTGGAATTCCCCGGCACGCATCTGGGCTTCACCGTGCATGGCGAGGGCTTCGTGTTTACCCGCGCCGCCTCGCGCGGCACCACCATCGACACCATCGCGATCGGCGAGGCGCACCCTTGCGCGCATTGCCGGCAGTACATTTCCGAGTTTGCCACGAGCCGCGAGCTGACGCTGATCGACCCGCTCGGGCATCGGCTGACGATGGCGCAGCTTTATCCCTGGCCATTCGACCCCGACTACCTGGGCGAACAGGGCGCCATCGCCGGCGCCTACGACGCGGGGCTCGCGCTTTCCGCCAGCGACTGGCCGGTGCGTATCGCCGACCGGCTGCTCGATGCGGGGCGGCGGGCCCATGCCCCATACAGCAAGTGCCCCGGCGCCGTGGTGCTGGCGCTCAACGACGGGCAGATGGTGGCGGGCTCCTCGATCGAGAGCGTTGCCTTCAACCCGACCATGGGGCCGCTGCAGGCGGCGATGATCGAGCTGATCGCGCATGGCTACCAGGCCGCCGATATCGCCGAGGCGGCGCTCGGCACCCGGCTCGGCGGCGCGGTGGACTACAGCCTGAGCGTCAGCGAACTGCTCGGCCGTATCGCCCCCGGCGCACCGCTCAATATCGTCGGATGGGCCTGATGCTCGATACCGCAAGGGCCAGCTGGGAAGAGGTTTCGGCCGCCATCGCGAAGGGGCTGCTGGCGGTGCTGCCGGTGGGGGCGGTGGAGCAGCATGGCGCCCACCTGCCGCTGCTGACCGATACGGTGCTGGCGAGCGGGGTGGCCCGGCGCATCGCCGAGGGCTGCGACGCCCTGCTGCTGCCGGCGATCGCCTATGGCGATGCCTGGACGGCGGAAGACTGGGCGGGAACGCTGTCGCTGTCGCCCGATACGCTACGCTTGACCGTCACCGATATCGGCCGCGGGCTGCAGCGGATGGGGGTCAAGGGCCTCATCACCGTGAACGGACATTTCGGCAATCGCGAGCCGATCAACCTCGCGGCGCGGGCGCTGGGCGAAGCGGGTTTTCCGGTGCTGCATCTCGACTATCCGCGGCTCGAGGCGCTGGCCGTCGAGCTGATGGAGAGCGAGCCGGCAGGACCGGGTTTCTACCATGCCGACGAGGTGGAAACCTCGATGATGCTGGCACTGGCGCCGGAGACGGTGCGGATGGAGCGCGCCGCACCGGAGTATCCTGATTTCCCGGAGCTGTTCGGCGTCGAACCGATGAAACTCTCGGCCTTCAACAGATCGGGCGTCTTTGGCGACCCGCGCCCAGCGACGGCGCAGAAGGGCGAGGAACTGATCGGCGGGATCGCGGCGGAGTCGCTGCGGCTGATCGGGGTCTGGAAGAGGAAGTACGGAATTTGAGCACGACTGATACCTCTATGACCTCCCTCCCCGACGACCTCCTCATCACCGCCGCCGACGAAGTCAAAATCCGGCAGGACCTGCTGCTGGTGGCCCTGGGCAAGCGCCCGGCCGATCGGTCGCTGCGGGTCGGAAAGCTCCTCGACGTGCATTCGCGCAGCTGGATGCATGACCAGGAAATCGTCATGCGCGGCAAGCGCATCGCCTGGGTGGGGCCGGCGGGCGAATACCAGGGCCAGGTCAAGGAACGGTTCCATGAGCCCAGGCTCGCCGCGGTGCCCGGCTTCGGTGAAGTGCACAAGCATATCGAGAGCTCGCACCTGACGCCGGAATGGGAAGCGGCGCTGGTGATGCCGCGCGGCAATACCTGGACCTGCGAGGCCAGCCACGAGTTCTCCAATGTCGACGGCCCGCACAATCTCGAATTCTGGCTGACGGCGCGGCAGGCCGGCTCGCCGCTGAAGATCTTCCCGCAGCCGGGCTCGGCCGTGCCGCCCACCGCCTATGAGTGGGGCGGCGGGTATTTCGGCCATGACGAGCAGGCGCGGTTCATGGCCGCGAGCCCGATGGTCACCGGGCTCGACGAGGTGATGGACTGGCCGGCGGTGTGGAACCCGGAAAACCCCTCGCACCAGCGGCTGTGGGGGATGATCGAGGCCACCTTCGCGGCGCGCGGCGTGGTCGAGGGGCACGGCGCGGGGCTGCGGACACTGGCCGAGATCAACGCCTTCGCCGCGGCCGGCCTCGCCTCGGACCACGAAATGATGACGGCCGACGAAGCCTGGGACAAGCTCAGGCACGGCCTCTTCATCGAGATCCGCATCCACTCAATGACCGAGATCGTCACCGGGCTGCTGCAGAAGGGCCTCGTCGACTGGAGCCAGGTGGCGTTCGCCACCGACGATCGCAGCGCCACGCTGACGCTGGAGAGCGGCGCCACCGATCACAATATCCGCACCGCCATCGCGGCGGGCTTGCCGGCGGAGATCGCCATTCAATGCGCCACCATCAATCCGGCGCGGCACATGCGGCTGACGCCCTGGGTCGGCTCGATCTCGCCGGGGCGGTTTGCCGACGTGGTGCTGCTCGATGACGTCGCTTCGCTGAAGATCGCCAAGGTCTGGGCCGATGGGGCGCAGATCTCGGAGGGGACGAGTTTCATCGGCAAGGTGCCCGATATCGCCTGGCCGCAATGGGCGACGCGAACCATCAACATCCGGCGCGAGATCACGCCCGCCGACTTCGCCATCAAGGCAGCGCCGGAGCGCACGACCATGCAGGCGGCGGTGATCCGGCCGTTCCACTGGCACCCGGATTTCTACACCATGGAGCTGCCGGTCGCGGACGGCGAGGTGCAGCGGCTCGACAGCGAGAACCTCACCAAGTTCGCCATCGTCGATCGCTTCTCGGGCGATGGGAAAGTGGCCAAGATGTTCTGGCGCGGCTGCGGGCCGCGCGACCCGGACAGCGCGGTCGCCTGCTCGGTGGCGCATGACAAGCACAATATCTGGACCTGCGGCTCATCCGACGCCGCCATGGCGCTGGCGGTCAACACCCTGCGGGAAACCCAGGGCGGCTGGGCGCTGGTGCACAAGGGCAAGGTGACGGCGACGGTGCGGTTCGAGATCGGCGGGCTGATGTCGAAGCGCCCGGCGGCAGAGCTCGACGCCGACATGCAAGCGCTTTACCGCGCCGCCGCAGAGGTGGACTGGATGTACGAGCCGACCTTCCGCCCACGCTGGAACCCGGGCTTTCCTGAGCGGCTGATGTTCGCGACGCTCACCTGCGCGCCCTGGACCTGGGTGCTGGTGGCGCCCTCGCCGCTGGCGCCGGAGGGTTTTGTCAACGTGGCGACGGGCGAAGTGCATCCGGTGGTTTGGTAGAAGTGCCGGTCAGGGACGGGCGCCGAACTCGATGCGATCGCCTCCCTCCCCCTTGAGGGGAGGGACTGAGGGAGGGGGTGGTTCAGTGACCACCGATGGACCCCCACCCCCAACCCCTCCCCTCAAGGGGGAGGGGAGCTGACACTGCGGCAACAAACACCCGGGAATCCGGCAACGAAACCGCTTTACTAAAGCGCTTGCATCGATCTAGCTTACCCTCGCGAGTGGGGGTGCAATGGCAACAATCCATGATGTGGCGCAGGATGCCGGGGTGTCGCCGACGACGGTGTCCCGGTACCTGAACAATCGTATCGAGTTGCCGCCCTCGACGGCGGGGCGGATCGATGCGGCGATCGCCAAGCTCGATTACCGGCCGAACCTCCTCGCCAAGCGCCTCTCCACCGGCAAGACCGAAGCCGTCGGGCTGGTGACGCCGGAAATCCGCGAGCCGTTCTTCGCCGAGCTGGCCTCGGCCTTCGAGGACGAGGCGGATCGGCACGGCTACACCGTGTTCATGAGCTCCACCCGCTCGGACCGCGACCGCGAGATCGCCTCGCTGGAACGGCTGCACGATCGCCACGTCGATGGCCTCCTGATGATGACCAATACGCCCGATGACGGCACGCTCGCGACGCTGATCGGCAAGCGCAGGAACGTCGTCATCGTCGACGAGGACATTCCCGGGGTCGGGGTGCCGCGGCTGTTCGTCGAGAACACCGAAGGGGCGCATGCCGCCACGCGCCACCTGATCGAAGCCGGGCACCGTCGCATCGCCTATCTGGGGGGGACGCATGGCCTGCTGACGGTGACGGAGCGGCGGGAGGGCTTTCTCATGGCGATGAACGAGGCCGGCATCGCGGTGCGGCCTGAATATGTCGCCATCGGCAGCTTCGCGCCGGAGCTGGCGCGCGCCGCCACGCGAAAATTCCTCGAGCTGCCGCTGCCGCCGACGGCGATCTTCGCCTCGTCGGATTACCTCGCCATCGGCGCGGTGATGGGCCTCAAGGAAGCCGGCGTGAGGGTTCCCGACGACGTCTCGCTGATCGGCTTCGACGACATGCCGCTCGGCGCGTTGCTGACGCCGCCGCTGACCGCCATCCGCCAGCCGGTCGAGCAGCTTGGCCGACAGGGCTTCCAGACCCTCCTGGCGCTGCTCAACGGCGAAACGCCGCCGCTGCTGACGCGGCTGCCGGTCGAACTCATCCGGCGCCAATCGGTCGCCGCACCCACACGGAAGGACTTTGTAGCGTGAGCAAGCGCGTATTGATCGCCGGGGAATCCTGGGTCACCCATTCGATCCACACCAAGGGTTTCGACAGCTTCACCACCACCGAATACAATGAGGGCGTGCGCTGGCTGAAAGCGGCGCTGGAAAGCGGCGGCTGGGAGGTAACGTTCCTCCCCAACCACCTCGCGGCGCGCGATTTCCCGCAGACTGCCGAGGCGCTTGCCGCCTATGACGTGGTGATGCTCTCCGACATCGGCGCCAATACGCTGCTGCTCCACCCCGATACGTTCGTGCGCTCGGTGCCGCTGCCCAACCGGCTGACGGCGATCAAGGACTACGTGCTCAATGGCGGCGGCCTCGTCATGATCGGCGGCTACCTCACGTTCCAGGGCATCGACGCCAAGGGCCAGTATGCCGGCACGGCGATCGAAGAGGTGCTGCCGGTGACGCTGTCGCGCCACGACGACCGGCAGGAGAACCCGCAGGGCGTCGTCGCGCATGTCGGCGACCCCGGCCACCCGATCACCAAGGGGATCGCGGGCGAATGGCCGGCGCTGCTCGGCTATAATGAAGTGGTGGCCAAGCCCGATGCCGAGGTGCTGGTGCGGGTCGGCGGCGATCCGCTGATCGCGGTGGCCGAGTTCGGCAAGGGCCGCTCGGCGGTGTTCACTTCCGATTGCGGGCCGCACTGGGCCCCGCCGCCCTTCGTCGACTGGGCCGGCTACGCGCCGCTGTGGAACAACATCGCCAACTGGGTGTCGGGCAAATGACCGGGGCGACCAAGGTCAAGCAGGCGCCCGATCCGTGGCAGCGCACCACCACCGAGAACGGCTTTCCGGCCGACGAGGTGATCTCGGCGCTGCAGAAATCCATCCGCCGCGGGCTCACCGAGAACGCCGTGCTGCTCGGCTGGGAGATGTATCTCACCAGCCCCGAGCTCGAGCAGAAGCTGTGGGACCGGCTGGCGGTGATCTCGGTCGAGGATGTGGGGTTCGGCAATCTCGATGCGCCGGTGCTGATCGATACGCTCTACCGCACGCATCAGCGCTTCGACCGGCCGACGCATGACCGATTCCTGTTCGCGGCACACGCGATCCGCGTGCTGTCATCGGGCAAGAAAGACCGCACCAGCGACGACATGGTCAACTGGGCCAAGCACGCCATGGCGTTCGGCGAGCGCATGCCAGAAATCCCGGATTTCGCCGTCGACATGCATACCGGGCGCGGCGAGGCGATGGGGCGCGACTATCTTTACTTCATGACCGAAGCCAGCAAGGTTTCCCCCGAGATCGAAGGACGGGACGAGACGTATCGCGACTGGATCCTCGCGGCATTGCAGACGGGGAAACTGACGTAGAACGATAGAGGCGGCCGTCTGCCGGAAGTAATCCAGAGGCGCGCACAGCGCCCGTATTGGGAGGAATCATGCGCGCACCTGTCGCAGTGCTCGGGATTTTCGTGGCGGATCTGGCGTTCCGGGCGCCGCGCCTGCCGCTGATGGGCGAGACCATTCTCGGCCAGGGCTTCAAGGATGGTCCGGGCGGCAAAGGCTCGAACCAGGCGATCGCCGCGGCGCGCGCCGGGGGCGACGCGCGGATGATCACCCGCATCGGTCGCGACACCTTCGGCGACATGGCGCAGAAGGCCTGGGCGGCCGATGGAATCGACACCTCCGCCGTGGCGATCGATGCCGAACTGCCGACCGGCGCGGCCTTCATTTTCGTTTCGACCGAGACCGGCAACAACGCCATCATCGTCGAGAGCGGCGCGGCGGCGAAACTGTCGCCGGCCGATGTGGCGGCCGCCGAGCAGGCCATTGCCGGCTCTAAGGTGCTGGTGACGCAGTTCGAGCAGCCGGTCGAGACGGCGATCGCCGGGCTGACGCTGGCCCGAAAGCACGGGGTGATCACCATCCTCAACCCGGCGCCGGCGCTGCCGGTCGACGACGCGATCTATGCGCTCTGCGACTATGTCACCCCGAACGAGACCGAGGCGGCGACGCTGACCGGCCTCAAGGTCGAAACCGAAGCTGACGCGCTGCTGGCGGCCAAGGAGTTCGTCCGTCGCGGGGCGAAGAACGCCTTGATCACCTTGGGCGAAAAGGGCGCCCTGCTGCATGGCGAAGCGGGCACCCACATGGTGCCGGCCTTCCGGGTGGAGAAGGTGGTCGAGACCACCGGCGCCGGCGACGCCTTCAATGGCGGTTTTGCCGTGGCGCTCGCCGAGGGCCAGTCACCCGTCGATGCCATTCGCTTCGGCTGCGCCACGGCGGGGCTCTCGGTGCAGAAGCCCGGCACCGCGCCGTCGATGCCGACGCGTGCCGAGATCGAGGCGATGCTCAGGGCGGGCTGAGTTCAGGCCGGCTCGGCGGCCAGACGTTCGGCGTAGCGCTCGCCCCACTTGGCGAGCGGCGCCAGCGCGATGTCGAGTTCGACGCCGAGCGGGGTCGCCGAGTACTCGACGCGCGGCGGCACTTCGGGGAAGATTTCACGCCGCACGAGGCCGGCTGCCTCCATCTCGCGCAGGCTCTCGTTCAGCACCTTCTCGCTGATCCCGGGGATCAGGCGGCGTAGCTCACCGAAGCGACGGGGCGCGGTGTGGACACGCCACAGGATCAGCCCCTTCCATTTGCCGCCGATGACGTCGAAGGCCGGACCGAGGCCGCAGCTATAGGGTTGTGGCGCCGGCATGGGTGCTGCTCCTGCTTGCGTGTTCGGGCAACATTGCCCTGCACCGGGGGCAGTTCAACCACGGAGCGGAAAATAATCTCGCGGTCGCTGACGGCCCTGGGACCACAAAACCAACCGCGAGGTTAGTTGCCGAGCTCTGGGTAAGTGCTTGATCGGGCGAGGCGATCGACCACCTGACGGGCATCGCAACAGAACCCGCGCAAGGACGACGATGACCTCCCCATTCCCGATCCGCAATCTCGTCGGCAAGAAAGCCGTCATCACCGGTGGCACCCATGGCATGGGTCTCGCGGTGGGCAAGGCGCTGCTCGCCGCCGGCGCCGAAGTGCTGCTCACCGGGCGCAATCCCGCCAATGTCGAAGCGGCGCGCCTCGAACTCGCCGACGAACGCGCCCGCGTCCTCATCTCCGACTCGGCCGATCTGGGCGCGATCGAGAAGTTGGCGGAAACGGTGCGGGAACAGTTCGGCCGGTTCGATTTCCTCCACATCAATGCCGGGCTCTCCGCCCTGCAGCCGATCGCCGAGGTGACCGAGGCCGACTACGACCTGGCCTTCAATCTCAACACCAAGGGGGCGTTCTTTGCCACGCAGCGGCTGCTGCCATTGCTGGTCGACGGCGGCAGCATCGTCTTCACCTCGTCGATCGCCGATGAGTCCGGCACTGCCGGGATGGGCGTCTACTCCGCCTCCAAGGCGGCCATGCGGTCGTTCGCCAAGGTGCTGGCTGCCGAACTGTTGCCGCGGGCTATCCGCGTCAACGTGGTTAGCCCCGGCTTCATCGACACCCCGACAATGGGCGTTGCCGGCGCCAGCGCCGCCGAACGCGAAGAGTTCCGCCGCATTGGCGACGCTGTTACCCCGATGCACCGCCACGGGACGGTGGACGAAGTGGCGAACGCGGTGCTGTTCCTCGGCTTCGACGCCACCTTCACCACCGGCGCGCGATTCACCGTCGATGGCGGGCTGGGGCAGGACCTCGCGCCGTGAGGCCTGACGCCAGGCGCGCCGGCTCCTGAAATCGGGCGAATGCTTTCGGGTTCGCTCGGTCGGCCGAGGCGACGCTTGACGTCGTGGCCGGCGCGGGGTTGGCGTCGCCGTCTCAGTAACCGGATCGACGCCAACCATGACCATTCTCGCCCCGACCCCGCCGATGGGCTGGAACAGCTGGAACAGCTTTGCCACGACGATCACCGAGGCGCAGGCGCTGGAGACGGCAGCGATCATGGCCGAGAAGCTGCTGCCCTTCGGCTATGACGTCTTCACCGTTGACATCCAGTGGTACGAGCCGGAAGCCAGGAGCTACAATTACAACACCAAGCCGGTGCCGACGATGGACGGCCATGGCCGGGTCACGCCGGCGCTGAACCGCTTCCCCTCGGCCGCCAACGGGGTCGGCTTCGCCGAACTGGCGCGGCAAATGCATGGGCTGGGGCTGAAGTTCGGCATTCACATCATGCGCGGCATCCCGCGGCTGGCGGTCGAGCTCAACCTGCCGGTGCTGGGCACTTCGGTACGGGCCCGCGACATTGCCGACACCTCCAGCATCTGCAGCTGGAACCCCGACATGTACGGCGTCGATATGAGCCGGCCCGGCGCGCAGGCCTATTATGACAGCATATTTGCGCTCTACGCCGAGTGGGGCGTCGATTTCATCAAGATGGACGACATGAGCCGTCCCTATGATGCGCACGCCGCCGAGATCGAGGCGGCGCACCATGCGATCGTCAGAACCGGCCGGCCGATGGTGCTGTCGCTGTCGCCGGGTGAGACCCCGGTGATCCGGGCAGAGCATGTGCGCGACCACGCCCAGCTGTGGCGGATCAGCGATGATTTCTGGGACGAGTGGGCGATGCTCGAGGCGCAGTTCGTCCGGCTGGAAAACTGGAACCCATGGCGACGCCCCGGGGCCTGGCCGGATGCCGATATGTTGCCGCTCGGCCGGCTGGCGCTCGGCGACCGCGACACCCGCTTCACCCCCGCAGAGCAGCAGACGGTGATGACGCTGTGGGCCATCGCCCGCTCGCCGTTGATCATGGGCGGCGACCTCCGCCATCTCGATGCGCCGACCCTGGCGTTGCTCACCAATCGCGAGGTGCTCGCGGTCAATCAGGCGAGCACGGACAACCAGCCCCACTTCGTCATGGATGGTACCCGGATATGGACGGCGCGGGCCGCGAACGGCGATGCCTATCTGGCGCTGTTCAACACCGGCAAGGCGGAGCGCGAAGTCGGCTTCAAGCTCGAGCCGCTTGGCCTCGACAGCGCCGAAGTGACGGACCTGTGGACGGAGCAGGCGCTCGGCAGCCACACGGGCAGCTTCTCCGCCACACTACCGAGCCACGGCGCCGGGCTGTACCGGCTGAGGGCGTCCTGATCCAGGCCATCACACAGGTGCCTGGCTCACCCCCGGTGCCACCCCCAGCGAAGGTGCGGGGCGCATGCTGCCGGCGCAGACGCCGGGCACCGCCCCGGGCTCAGGCGGCGAGGGGGAAGACCAGCGAGCGGTGCAAGGCCGTTCCCGCCATCACCCCATCGGCGGAAGCGAAGGTGACGCTGTGCATGGGGCGGGAGATGTCGCCGGCGGCGAAGACGCCGGGCACGCTGGTCTGCTTCAGGGCGTCGGTGCGGATGATGCGGCCGAACGGCGCCTCGTCGAAAGCACAGCCCAACTGGTCGGCGATATCGCTGTTGAGCCGCGACTGCGGCCCGATGAACAGCGCATCGACGGCGACGCGCCGGCCATCCGCCAGTTCCACAGCCGCCAGCTCGGGTGCCGTGCCGAGGAGCACGGCGACCGGCGTCGCCTCGATGCTGACGCCGCGGCGGAGGAGATCGTCCCGGGTTGCGGCGTCGGGCTCGAAGCCATTGCTGAAATAGGTCACCGGCCCCCACTCGGCCACCAGCATGGCCTGATGCGCCGACATCGGCGTCATCGCCAGAACGCCCAGCCGCTGCCCGGAGAACTCGAAGCCATGGCAGTAGGGGCAGATGATGACCGAATGCCCCCAGCGCTCAGCCAGGCCGGGAAGACCGGGGAGTTCGTCGCTGAGGCCGAAGGCCAGCACCAGGCGATCGGCGGTAAGTTGGGCGCCCGATGCGAGGGTGACGGCAAAACCGTCGCCATGCGGCCGGGCGGTGCGCGCCTCGCCAACGACCAACGACGCCGTCGGATAGGCCAGCACCTGGGCGCGGGCCTTGTCGAGCATGGCGGCGGGGGCGCTGCCGTCATGGCCGAAGAAGCCATGCGAGTGGGCGGCGAAGCGGTTGCGCGGCAGGCCGGCGTCGATGATCGCCACCGAGCGGCGCGCCCGGGCGATGTACATGGCGGCGGACAGGCCGGCGAAGCTGCCGCCGATGACGATGGCATCATGATGCATGGGAGTGCTCCAGATCGATATGGGCGCCGCGCGCCAGCATGCGGCGATGGAAGTCGGCGCTGAGCTCGGCGAGGGTCACTTCCCCCAGCCGCTGCAGCAGCAGCGCCTCGGCCGCGGCGAAACTGTCGTCGAGGGCCGCGTTCACCGCCTGCTCGACGAGGCAGCTCGGGTTGTCGCTGCGGTTGCCGATGGCGAGCAGCGCGGGCGAACCGAGTGCGCTGTAGATGTCGCGCAGCGTCAGGCGGCCAAAGCCCTCGGCCAGCGTCCAGCCGCCGCCATGGCCACGCTCGGACTGTACGTAGCCTTTGGCTTTGAGCCCGGCCATGGTGCGGCGGATCACCACCGGATTGGTGTGCATGGCTTTGGCCAGCAGGTCCGAGGTCACCGGCCCATCATACTCAGCCATATGCAGCAGGACGTGCAGGACGCCCGAAAGTCGACTGTCGCGTATCATGTAACTGCATATGTTACGTGATGACGCCAGAGTCAAGGTAGGGGATGCGGGCCAGTGGCGCCCCGCCCCTTCACGCGTAAGGCAGTCTTGCAAATCGGCAGCGCATCAATGCATATTGCATGCACAGTGCGTAACGACCGATATCGAGAAGCTGGACCGACCGGCGAATGTCGGCGCACCCAGCGGATATTCAAAGCAGTAGCGGACAAATATGCGATCGCATCGGACCGCAGACAGGAAGGCGGGCAAGGTGGTAGAACGGCGCCCGATGTCGCCGAAGCCCGAAGCCCCGCTGTACCAGACCATCTATGCGGTGCTCCGCGAGCACCTGGAGCGGGAGGCGTTTCCGGCCGGACTGGTGCTGGGCGAAGCCAACGTGGCGCGCGCCTTCAAGGCGAGCCGCATCCCGGCGGCAGCGGCGCTGAAGCGGTTGAACGAAGAGGGGCTGATCGGCGGCTTTGCCGGCCGCGGCTTCATCGCCCGGGGCGGCGAAGCGTCGCCCAAGCCGCTGCGGCTCGAACTCAGCGAGGCCGGCCTGGTGCTGCCAGCAGCGCTCGAAGCCGACGCGTCGCCCCGCAATATCGGGCTCAGGATCTACCCCGAAGTCGAACACGCCGTCGCCGCGAGCCTTGCCTATGGCCGGTTCATGCTCAACGAATCGGCGCTGGCCGAGCATTACGGCGTGAGCCGGACCATCGCGCACGAGGTGCTGACCCGGCTGGCCCGTACCGGCATCATCGTGCAGGAAGCCAACCAGCGCTGGTATGCCGGGCCGCTGACCGCCGAGTCGATCCGCGAGCATTACGAGATGCGCTGGATCCTCGAGCCGGTGGCGCTGCGTCAGGCCTTCCCCAAGTTCACCGCAGCCGAGCTGACCGCCCGGCGCGACCGGGTGGTGCGGGCGCAGGGCGGCGACCGCGGCATCATGGAGCTCGAAGGCATCGAGCAGGACCTGCATATCGACACGGTGGCGCGCTGCAACAACCGGCAGCTGCTGCAGGCGGTGCAACGCAGCCAGCTGCTGCTGATCGCCACGCACGCGACGTTCCGCAGCCACCGGACGGGCAACGAGATTTCCACCATGCTGGAGGAGCACCGCAGCATCTACGATCTGCTGCTCGACGGCGATCTCGACAGTGCCTGCCGCATGCTGGAGACGCACCTGCACCGCTCGATGCACCCCAATATCGAGATGGTGGCCCGGCTCGGGCCGATGCCGGAGGCGGCCCGCCTGCCCTACCTGACGCCGGTCGAGCGGGGCGCCTGAACGACAAACCCCGGTCTCGAGGGAGACCGGGGTTCGAAGGCTCATGGCGCAGTGCGGGCAACCCGCACCGGCCAGCGCCTGGCGCTTACTTCTCGATGGTGACCGCGTCGAAATAGGGCGTGTTCAGCGGCGAGCGCCAGAAGCCTTTCACGTAGGGCTTCATCATCATGTACTGGTTGCGGTGATACTGCGGCAGGATCACTGCGTCGTTCATGATCAGCGCTTCGGCGGCGCGCATGTCGGCAAGCGACTGCTTCTCGTCATTGGTGGCCTTGGCGTCGGCGATCAGCTTGTCGTAGTCGGCGTTCGACCAGTTGGCGAGGTTGTTGGCGCTGCCGGTGACGAAGTTGTCGAGGAAGGTCATCGGGTGCGGATAGTCGGCGCCCCAGCCCATCTGGGCGATCTGGTACTGAACCTTTTGCACCTCGGGGTAGAACACCTGCCACTCGGACGCCTGGATCTTGACGTCGATGTTGAGGTTCTTCTTCCACATCTGCTGGATGGCTTCGAGGAGCTTTTCGATCGGCGGCGACGAGTAGGTGACGTAGACCGTCTCGGGGAAGCCGGCACCGTCGGGATAGCCGGCTTCGGCCAGCAGGGCCTTGGCGGCATCGACTTCGGCCGTCGGGGCGAGCCCGAACGTATCGGAGCCGTCGCGGAAATCCTCACCGGCGACGTTCATGCCCGGCGGCACCAGCGCCATGGCCGGGATGTCGGCCGACTGCAGCACGAACTCGACGATCTCCTCGCGGTCGATCGCCATCGACAGCGCCTTGCGGACGCGGACGTCGTCGAGCGGCTTCTGGTGCGGGTTGAAGAAGGCGTAGGTCGTGCCCAGCGCCGGCACGACGAGGAAGCCGTTATTCTCTTCGGAAGCGAGGCGCGGGATTTCCGGTGCCGGAACCGCCTCGACGCCATCGACATCGCCCGCCTCATAGGCGGCAAGCGCAGTCGCCGGATCGGGGATCAACCGGAAGGTCAGCTTGTCGAGGCTGACATTGGCAGCGTTGTAATATTCGGGGTTCTTTTCGAGGACGACGGACTCACCGAAATTCATCGCGGTGACACGGAACGGGCCGGTGCCGATATAGCTCGCAGGCTTGCGGGTCCAGCCGTCCGGATCGGCGGCGACGACATCCTCGCGCACCGGGAAGTAGACCGAGTAGCCGAGCAGCTGCAGCATATAGGGAACGCGCTGCTTCAGGGTAAAGGTCAGCGTGTGGTCGTCGGTGGCCGAGATGGCGACATTGTCCTTGGACTGGTCGGCATAGAACTCTTCGGCGCCGACGATGCCATAGAGCATCTGGCTGTTCTTGGCGCCCGAAGCGGGGGTCAGGACGCGCTTCCAGGCATAGACGAAGTCGCCTGCCGTCACCGGCTTGCCGTCCGACCACTTGGCGTCGGCGCGCAGCTTGAAGGTATAGGTGAGGCCGTCATCGCTGATGGTCCAGCTCTCGGCCAGAGCCGGCACCACGGCGCCGTCGGAGGCATATTTCACCAGGCCTTCGAAAGCGTTGCCGATGATCGGCGCGGCAAAGGTCTCGGCCGTGGTGCCCGGATCGTAGGCTGCGGATTCGTTGTTGACCACATAGGTCAGCTCGCCGGCGGCCCAGACCGGGCCGACCGAGGCCAGCAGCGCCGCGGCAACGAGCGGCAGCAATCGCTTCAGCATAGATTTCTCTCCTGTTTTGCGGACCGTTGTCCGGCCCTGTTGAAGATATGAAAGCAGGTTTCCCATCAGGCGGCGACCGCTTGGCCGGCCATTACCTCGGCGGCATAGTGGCAGGCGGCGAGATGGCCGCCGCCGACATCGCTGAGCGGCGGCTCGACCCGGGCGCAGAGCTCGGTGGCGAACGGGCAGCGGGTGCGGAAGCGGCAGCCGGACGGGATGTCGATGGGGCTCGGGATCTCGCCGCGCATCGGCGCGACGTCGCGGCGTGCCTCGGGGTCGGCCACCGGGATCGAAGCGAGCAGTGCCTGGGTGTAAGGGTGGGCTGGGGCGCGATAAAGCGTGTCGTTGCCGGCGAGCTCGACGATCTTGCCCAGATACATCACGCCGATGCGGTCGGAGATGTGGCGCACCATCGACAGATCGTGGGTGATGAACAGGTAGGTGAGGCCGAGCTCGGCCTGCAGGTCCTCGAGCATGTTGACCACCTGCGCCTGGATCGACACGTCGAGCGCCGAAATCGGCTCGTCGCAGATCACCAGCTCGGGGTTCAGCGCGATAGCCCGGGCAATGCCGATGCGCTGGCGCTGGCCGCCGGAGAATTCGTGTGGGAAGCGGTGGGCGTGGTCGGCATTGAGCCCGACCCGCGCCAGGAGCTCGCCGACCCGCTGGGTGCGCGAGGCGGCGGTGCCGATGCCGGCGATTTCCAGCGGCTCGGCGATCAGGCTCTGGACCGTCATGCGCCCGTTGAGCGAGGCATAGGGATCCTGAAAGATCATCTGCATGCGCCGCCGATACGGCACCAGCTGCCGCTCCGGCAGGTCGGCGATATCGGTGCCGTCGAACAGCATCTGCCCAGAGGTCGGTTGGAACAGCCGGATCAGGGTGCGCGCCAGGGTGGATTTGCCGCAGCCGCTTTCGCCCACCAGCCCGAGCGTCTCGCCGCGGCGGATCTCGAGGTCGACGCCGTCGACCGCCTTGAGCAGTGGCCGGTTGCGGCCGAACAGGTCGCCCGGCAGCGAGAAGTGCTTGGTGAGGTTCTTGAGTTCGACCAGCGGGGTATCGGTCATGCGGGGACGAGCTCGGCGGTGATGCCGGCGACGCGCGGCGCTTCGGGGTGGTGCAGCCAGCAGCGGGCGCGGTGCCCCTCGCCGGCATCGTAGAGCGGCGGCAGCGCGGCATTGCACTGCGCCATGGCGTGCGGACAGCGCGGCGCAAACGGGCAGCCTTTTGGCGGGCGCAGCATATCGGGGGGCGAACCGGGGATCGGGGTCAGCCGGTGGTGGGTATCGTCGCGGAGGTCGGGGATCGAAGCGAGCAGCCCGCGCGCATAGGGGTGCGAGGGCCGCGCGAACAGCTCGCGCACCGGCCCCTCTTCCATCACCATGCCGCCATACATCACCAGCACTCGATCGGCGGTTTCAGCGATGACGCCGAGATCGTGGGTGATAAGGATCACCGCCATGCCGAGCCGGCCCTGCAACTCCCTGAGCAGCGCCAGGATCTGGCGCTGGATGGTGACGTCGAGCGCCGTGGTCGGCTCGTCGGCGATCAGCAGCTTCGGGTCGCAGGCGAGCGCGATGGCGATCATCACCCGCTGGCGCATGCCGCCGGAGAACTCGTGCGGATAGGACCTGAGACGCTTCGCCGCCGAGGGTATGCGCACCAGTTCGAACAGCTCGATGGCGCGGGCGCGCGCCTCGGCACGGCTGACCTTGCGATGTCTCAGGATGGTCTCGATCACCTGCTCGCCGACGGTGAGCGTCGGGTTCAGCGAAGTCATCGGATCCTGGAAGATCATCGAGATGTCGTTGCCGCGCAGGGCGCTGAGCTCATCCTCGTCGAGCGTTATGAGATTACGGCCCTCGAACAATGCGCTGCCGTCAATGACGCGGCCGCTGCTGCGCAGCAGCCCCATGATGCTCATGCAGGTTATCGACTTGCCCGAGCCGGACTCGCCGACTATGCCCAGAATCTCGCCGGCCCGGAGCTCGAACGAGACGCCGCGCACCGCCTTCACCTCGCCGCGCGAGGTGAAGAAGCTGGTCGAGAGGTTGCTGACCGAAAGCAGGGGCGCGCTCATGTGCGAAGTGGTCATGTGCGCAACCTTGGATCAAGCGCGTCGCGCAGGCCATCGCCGAGGAAGTTGAAGGCGAACATGGTGAGGCTGATGGCGGCGGCCGGGAAGAACAGCTGGTAGGGATAGGCGCGCAAGGTCTCCACTGCCTCGGAGGTCAGGGTGCCCCAGCTGGCCTCGGGCGGGGTGACGCCGAGCCCGATAAAGCTCATGAAGCTCTCGATGAAGATGGCGCTGGGGATCAGCATGGTGAGGGTGACGAGGATCGGGCCGACCGAGTTGGGCAGCAGGTGCCGTACCAGGATACGCGGCGTCGAGGCCCCCATGGTGCGGGCGGCGGCGACGTAATCCTGCTGCTTCAGCGTCAGGATCTGGCCGCGCACGATGCGCGCCATATCGACCCAGTAGACCGAGCCGATGGCCAGCACCACCGACAGGAAGCCGGAGTTGAACACCACCATGATCAGGATGACGTAGAGGGTCAGCGGAATGGTCGAGATCACCTCGACGACGCGCATCATGATGGTGTCGGCCTTGCCGCCGAGATAGCCGGCGAGGCCGCCGTAGAACACCCCGATGAAGAAGTTCACCAGCGTTGCGACGAACGCCACGGTGAGCGAGATACGGGCGCCGTAGAGCTGACGCGCCAGCACGTCGCGGCCGAGCTGGTCGGTGCCGAGCCAGTGGCTCATGTTCCACTGCCAGCCTGTGGGAGCGAGCGCCGCGCCATCGGCGAAGCTCAGCTGTTGCCTCGCTGTATCGAGCACCACCTCACGGTCGCCGAACTTGAACTGCTGCTGCTTCTTGATCAGGTCTTTCTTGGTCGCCCGGAGCAACCCGGCGACTTCGCCCGATGGCGTCACCTCGTAGAGGTTGAGATTGCCGGAGTTGAAGAAGAAGCGGGTCGTCACCCCGGCGCCGTCGGTGACCGCATAGGTCTGGAACAGCGGCGGGATGTTGGAGAGCTTGAGGTTCTGCTCGAAATAGGTGTGCCGCGACAGCAGCGGCCCGAAGATCGCGGCCAGCACCAGCAGAATGATGAAGCCGAGCCCCAGCATGGCCGGCTTGTTGGCCCAGAGGCGCTTGCGCACGTCCTGCCAGAAGGTGAGGCTGGGCGCGGCGATATACTCGGCGGCGGCGCCGTCGCGGGTCGCCGGCGCCCACATCTCAGGTGCGATATGGGTGTCGGTCATTTGGCGTCGGCCCGGTATTTGATGCGCGGGTCGAGCACGAGATAGAGCATGTCGACGATGAAGATCATCACCATCAGCACCGCGGCATAGAAGATGGTGATGCCCATGATGGCGGTGTAGTCGCGATTGGTGATCGACAAGACGAAATGCCGGCCGATGCCGGGCAGCGCGAAGATCTGCTCGATGACGAACGAGCCGGTGAGCAGGTTGGCGACCACCGGGCCGAGGACGGTCACGACAGGGATCAGCGAATTGCGCAAGCCATGCTTGAACAGCACGGTGCCGCGCTTCAGCCCCTTGGCCCTCGCGGTCATCATGTAATCCTGCTGCAGGGTCTCGAGCAGGCTCGAACGGGCCAGCCGGGCGATGAACGAAATCCAGAAGCCGGACAGCGCGAAGACCGGCAGGAAATAGCCGCGCCAGTCATCGAGCCCGAAGGTCGGCACCCAGCCGAGCCGCAGCGCGAAGACATAGAGCGCCACGGTGGCGATAACGTAGGACGGCACCGCGACGCCGATGGTGGCGATCACCATCACCAGGGTGTCGGGCCAGCGGTTGCGGTTGAGCGCCGCGACGATGCCGAGCGGCACACCCAGCGCCACCACGCAGATCAGCGCCAGGGCGCCGGTCTTCATGGTGACCGGCAGGCCTTCGGCAATGATCTGGTTGACGCTCATCCCGGCATATTTGAACGACGGGCCGAGGTCGAAGCTCAGCACGCCCTTCAGATAGGTCAGGTATTGCAGCCAGAGCGGATCATCGAGGTGATACTTGGCGTTGAGCGCCGCCTGGATCTCCGGCTGCAGCATTTTTTCGGAGGTGAACGGGCCTCCGGGAACAGCGTGCATGAGGAAGAAGGTCAGCGTGATGATGGCGAACAAGGTCACCAACATCAGCAACAGGCGCTGCACCACATAGGCCGTCACTTCGACGACCCCGCTTGGCCCCAGACTCGCAAAACTTTAGCCCCACTATAATCGGGGCATATCAGCACCTTGGCGGCGCCGACGCAAGTTCAGATGGTGAAGCGGCTGCGCAGGATAAGGAAGCAGGCGGCAGCCGGGATCACCAGGGCGCGCGACGCTTCGACCTTGGCAGCCGGGTAGGCCCCTTCGATATCGAGCAGGTTGACGCTGCCCAGCATCTCGCCGCCGGCGACCACCGGGATGTTGATTGCCGAGCCGCAGCCGAGCGAGCGGATCAGCGTCAGGTCGGGAAAGTCGTTCTCCATCTCCCTGACCGAGTTGGCCGAATAGATGAAGCGCTCGGTGCGCATCTTCTCGTAGGTGTCGTCGAAGACGATCGGCTTGGTGCCGAGCACCGGATAGGCCACCTCGTCGCTGGAATAGACCCGCCGCACATAGCCGCCCGAGGGATTGTCGGCGGTCATGGTGAAGAGCTTCACCCCAACCAGCGCCTCTGCCAGCCGATGCAGCGCCAGGCCCACATCGCGCTCGGTCTCATAGTTGGCGAGGGCGTCGGCAAAGGCGTCGTGCGGCGATTGAGTCATGGCGGGGTCCGGAGAGGTTGCTCTGTCGTCTCAGATCAGACTCGGCCGCGAAATGGAACGGGCTCGCTGGCAGCCGCCGATGAAAACCCCATGGCTAAGCCGAGGCGTCGGTCGGCATCGACGCGCTGCGGAAGCGGGAGAGCAGCAGCACGGTTCCGGTTCCCAGCATCATCGTGCCGGCAATCGCCAGCGCCGTGCGATCACCGAACTGCAGTGCCAGCCAACCGCCGAACGGCGCCGCCACCGCGATGAGGCCCCAGTTGATCGAGCGGATGGTGGTGTTCATCCGGCCACGCAGCCGCGACGGCGTGACGGCGTTGCGGAAACTCATCTCGAGCGGCCCGCGCAGCCCGAACCCGATGCCATAAAAGATCTGCGCCGCGATCAGGGCATAGAGCGTGAGGTCCGATTGCGGCGCCAGCGCCACCAGCAACCACCCCGCCCCGGTCAGATAGTCGCAGAACAGGATGGCCTTGCCGGTGCCGAGCAGCCTGGCTGCCCATTCCGCCAATCCGGCCCCCAGCACCCCGGCCAGGCCCGCCACCCCCAGCGTCAGGCCGACGGCGGCGCCATCGAGACCGAGGCTGGTGGCGTGGAAAATATAGACGGTGCCGGCGATCGCGTTGGCGATGAACCAGACATGCAGGCAAAGCGCATAGGGGGCGAGGTAGGGGTGCCGGTAGACCCAGGCCATCCCCTCGCGCAGATCGGCGCCGACGGAAGCCGGCGCCCGCGGCTCCAGCTGCTGCGGGTCCGGCACGCCCGCCAGCAATATGGCCGAGGCGGCATAGGTGAAGGCGTTGATCAGCATGGTGACCGGAGCGCCGACGACGCCCGCCAGCACGCCGGCGAGCAGCGGCCCCAGGGTCTGCGCCGCGGTATAGGTCTGGGTCATCACCACGCTTCCCGCGGCCAGCAGGCGCGAGGGCAGCAGGTCGGCAGTGAACGATTGATGCGCCCCGCCCTGCAACACCGCCGCGGTACCGAGCAGGAACACCAGCACTGTCAGCCCCAATGGCGAGAGCGCCCCGAAAATGCCCAGCCCGGCAATCGCCAGCAGCACCACGCAACTCGCGACATCGGTGGCGATCAGCAGGTTCCGGCGCCGGACCCGATCGACGATCACCCCGGCCACGAGGCCGAACAGTAGGGACGGCAACCACTGCGCCGACCGCACCCAGCCGATCTCCAGCTGGTCGGCACGGAGGATGTGGATCATCAGCAGCTGCAACGACAAGCCGAAAATGAAGGTCCCGAAGGTCGACAAGCCATCGGCAAGCCAGAGCCGGACAAAGCCGGGGTAGCGCAGCAACTGACCAAGAGAGGACCTTTCGACCATCTGGCGCCCCTATCACGCTCTCGCCGGCACGGTGTCCTATTCGAACGGGTGGCCGCAAGGGGCGTGGCGCGAAAACGGCGTTCGCAGGTGATTGGTGCCGCCGACATACCCTGTCGCCAACGAAAAACCCCGGCCTCGCGAGAGGCCGGGGTTGATTGGTCGGAGTAGAGTGATTCGAACACTCGACCCCCTGCTCCCGAAGCAGGTGCGCTACCAGGCTGCGCTATACTCCGTCAGATCAGGTCGCCCCCTCGGTGCGGAACCCCGGGAAGGTTCAGCGGGCCGGCGACCAACGAGGCGCGTTATAGACTCGGTCCCGAGCCAACTCAAGCGCCTAACTGCGGTGATTTCCGATTGGTTGCGTCGGTATTGTGAAGCGTGTAGGAACGCCCGCGTTGGGGCGTCGCCAAGTGGTAAGGCAGCGGTTTTTGGTACCGCCATTCCTAGGTTCGAATCCTAGCGCCCCAGCCAGTTCCTCCTGGCCATCGGTATGTCTGGGCCACCACCCCTGCGCCCGGCACTAGTCGCCCGAGCCCCTGATGACCTCGATCGGCTGGAAGACATCCCGACCAAGGACCCGGGCGTTGAGCCCCATCCATGGGATGGCGTCTGCGTCGACCGGCCACCAATGAGTGGTCATGCCGCAGGTTGCGCAGAAATGGAATTCGAGCACGCGCCTGCCCCAGACATAGGCCGATGTCGGCCCGCTGATCTCTACCTGGTCGGGTGCGTAATACGCCCACAAAGCGCCCCGTTTCTGGCAATGTTCGCACTGGCAATCGTTGAGCTCGGTCGGCAGCGCGGCGACCCGGAGTTGCACCGCTCCGCAGTGACATGAACCTGAAATGGCATCGTGCCCGACAGTCATTCTCGACCCCATGGTTTCACCTGACCGGTCGCCGAACTTGCCCCAATTTCGATCGGCTGGCGACCGGGCTCAACCTGAACGGCGATCGGCGGGACTAATGCGCATGTCGGGATGTCGAAACCGCGCGCCATGCTCTAGGGATCGCTCGGCAATACCTTCAGTATGGACAGTTGAATGACTCTGCATCCGCTCCGCTTCGGCCTCATCGGCACCGGCATCTGGGTACACGACGTGCAGGCGCCCGCCGCGGCGGCCAGCTCTGCGGTTCGGTTCACCTCCGTCTATGGCCGCAGCCAATCCGCGGCCGCGACGATTGCCTCGGCGCACGGGGTGACGGCACACTCTTCGCTCGAGCAGTTCCTCGAAAGCGTCGATATCGTCGGCATCGCGCTGCCGCCATCCGCGCAGCCAGACTTCGCCATGGCGGCGATCGCCGCCGGCAAGCACCTGCTGTTGGAAAAGCCCGTGGCGATCGAGGTTTCGGCGGCGCAACGCATCGCCGATGGGCTGGACGCGCAAAGGCTGAAATCGCTGGTCTTCTTCACCTCGCTGATCAACCCCCGCAACCAGACCTGGCTGGCGGACGTGCATCAGGTGGGAGGCTGGGTCGGCGGCCGCGTCGACGCATTTTCGGGCGTGCTTGTCGATCCGGCCAACCCGTTCCACTCGACCGCGGCCTGGCGTTCGACCACCGGCGCACTGTGGGACACGGTGCCGCACGCAGTCGCCATGCTGACCCGGATATTCGGACCAGTCGCCACCGTGTCGGCCAGCGCCGGGATCGGCGATCTCAAGACCGCGGTGCTGAACCACCGCGACGGCGGCCTCACCACCATCAATCTCGCCATGGACATGCCGTCATCGGTTCCCGGCGAAACGGTGATCTATGGCAAGGCCGGCAAGCGCGAGTTGCCGGCAGCGGTGCTCGACTGGAAGACCAACGCCCGGCAGGTTTACGGCGAGGCGCTGCTTTCGCTGGTCGCCGCAATCGACGGCAAGGCGACGACGCACCCGGATGCCCGGTTCGGCGCCTATGTCACCGAGGTGATCGCCGCCATCGAACACTCGCTCGAGCAACGTCGGCCGATCGCGATCGGCTGACTGCCCCACCTCAGCCGAACGTCTTAAGCCCGCTGCCACGGGAAGCGTTGACACGCCCTGCAACTGCTGATTTCAGTATTTTGCTGCAACAAATGCAATTTTTGCATTCGTGGGGAATTTTTGCAGAGAGCGAATTTCATCGCTACGCAAGGGAGAGTTTCATGTTCGGTTTCGGGGCGCGGCTGCGCCGTCTTCGCTTCACACAGCTTCTGTCAGGGGCAGCGCTCGGCCTGGCCCTCGCCGCCGCGCCGCTCGGCGCCCAAGCCCAGGACGTCCCGCGCAGCGAGACCCTGATCCTCGACTCCACGCTGGAGCGCATCGCCACGCCGGAGAACTACAACCCGTTCCTGCCCACCACGACGCTGCAGGGTGGCCTGCACCAGGTGGCGTTCGAGTCGCTGTTCTACCTCAACCTCGAAACCGGAGAGCTGCAGCCCTGGCAGGCCGAGAGCTACCAGTTCAACGACACGTTCGACGAAGTCACCATCAAGCTGCGTGACGGGGTGAAGTGGTCCGACGGAGTGCCGTTCTCGGCCGACGACGTGGTGTTCACCATGAACATGCTCAAGGAGAACTCGGCAAACCTGGGGAACTGGGGGGGCAATGCCAAGACCTGGGTCAAGGACATCGTCGCGGTCGACCCGCTGACCGTCAAGATCACACTGACTGCCACCAACCCGAGCTATGTCGTCAACATGTTCGGCGCGCGTGTCTACTGGACCAACCAGATTGTGCCCAAGCACATCTGGGAGGGCCAGGATCCGGCGACCTTCACCAATTTCGACCTCGAGAAAGGCTGGCCCGTCTCGACGTCACCGTTCCAGCTGGTGTCAGCCAACAACCAGGAAACCGTGTGGTCGCGCCGTGACAACTGGTGGGGCGCGGAAACCGGCTTTGCCAAGCTGCCGGCGCCCAAGCGCGTGATCTTCACCTCGGCGGGCAATGAAGAGCGCCGCACGGCCATGCTGATCAACAACGAACTCGACACCGCCTATGCGATCGGCAAGTCGAGCTTCGAGACCGTGCACCAGCGCAACCCGAAAGTGGTGACCTGGCTGAAGGAAATGCCCTATGCCTACACCGATGCCGGCCCGCGCATCATCGGCTTCAACAACGCCATCCCGCCGTTCGACAATGCCCTGGTGCGCCGCGCGGTGAGCCACGCGGTCAACCGCGATGCGATCGTAGATATCGCCTGGGAAGGCATGTCGCGGCCAATCAAGTTCCCGGCTCCGACGCTGGCAGCCCTCGCGCCGTTCTTCGAGGGCACCGAGGACCTGTTTGCTGCCCACCCGAACACCGAGTTCGACCCCAAGGCCACCGAGGCCTTGATGACGGAAGCCGGCTATAGCAAGGGCGGCGACGGCTTCTGGGCCGATGCTGCCGGCAACAAGCTGGTGATCGACCTGGTAGCCCGCCAGACCGAAGCGGATTCGGCCAAGGCCGCCCCGGTGGTGGCTGAGCTGCTCAAGCGCGCCGGGTTCGACGCGCAGTTCCGCCTTACCGACTCGGCGGGTTTCGCCGACCAGGTGTTCCAGGGCAAGGCCAATATCTGGCTGGCGCAGATCAATGGTGGCGTGAACAATCCCTACCCGTCGTTCGACATGTTCCACAGCCGCCACGCCCTGCCGGTCGGCAGCTCGGCCACCGGCTCCTACTCGCGCTACGCCAATCCGGAATACGACGCGATCGTCGAAGAGATGGGCAAGCTCGCCACCGACGACCCGAAGTTCAAGGACGTGGTGCGCCGGGCGCTCGAGATCTGGTTGCGCGACCTACCGGTAGCGCCGACCACCGACGCAGCGCTGCTGGCCTCGTACAACCATACCTACTGGAAGAACTGGCCGACGGCCGAGAACCCCTACTTCCAGCCCTGCTTCTGGTGGGCCAGCGCCCTGGTGTCGATCGTCGCGATCGAGCCGGCCGGCCAGTGAGAACCAGGTGGCCGAGTCCACTGGACCCGGCCACCACCTGCCCCAGAACGACAGGACGGCCATGACCTGGGCCTATTTCTTCAAGCGCGTAACCCTGTTCTTCGTCGTGGTGCTCACGGCGATGACGGCGAACTTCATCATCGCGCATTCCGTGCCCGGCGACCCGATCGGCGCAGTCATCTCGCAGATGACCACGCGCGGCGGTGCCGTCGAGAACGCGGCCGAGATCATCGCCAGCTACCGCGAGCGCTTCGGGCTCGACCAGCCGCTGTGGGTGCAGTACCTGGTCTATGTCTGGAACACGCTGCGTTTCGACCTGGGCTCATCGATCATCTATTTCCCGCAGAGCGTCACGGTTTCGATCGTCAACGCCCTGCCCTGGACCATCGGCCTGTTGCTGGTGGCCACTGTCATCGCGTTTTCCGCCGGCAGCATCATCGGCGCCATGCTGGCCTGGTCGGGCACGCCGCGCGCGGCGCGCCTGCTGGCACCGCTGCTGATGATCTTCTCGTCGATCCCATACTATCTGCTGGCGCTGATCCTGCTTTATCTGTTCGCCGTCTGGCCCAACTGGTTCCCCCTGGGTGGCGGCTATGCTTCGGGCACGGCACTGGGATGGGACCTGCGCACCATGCTGACGCTGGCCTATCACGCCGTGCTGCCGGCGCTTTCCATCGTGCTGGCAGGACTCGGGTTCTGGGCGCTGGGGATGCGCGGCGCGATGATCAACGTGCTGGGTGAGGACTACCTGATGCTCGCCGAAGGCGAGGGCCTGTCGAAGCGACGGATCTTTCTTGCCTATGGCATGCGCAATGCGCTGCTGCCGCAGATCACCAACCTGGCGCTGTCGCTGGGAACCATCGCGTCGGGCTCGGTGCTGGTCGAGGTGGCGTTCAACTATCCGGGCATCGGCTTCCTGCTCTACGACGCGCTGCGCGCCTCTGACTATTTCATGATCCAGGGCATCTGTTTCGTGCTGGTGCTGACGGTGGCGCTCGCCGTGCTGGTGCTAGACCTCATCTATCCCCTGATCGACCCACGGATTGCGCACCGATGACACCTGCCGGCAACGCCATGCGCCCCAGCGGCAACCGCATGCTCGGCGCCCTTGTCGAGCTGGGCGGCAACGTCAAGCTGATGTCCGGACTGGTGCTGGTGGGCTCGCTGGTGGCATTCGCCATCATCGGCCCGATGCTGGTCGACACCGAGATGGCACGTCCGATCTCGGCGCCGACCAATCGGCCCCCGTCGCCCGACTATCTGCTGGGTACCGATGGCGGCGGGCGGGACCTGCTCGCAGTTATCGTCGCGAGCACGCCTCAGACATTGCGGCTGGGGCTGCTCGCCGGGCTGACCGGTACAGTGGTCGGCACCTTCCTGGGGTTGCTCGCCGGCTTCTTCGGCGGCTGGCTCGATCGCATCATCAGCACGGCTACCGACGTGGTGCTCACTATCCCGCCGCTGGCTATCCTGCTGATCGTGGCCGCATCGGTGCGCACGGTCAGCGTCGAGATGATGGCTTTCATCATCGCAGCCCTCGCGTGGATGCACCCGGCGCGCAGCATCCGCGCGCAGGTGCTGTCACTACGGCAGCGGGCCTATGTGGAGATCGCCCGCATTTCGGGCATGGGCGATCTGCGGATCGCATTGTTCGAAGTGCTGCCCAACCTGTTGCCGCTGATCATGGCGAGCTTCGTTGCCGCGGTGTCCGGCGCCATCCTCGCCGCGCTCGGCCTCGAAGCTCTGGGCTTCGGCCCGCAGGACACGCCGACGCTGGGCATGACGGTCTACTGGTCGCTGCTTTACGGCGCATTCGGACGGAACATGTGGTGGTGGTGGGCACCACCGATAGTGGTGCTCGCCATCCTGTTCATCGGCCTGTTCCTGATCAGCGTCGGACTCGACGAGGCGCTCAATCCGCGCCTCAGGAGGCAATCATGACGGTGCCGGTGCTGCAGGTCCGCGATCTTACCGTCACCTATCGGCTGCGCGGCCAACGCGGCCGGGCCGCCGATGGTGTGAGTTTCGATCTGCATGCCGGCGAACGGCTGGGCATCGTTGGCGAATCCGGTTCGGGCAAGTCGACGCTGGCGCTGGCGCTGATGCGGCTGCACAAGCCGCCGACCCGGATAGAGAGCGGCACCGCCATGCTTGGTGGCGTCGATCTGCTCAAGCTCGAGGGCGAGGCATTGCGCCGCTTCCGCTGGAGCCAAATCTCGATGATCCCGCAGGGGGCGATGAACTCGCTCAATCCGGTAATGCGAATCGGCGTGCTGATGGGTGACGCCATCCGGGCGCACGAGAGGGGCTGGAACCGTGAGCGCATCCGCGCCCGGGTGATCGAGACCTTGGAGAGTGTCGGGCTCAACCGCACCGTGGCCGACCTCTATCCGCACGAACTTTCGGGCGGCATGAAACAGCGTGTCTGCATCGCGCTCGCCATCATCCTCAAACCCAAGCTGATCGTCGCCGACGAGCCGACCAGTGCGCTCGACGTGGTGGTGCAGCGCAAGGTGATCGAGACGCTAAAGGAAGTGCAGAAGGAAATCGGCGCGGCGCTGATCATGATCGGGCACGACATGGGCCTGATGGCGCAATCGGTCGACCGGCTGGCAGTGATGTATGCAGGCAAGCTGGTGGAGAATGCGCCGATCCGCGGGTTTTTCCGGCGGCCGCTGCACCCCTACAGTCAGCTGCTGATCTCGTCCCTGCCGACGCCGGACGAGGTGCGCGAGATGAAGGGCATACCCGGGGCCCAGCCGTCGCTGTTTGCCTTGCCGACGGGATGCGCCTTTCACCCCCGTTGCCCGGCGGCGCAGGCCGAGTGCAGCGTGGAGGTGCCGACGAGCCGGCGCATCGCGCCCGAGCGCGACGTCGCCTGCCATCTGGCGAACGAGGAGACGGCCAGTGCCTGACACCGCTCCCCTGCTCGACCTCGACAAAGTGAGCGTCCGATACCCCAGCCGCAAGTGGAAGGCGCCGCCCTTCCTGGCGCTCGACGGCTTCACGCTGCGCATTGAGAGCGAAAAGCCAAAGATCATCGCGATCGTGGGCGAAAGCGGGAGCGGCAAGACCACGCTGGCGCGTGTGGTGCTCGGCCTCCTTGCGCCAACCGACGGACAGATGAGCTATGCCGGCAAGTCGGTGACCGAAATGACGCGTCCCGATCGCACCGCCTTCCGGCGCGAGGTGCAGGCGATCTTCCAGGACCCGTTCTCGATCTTCAATCCGTTCTACCCGGTCGATCACCTGCTCGAGATGCCGCTGCGCATCTTTCGCATCGCCCGGACACGCGATGAAGAAAAGCAGATGATCACGGCGGCGCTCGAGCGCGTCGGACTGAGGCCCGATCAAGTGCTGGGCCGGCACCCACACCAGCTGTCGGGCGGCCAGCGGCAGCGCATCGTGGTGGCGCGCAGCCTGATGCTGCGGCCCCGACTGATCGTCGCCGACGAGCCGGTATCGATGATCGACGCTTCGCTGCGCGCCAATGTGCTGGCGCAGATCCAGGCGCTGCGCGACGAACTCGGCATCTCGATCATCTACATCACGCACGACATCGCCACGGCGCGACAGGTGAGCGACGAGGTCTTCGTGCTCAAGCAAGGCCGGACGGTCGAAGCGGGGACCGCCGCCGAGGTCATCACCAATCCGCAGCACCCCTATACCCGGCTGCTGGTCGGTTCGGTACCGCGCCCCGACCCCGATCACGGGTGGGCCGATCTGGGTGAACTACAATCGGAGGGGCAGTCGTGAGCTTGCCGACCCGAACACCGGATGCGCGTGAACAGTCAACACCGGCCACTGAGGCATGGACGATTGCGTTGTCGCAAGAATACACCAGCGATGTCTGCTGACGGACGATAGCAAAGAGCAAGGCATCCATGGTCAAGAAAGTAACGATCCAGGGTTTGGCGGACCGACTCGGCCTGTCGCCGGCAACAGTGAGCCGCGCCCTGCGCGATCATCCGTCGATCAATGAGGGCACCCGACGTTCGGTGCACGAGGCGGCGGCCGAGCTCGGGTACACCACGCACATGACCAGCCGATCGCTGCGCGAGACCGGCACGCTGCTGAAGCGACCGATCGCCTGGATCACGCCGCTGGTGAATTTCCAGTTCGAGGATCCGATCATTCTCGAGACGCTGGGCGGCATCGCCAGTCGCTGCGCCGAGATCGGTCGGCATTTCCTCCACATTCCAACCGACATCGGCCGCGAGCTCGACACCTATCGCGAGCTGATCGCCGAAGGCGTAGTGGAGGGCTTCGTGGTCGCCAACCGCGTCACCGAGGGCGATCGCCGCGTCGAGTACCTGCTCGAACAGAAGATGCCGTTCGTCGCCTATTATGGCGCCACGCCGCTCGATGGCGACTACCCCTCGGTCGATGTTGCATTCGCCGAAGCCTATGCGCTGGGCACGCGGTACCTGCTCGAACTCGGCCATCGGCGCATTGCGCTGCTCAATTCGCTGCCCAATTTCCAGGCCAGCGCCGAGCGCGAGCGTGGCTACCGCGCGGCCCTCGCCGACAGCCAGGTATGGACCAGCGCCAACTGGGTGGTGGGCGGCCCCAAGACCGAGGAGTTTGGGTACCACGCGATGCGCCAGATGCTCGACAGCGCGTCGGCGCCAACCGGCGTGCTCTGCTCGTCGACCATGGCGGCCAAGGGCGCCATCTCGGCGATCAACGAGCGCGGGCTGAAGATCGGGCGCGACCTGTCGGTGGTCAGCTTCGACGACAATGTCGCGGGGAGCTTCTATTCGGTGCCGCTGACGACATTATTCTCGTCATCACGCACCCTCGGCCGCAAGGTCGTCGATTTCCTCGACAGCACCATCGCCGGCGAGCCGCCGTCCGAGCTGCACTATGTCAGCCACCCCGAACTGATCATCCGCGGCTCGACCGGACCGGCCCCCGCTGAATCGGCTGCCAATACCGCCTAGCCCTCATCCGACGACAGACGTTCATGGAGCATTCCGACGCTATGCCGACAGACTTCAAGCCGTTTCGTATCGCTATTGCCGGCATCACCCATGCCCATATCAACATCCTGCCGCGCTCTACCTTCAAAGGCATGCAACTGGTCGGCATCCAGGACGACAAGGAAGACTTCCTCCACGCCTACGGGGTGATGCATGCGCACGACCCTGCCATCCTCTACACCGATCTCGACACCATGCTGGATACGGTCCGGCCCGAAGGCGTCGCTGCGTTCGGTTCGATCCGCGACCACATGCGCGTGGTTGAGGCCTGCGCGCCGCGCGGCATCCACGTGATGGTCGAAAAGCCCATGGCGATCGACGTTTCGGAAGCCGAGCGGATGCAGGAGCTGGCCGCACGGCACGGCATCCACATCCTCACCAACTATGAAACCACCTGGTACGCCACCAACCACGAGGCTATCGCGCGTACCGCGGACAAGGGCCTGTATGGCAAGGTCCGCAAGGTGGTGATTCATGACGGTCATCCGGGTCCGATCGAGATCGGCTGCGGCCCGCACTTTCTCGAATGGCTGGCCGACCCGGCGCTGGCCGGCGGCGGCGCGCTGCCCGATTTCGGCTGCTACGGCGCCAATCTGATGACCCGCATCATGCAGGACTCCAAGCCGGTGCGCGTCTTTGCGGTCACGCATCAGTTCAAGCCGCACCTTTACCCCAAGGTGGATGACGATGCGACGATCCTGGTCTCCTACGCCGACGCCGAATGCGTCATCCAGGCGTCGTGGAACTGGCCGGTCAGCCGCAAAGACATGGAGATCTATGCCGAGAAGGCGCAGGTCATCGCCATGGACAACCGTCACATGCGCACGCGGGCCGGGGACAAGGTCGACGAGATGAACGAGACGCTGGCTCCGCTGCAGGCGCCTCACGATGATCCGTTCGCACATTTCGCCGGCGTCGTCCGCGGCGAGATCACGCTTCACAAATATGACCTGGCCGGCCTCGAAAACAACGCCATGGTCGTCCGCATCCTCGCGGCAGCGCGTGAATCCGCGGCGATCGGCAAACCGGTCGATCTCTGAGCGCCGTGAGCAGCAGCGGCCTCGAGCACGTCTACTGGCTGGGCGGTGGGAGCGGTGGTGGAAAATCCACCATCGCCCGCGGGCTTGCCGAGCGATTTGGCATGGCGCTCTATCCGACCGACGACACCATGTCGTTGCACGCCGATGAAGCTCGCGCCGAAGACGCGCCGTTCATCGCCCAGTTCAAGCAGATGACGATGGATGAGCGCTGGCTGCTCCGCTCGCCGCAGGAGATGCTGAATACCTTCCACTGGTACAATGGCGAGGCGTTCGAACTGATCCTGCGCGACCTCAGGACCTATCCGACCGACAGGCCGGTTCTGGTCGAGGGGCTGCGACTGTTGCCTCGGCTGGTGGCGCCGCAACTGGCGCACCGGCATCAGGGTCTGTGGCTGCTGCCGACAGCGGAGTTCCGGGCCAGCGCGTTCACCGAACGCGGGACGCTCTGGCAAATCCCGTCCCGTACCAGCGACCCGCTCAGCGCGCTGCGCAATCTGCTCGAGCGTGACGACCTGTTCACGCAGCGGCTGCAGCGGGAGCTCGATGAGCTCAACCTGCCTTTGCTGGTCTCAGATCGCAGCCGAACGACGCACGATTCCGTCGAGCTGGTCGCCCGGATGATGCGGCTCGGCTGAGCCTGCCCCCGCCTTGATCGACGATCCCGCCACTGCCAGCGGCCGGCGGTGATCGCGCACGCTTGAACGCGCTCACGAGCTTACGAAAGCACCTGCAGGTGGCTCAGGCGTGCGCGTTCGGGTTCGCGTCCGATTGAGCCGCTTGACGTCGGGATCGATTCCAGTGTGTGATAGTTCACTATCCAAACTGTGAGTTCATCTGATGAATTCCTCGGAAGATCGCTACGCCATTCGATCGGTGGATCGGGCAGTCGACATTCTGGCAGCGGTGGCGGCCAGCAACGGCGCGCTGACTGTGGACGGCATCGTTGCCGATACAGGCCTGCCCAAGAGCACGGTGTTCCGCATCCTCGCGACGCTGACGGCGCGGCGCGTGCTGGATCGGGACGAGCAGAGCCAGACCTATCGGCTGGGCATGCTGGCGCTGGTGATCGGGGCACGGGCCATGGGCGAGCTGGACCTCCGCCGTTCGGCGCGCCCGCATCTCGAGAGCCTCGTCGCCAGCACCGGGGAAACGGTGCACCTGTCGATCCTCAGCGACGACAACGCGCTGTGCGTCGACAAGCTCGATGCCTCGCGCTCGATGCGGATGGCGAGCTTTATCGGTTTCCTCGATCCACTGCATTGCAGCGGCGTCGGCAAGGCGCTGCTGGCCTTCCAGGACGAGCCGGTGCGCCAGCAGCTGATGGCGCGCATGCGGTTCGAGCCGCACACCCCGCACACCATCACCGACCCCGGTCGCCTCGCCGAACAGATCGTCGAGATCCGGGCGCGCGGCTATGCCATCGACGACGAGGAAATCGAGCAGGGGCTGCGCTGCGTCGCGGCGCCGATCCGCGACCATTCCGGCGCCGTCGTCGCCGCCGTCAGCATTTCCGGGCCCACCACGCGCGTCACCCAGGATGGCCTCGGCGACCTCGCCAAGGCCGTCGAAGCCTGCGCCCGGGCCATCTCGCAAGAACTCGGCGCTCCCCAAAAGGTCACCACTCCATGATCATCGACGTCCACTCGCATACCCCGCAGTTCCGCCATGCCGTGCCGCCGGAGAACCGGCGCCTGCATCACACCTGGCGGCCCGACCGCTCGGTGGATTCCGTCTATAGCTGGAACGATTTCCTCGAGGCGCAGCAGCCGGCCGACAAGTCGATCGTCTTCGGCGTCGCCTGGGCGCCGGGCGAGATCACCGGTGGGGTCAACGGCTTCAACGAACCGGGCGACGTGGCAGTGGGCGTCAACGATGCCACCTCGGCCTTCGCGCTGGCGCATCCCGACCGGCTGATCGGCTTCATGTCGGTGCATCCGCATGACCCGAAAGCGCTCGACGAGATCGAGCGTTCGCGCACCGACCTTGGCCTCAAGGGCATCAAGATGGGCGCCAATTACCAGGTGTTCGAGCCGCTGGAGAGCCGGGCGCTGGCGATCTATCGCGAGGCCGAGCGGCACGGGCTGCCGATCCTGTTCCACATCGGCACCTCGCCGGTGCGCACCGCGCCAATCAAGTACGCCCACCCCCTGGTGGTCGACGAGATCGCCATGCGCTACCCCAACCTCAAGATCATCATGGCCCATATGGGCCACCCCTGGACGGTCGATACCGCGGTGGTGATCCGCAAGCACCCCAATGTCTATGCCGATGTCTCGGGCCTGCTCTACCGTCCCTACACCTTCTACGAGGGGATGATCAAAGCCACCGAGTGGAACGTGCTCGACAAGCTGCTGTTCGCCTCGGACTACCCGATCACCACCCCGGCCGAGACGCTGCATGCGCTGCGCACCGTCAACGCCATCGTCGAGGGCACGGCGTTGCCGCGCGTCCCCGCCGACAAGATCGAACAGATCATCCACCGCGACAGCCTGACGCTGCTCGGCCTTTCCTAAGAGACTTAGTTCCTATGCATATCGAAAAGTCCAAGAGCCTCACCGAACGCGCCACCAAGGTCATTCCCGGCGGCGTCAACTCCGCGACGCGCCGACTGAGCCAGCCCTATGCCTGGGAATGGGCCGAGGGCGCCCATATCCGCGACGTCGACGGCAATACCTATCTCGACTACCACGCCGCCTTCGGCCCGATCGTCCTCGGCCATAACGACCCCGCGGTGAATGCCGCCGTCACCAGGGCGCTGAGCGGCCCGGACATGGTCGGCGTCGGCATCACCGAGCAGGAAATCATGCTCGCCGAAAAGGTGGTGCAGCACGTGCCTTCGGCCGAGCTGGCGCTCGCCTTCTCGTCGGGCTCGGAAGCCACCTACATGGCGGTGCGGCTGGCGCGCGGCGTCACCGGGCGCGAGAAGCTGATCAAGTTCCAGGGCACGTTCCACGGCTGGCACGACTACCTCTTGATGAATATCGCGAGCCCGGCCGACAAGATCGGCAAGAAGGATCCGGGCAGCGCCGGCCAGCTCGCCGACGCCATCGACAACACCATCATCGTGCCGTTCAACGACCTCGCGGCCACCGAGCAGGCGATCCTCGACCACCCGGGCCAGATCGCCGCCATCTTCATGGAAGCGATCCCGCACAATATCGGCTGCGTGCTGCCGCGGCAGGATTTCGTCGAGGGGCTGCGCCGGCTCTGCGACCAGCACGGCATCGTGCTGGTGTTCGACGAGGTGATCACCGGCTTCCGCCATGGGCTGGGCGGCTACCAGTCGGTGCTCGGGGTGAAGCCCGATATCAGCACCTTCGCCAAGGCCATCGCCAACGGCTACCCCTGCGCCATCATCGCGGGCAAGCGCGAGCTGATGCTGCAGTTCTCCACCGCGCCGGGCGGCAAGGTGTTCGTCGGCGGCACCTATAACGGGCATCCGGTCGGCTCGGCCGCGGCGCTCGCCACCATCGCGGCGCTCGAGGATGGCAGCATCTACGAGCGCACCTTCCGGCTGGGCGACCGGATGCGCACGGGCCTCGCGGAAATCGCCGGCCGGCTCGGCATCGAGATGGTGTCGGCCGGCTTCGGCTCGGTGTTCACCCCGTATTTCATGAGCGGCAAGGTCGAGCGCTACGAGGATCTGCTCGCCAACGACACGGCGCGTGACCTCGCCTTCCGCCAGGGCATGTGCGAGCGCGGCATCTTCATGCTGCCCATGCCGATCAAGCGGAACCACATCAGCGCCGCGCATACCGATGCCGATATCGACCGGACGCTCGAAACCGCTGAAATCGTTATGAAAACGCTGCGCTGAGACCAGACTTTTCATATGCGAAAAGTCGTATTGATATATGATTGCAGCCGTCATAACGTTGCGATCTGACGACAGGCGGCGAGACACGGGGAAGCGCCTCGCCACCGATCGACCGGGCTGAAGGGCTCGGCTGAGAATGTCGAAAATGCCGGGTCCGTTGGGCCGGACCGGGAAGGCCTGCAGCTCCGGTTGCAGGAAACGGCGTCGTTCGCGACGTCTCGTCGATGCAGTTCGTCAAGGAGGGAAAGCTATGACGATCACTAACGCCACCCGGGGCCTCGGTTCGCTGAACCGCCGCTCCTTCCTCAAGGCCGGCGGCGCCTCGGCGCTGGCCGCCAGCCTCCTGCCGGGTCTGATGACCGGCACTGCCAAGGCCGCTTACTCGGGTACGCTCGATATGCTGGCCTGGGACTTCCAGCCCGACACCATCAAGTCGCTGGTCGGCGAATGGACCGCGGCGGGCAACCCGGCGGTCAATGTCGCGGTGATCCCGAACCTCGGTTACACCCCGGCGCTGCAGACCCGTCTGCGCGGTGGCGACAAGATCGACCTCTATTACAACTTCGCCTACAACTCTCAGAAGTTCGTCAACGAAGGCTGGGCCAAGACGCTGAACGGCCTGCCCGGCGTCGACGAGATGATCGCCGACATGTTCGAGAGCGCCCGCGGCCGCCACGTCAATGCCGCCGGCGACATCATCAGTGCCCCGTATTTCTCGGCCGTGCACATGCTGCACTATAACGAGAAGTTCCTTGCCGATGCCGGCCTCGCGGTGCCGACGACGCTGAAGGAAATCTACGACGCCTCGAAGTCGCTGCAGTCGACCGTCGCCTCGCCCTACGTCGCCTACTGGGTTAAGGAATTCTGCGAGGAATACCTCCACACCTACCTGCTCAACGAGCAGATCACCGCCTTCGACGATGCCGGCCAGCCGGTGTTCGCCGACGACCCCAAGACCGTCGGGGTGTTCGAGTGGTGGCAGACGATGTACCAGGAAGGGCTCGCGCCCAAGTCGCTCTTGACCGACGATCCGGGCAAGCTCAGCAACGAGATGGCGCAGGGGAACGCCGCCTTCTACGTGCTGCACCACTACTTCCTGACCTCGATCCGCTCGCTCGAAGGCCCGCAATCGGCCAACGTCAAGTCGGCCGCCGCCGGCCCGTCGACGCTGCAGATCGGCGAAGTGCTGCAGATGGGCCAGTCCGACAGCGACGACGAGCGCCTCGCGACCTGGGAGCTGATGAAGTACTACGGCTGGAAGGACACCGACGGGAAGTTCAAGGTGTTCAACCAGTGGGCCAAGGCCGCCGGCCTCGCCGCTCCCTATGCCGGGTTCTTCACCGACCCCGAGGTGATCGCCTCGTTCCCCGACTATTACGACCTGGCGATGCTGTCCGACACGTTCGCCAGCAAGTCGAACGTCGTGCCGGCCCGCACCCTGCCCTGGTACCCGGATTTCCAGGCCAAGGTCGGCGACATCGTCCATGCGCTGCTGCTCGGCCAGGCCACCCCGGCAAAGACCGTCGAAGATCTGACCGCTGCCGCCAAGGGCGCACAGGGCGGCCGGACGCTGTAGTCTCACCTCTCCCTTTGGGGGAGAGGTCGGCCCGAAGGGCCGGGGCCTTTCCCAAGCTCAGTGTTTGCAGCAAGGCCCCCTCACGCTGACCCTCTCCCCCAAAAGGGAGAGGGGACGCTTGAGCCGAAGCTGCGGCTAGCCCGAACTCAACTGAATACCAAGCAACAGGACACGGGAGCCCATGGCGGGAGCAACTGACCTACTCGGACCGAAAGCCGATCGCGCATTCGGGCTGAAGCTCGTGGCCCCAGCCATGATCATCCTGATCGTGCTGCTGGCCCTGCCAACTCTGCTCACCGTGGTCTACAGCCTGCACGACGTGCCGGCGAGCGGCTCGAGCTTCGGGCCGTTCGTCGGCATCGAGAACTTCACCATCATCTTCTCCAGCCCGGTGTTCTGGCGCTCGGCGCAGGTGACGCTGACCTTCGCCATCGGCTTCGTGGTTCTTTCGACGGTGATCGGGCTGGCGATGGCGATGCTGCTCAACCAGCGCTTCATCGGCCGCGGCCTGGCGCGCGCCCTCCTGATCATTCCATGGGCAACGCCGTGGCTGGTGATCGGCATCCTCTGGAAGTGGTTTGCCGATGGCAGCGTCGGCGGGCTCAACGCCGTGCTGATGATGCTGGGGTTGACCAGCGACTATCATCCGTTCCTCTCCGACCCGAACACCGCGCTGCCGATCACCGTGCTCGCCGCGGTGTGGCGGCAGGCAAGCTTTGCCGGCATCCTGCTGCTCGCCGGGTTGCAGACGCTGCCCGAGGAACTCAACGAGGCGGCGCAACTCGACGGCGCCAACTGGTGGCAGCGCTTTTCCAACATCACGCTGCCCTGGCTCAGGCCGGTGCTGATCACCGTCACGGTGTTCAACGTGATCTACGCCTTCCTGCAGTTCGACGTGGTGTTCGCCATGACGCAGGGCGGGCCGGGCGACACCACGCAGGTGCTGAGCGTCTTGATCTACCGGCAGCTGTTCGTGAACACCAATATCGGGCTCGGTTCGGCGCTCGCCGTCATCCTCGGGGTCGTGGCGCTGATCGGCGGGCTGACCATCGTCCGGCTGTTCTATCGCAGGGAGATGCACTGATGGCCTCCTCCGCCTTCGAGCGCGGCCGGCGCCGCAGCCCCGCCACCATCATCGCCATCTATCTGGGCGTGCTGGTCTTCGCAGTCTGGATCCTGCTGCCGGTCTGGTACCTGGTGGTCTCGAGCCTGATCACCCCATCGCAACTGGGCATCAAACCCTTCCCGCTGGTGCCGTCCAGCATCACCTTCGACAACTATGTCGCAGTGCTGTTCGGCAATACCGGCGGCAAGGGCATCGGCAGCACCGACATGGGCACCCGGCTGGTGCCGGCGATCGGCCAGAGCCTGCTCGTCAGTTCAGTGCTGGTGGTGCTGAACCTCTTCATTGCCGGCGCCGCCGCCTACGGGCTGTCGCGCTATCCGTTCCGCGGCGCCCGGGCCTTCGAGCTGTCGGTGATCGCCACCCGCATCGTGCCGGCGATCGCCATCATCGGGCCGTTCTTCGTGGCGTTCCGGGTCATCGGGGTGCTCAACACCCCGTGGGCGCTGGTGATCAGCTACAACGTGTTCACGCTGCCGCTGGCCATCATGATCCTCAAGAACTACTTCGACCAGTTGCCGCGCGAGATCGAGGAGGCGGCCAAGATCGACGGCGCCACCCGCTTGCAGACACTGTGGATCATCATCGTGCCGATCGCCCGGCCGGGCCTCGTCGCGGCGGGCGTCTTGATCTTCCTCGAAGCCTGGAGCGAGTTCTTCTACGCCCTGGTGCTCACCAACCAGCTGACCGTGCCGCCGCTGCTCGCCGGCTTCCAGTCGGTGCAGCAGTTCAACTGGAACGCGCTTGCCGCCGCCACTGTCATGTCGATGCTGCCGCCGACCGTGCTGGTCCTGATCTTCCAGCGTCACGTGGTTGGCGCCCTGACTGCCGGAGTGGGGAAATGAGTGCGACCATCAAAGCGGTAGTGCTGAGCGCCGGCGCCTGGTCGCAATCGAGCCACCTGCCGGCGCTCAAGGCCGACAGCCGCGTCGACCTCGTCGGCATCTCGAGTCCGAACGCCGAGATGGCGGCCATGCTTGGCCGGCAGTTCGAGACCCGGCACTTTGCCGACTGGCGTGATGCCCTGGCGCTCCGCCCCGACATCGTCGTCGTCTCGAGCCCGCCGGTCGCGCACGAGGAGCAGGTGATCGCGGCGCTGGAAGCCGGTGCGCATGTCCTTGTCGAAAAGCCCTTTGCGCTCAGCGCCGGTGCTGCCCGCCGGATGCGCGATACTGCAGAGCGCTTGGGCAAGGCGCTGCTGGTCGGCTTCGGCTGGCCGGCAGCACCGATCTTTGCGCTGAGCCGCAAGCTGATCGAAGCGGGCGAGGTCGGCAGGATCGAGCACCTGACGATGCACCTCGCGGTCAACACCCGGGCGCTGCTTTCGGGCAGCACCGATGGCGGCTGGGGCGGCAAGGCAGAGTCGAATACCGCAACCTATACCGACAAGGCGATCTCGGGCGGCGGCTCGGCGGCGGTGACCATGTCGCACGAGCTGGGGATGGTCGAATGGCTGGTGGGCGAGCCGATCGTCGCGCTCAACGCCAGCACCTTCCCGCCCGCGAGCGACATCGACCTCCACACGTCAGTCAATGCCGAGTTCGCCGGCGGCGGCTCGGCGGCGATCAGCGCCGCTTCGACCCACCCCTATCTCGCCCGCCCCCAGTGGCACATGGCGCTTTACGGCGACAAGGGGCAGCTCTGGGCCGACTCGGTGGCCGACACGCTGCGCCTCGTTCGCGCCAGCGGCGAGGTCGTCGAGTATGGCGCCCCGGAGGCCTCCGGCGTTTACGACCCCGGCGCCCCGACCAAGGCCCTGATCGCCTGCGCGTTCGGCGCCCCGGCGCCGGCCGGCCTGACGGCGCGGCTCGCGGCACATGTCGTCGCCGTTACCGACGCCATCTATCTCAGCGCCAAGACCAACCAGAAACTGCAAGTCGAGACCCTATGAGCACCTCCACCCTGTTTACCGGCGGCCTTGTCGTCGACGGCCTCGGCAATGCGCCCGTGCGTGGTGACGTGCTGGTGATCGGCGACCGCATCGCCGGCATTTTCAAGGGCGCCAGACGCCCCGAGGCCGACCGCAGCGTCGCCATCGACGGCCTCTGCATCGCGCCGGGCTTCATCGACATGCATACCCATTCCGACCTGCAGGTGCTGGTGAACCCCGACCACACCTCAAAACTCAGCCAGGGCGTCACCACCGAAGTGCTCGGCCAGGATGGCCTCAGCTATGCGCCGATCGACGATGCGACGCTCATCGAGATGCGCAGCCAGATCAAGGGCTGGAACGACGATCCGCCGGGCTTCGACTGGAACTGGCGCAGCGTCGCCGAATACCTGAAGCGGCTCGACGGCAACGTCGCGGTCAACTGCGCCTACCTGGTGCCGCACGGGAACCTGCGCATGCTGGTGATGGGCAATGCGGCGCGGCTCGCCACACCAGACGAGCTCGAGCAGATGAAGGCGCTGCTGCGCACCGCGCTCGAAGAAGGCGGCGTCGGCCTCTCGACCGGCCTCACCTATGTGCCGGCGATGTATTCGGACACCGACGAGCTGGTGGCGCTCTGCGAAGTGGTGGCCGAGTATGGCGGCTTCTACTGCCCGCATCACCGCAATTACGGCACCGATGCGCTGGGCGGCTATGCCGAGTGCTTCGAGATCGCCCGCCGCTCCGGCGTGGCGCTGCACCTGGCGCACACGCATCTGAGCTTCGAGGCCAACAAGGGCAAGCTCCCGCAACTGCTCAAGATGTTCGACGAGGCCATCGCCGATGGCGTCGATTTGAGCTTCGACGCCTATCCCTACCTTGCCGGCATGACGACACTGCTGTCGCAGCTGCCGAGCTGGGCGCTGTCGGGCAGCGGCGACGAGCAGATGGCACGGCTCAAGGACCCGGAGACGCGCAAGCGCATCATCGAGGCGCTCGACGTTATCGGCTCGGACGGTCACCAGGGCCTCACCGTCAACTGGTCGAGCGTCTACCTCGCGGGCCTCCCCGGGGCGCCCGAGATGGAATGGATGATGGAGGGTAACCTCGCCGACGCGGCGCGCAAGCTCAACACCTCGCCGGCCGAGCTGGCGCTAGACGTGCTGATCGCCACCGAGCGCGCCGCCCCTTGCGTGTTCTTCATCGGCATCGAGGAGCATGTCCGCACCCTGATGCAGCGCGAGGAGCACACCGTCGGCAGTGACGGCATCCTGGTCGGCGACCGCCCGCATCCACGCTCCTGGGGCACTTTCCCGCGCATGCTCGAGACCTATGTGCGCGAGGAGAAAGTGCTGACGCTGGAGGAATGCGTGCGCCACATGACCAGCTCGGCGGCCAACCGGCTGCGGCTGATGGATCGCGGCCGCATCGCCGCCGGGGCCAAGGCCGACCTGGTGGTGTTCGACGCGGCCAATGTGAAGGCCAACGCCACCTATGAGCACCCGCGCCAGGCTGCGACCGGCATCGTCCATGTGCTGGTCAATGGCCAGTTCGCCGTCGAAAACAACCGCGTCACCGGCCATCGCGCCGGCCGGACGCTGACGCTGGGAGCCTGAGCATGGCTGCAACTGCAATCTCCATCGCCGTCGAGGCCCATGGCCCGAGCTGGGCCGAGCTGCCGGTCTCCACCCCCGGGCTGGTGCTCGATCTCGGCGTGCTGGACGGCAATCTCGACGAGATGGCGGCGATCGCCCGCTCGGCAGAGGTCGAACTGTTCCCGCACGCCAAGACCCACCGCATGGCCGAGATCGGCTTGCGCCAGGTGGCGCATGGCGCCGATGGCCTGTGTGTCGCCAAGCTCGGCGAGGCCGAAGCCTTCGCGGCGGCCGGGGTGAAGCGGCTGTTCGTCGCCAACCCGATCGTCGGCAAGGACAAGGCCGAACGGGCCCTCGCCCTGTCGCGGCGGGTCGACCTGACGCTTGCCACCGACAGCGAGGCGGCCGCCGCCAGCATCGGCGCGGTGTTCGCCGCCGCCGGCGCCACGGCGCGGATGATGCTGGCGATCGATTCCGGGCTCGGCCGCGAAGGCGTCACCGCCGACAAGGCGCCGGACGTGGCGGCGGCCATTCATGCCGTTGCGGGCGTCGAACTCGTCGGCATCTATACCCATGAAGGCACCACCTACGGCGCCAAGGATCATCCGGACCTCGCGAGCCGCGCCAAGGCGGCCGGAGAGTTCATGGTGGGCGTCGCCACCGCCATCCGGGCCCGCGGCGTGCCGCTGCCGATCGTCTCGCTCGGCGCCTCCGCTTCGGCACGCGAAGTGGCGCATGTGCCGGGCGTGACGCAGATCCGTCCCGGCATCTATGCCTTCAACGATGTCGGCCAGATCGCGCTGGGCAATGCCAGCCTCTCGACCACCGCGATCCGCGTCATCGCCACGGTGGTCAGCCATCCTGACCCCGAGCGGGCCTGTATCGACGCCGGTTCGAAATCGCTGAGCACCGATCTGGTGCCGGCCTCGGCGCATCGCGACGAGTTCCCCGGCATGGGGCTGATCGTCAACGCCCCAGGGTGGGTGATCGAGAAGATGTCGGAAGAACATGGCTGGCTGCGCTGGCATGGCCAGGGCGCGCCGATGCCGCTACCAGTAGGGACGCGGCTCGAGATCGTGCCGAACCATGTCTGCATGGCCTTCGCCATGCTGCGGCGGGCCAGTGTGGTCGAACGCGGTGAAATCGTCGCGCATTGGGACGGTTTCGGTCCCGGCGCATCGGAGTAGTTTTTCTGTTTGGGGGGAATGATGTCGGAGTTCAGACTTGCTGAGGGGCAGTCGCTGCTGGTCGCGTCGCGCGGCGTGTTCGAACTGCACGGGCTGACCCGCTGGGTGCAGCGGGACGGCACGTGGCGGGGGAAGACGCTCGCCCGGGTCAACCAGCTCTCGAGCCTGGCGCGTCACCCCAGCCTGCCGGTGGTCTACGGCACCTCGCGCGTCGGCCTCGAGGGCGAAATCCATGCCTGGCGGATCGCGGGCGATAGCGCCGTGACACTCGGTGAGAAATCGAGCGACGGCGCCGAGCCCTGTCATCTCACCGTCGATCCGAGCGGTCGCCTGCTGATCGTCACCAATTACACCACCAGCACGCTGGGGCTGCAGCGGCTGGCCGCCGACGGCAGCTTCGATGGCCCGATCGTGCAGCTGAAGCTCAGCGGCGGCGGTCCGGAACTCGAACGGCAGGACGACGCCCATCCGCACCAGGTGTTCTTCATCGGCGAGACGCTCGTCGTCATCGATCTCGGCGCCGACCTCGTCCGCGAGTTCAGCCTCGATCTCACCAAGCCCGGCACCGACGCTCTGACCCAGGTCCGGGCAACGGCAGTGCCCGCCAATACCGGCCCGCGCCACGCCGTGGTGCTGCCCGACGGGCGCCTCGCGGTCAGCGGTGAGCTCGGCTCGAACCTGGTGGTCGGCCGCCTCGGCGAGCCCGCATCGAACTGGGCCAACCTGCGCAGTACCCGGCAATCCGGCCCCGGCAAGACCCGCTGGAGTCGCAACTATCCCGGCGACATCCAGCGCGCGCCGGATGGTCGGCACGTCTATTTCGCCAATCGCAGCCTCGACACCATCTCGACCTTCGAGGTCTCCGGCGCCACGCCGGTGCTGGTGTCAGAACTGGACAGCCAGGCGCAGTGGCCGCAGCACCTGCTCGCCACCGAAAGCCACGTGCTGGTCGCTGGCTGGGACTCCTCGACGGTCAAGGCACTGCCGTTAACCAACGGCGTTCCCACCGGGGTAACCCACCTGTTCGATTGTCCCGGAGCCGGCTGGCTGCTGCTTTGGGAGTAGGGCGTTTCGTGCTGCCCCTCACCCCGACCCTCTCCCCGGCGGGGAGAGGGGGCGATGTGGCACTGCCCGTGCAAAGTGCGTCCCCTCTCCCCGCCGGGGAGAGGGTCAGGGTGAGGGGCAGAGCATGAACAGCCCCAGATTTCCTGTGCCTCGGCTCGCGCCCATGGTGGCGAGCCGGCGGGAGCGATGTTAGTGGACATCGGCGCCGCAGGCATCGAGCGAGGGGAGCATGGCAGCAGCTGATAAAAGTGCCCCGGCTGCAGCCGAAAAGGGCACCCGCAAGCGCCGCAAGCCGGTTCCCAAGGCGGAGTACACCGCTCCGGCGCTGGAAAAGGGCCTCGACGTGCTCGAACTGCTGGCGACCCTGACGGTGCCGGTGACGCCGAGCCAGATCGCCCAGCGCCTCGGCCGCTCGCTGTCGGAAGTCTATCGCATGGTCATGGCGCTGGAGCGGCGTGGCTATCTGATCCGGCCGCCCGGCGAAGAGGCGCTGGTGCTGTCGACGCAGCTCTACGGCCTCGCCACGCTGTTCCCGCCGTTCCGGCGGGTCGTCGACGCGGCGCAGCCGATCATGAACGCTCTGGCGCTCGAAACGTCGCAGGCCATCCACATGGCGGTGCTCGATGGGCTGAACCAGCGCATCATCGCCCAGGTCGACAGCCCGGCGCCGATCGCCATCCGGCTGCGCGTCGGCGCCGCCAGCCCGGCCATCCGCGGCACTTCGGGGCGCACCATCATCGCTTTCCAGCCCGCCCCGGTGCAGGCCTGGATCATCGGCCAGTCGGAGGCGCTGCTGCCGCCCGAGCAGGCGAGGCGCTACCGCGGCCGGATCACGACGATTGCCGGACGCGGCTACGAGCGGATCGAAGGCGAGATGGTGCAAGGGGTGACCGACCTCAGCTTCCCGATCATCAACACCGCCGGCATCTCGATTGCGGCGCTGACCATGCCGTTCCTCACCAGCCAGCAGATCATCGTTCCCTTCGATGATGCCGCCATCATGCTTTACCGCGCCGCACGCCGCATCTCGGAGTCGATGGGCGGGACCCTGCCCGAACCGCACTTCCCCCTGCCGCTGGACATTCAGCCGCAATGACCGAGACCAATCCCTTCACCGCAGACGATGCCGACCGCTTCGCCATCTGGGAGATGCTGGTCAGGCGCGACAGCGATTTCTTCCTCAGCAGCGACTGGTCGCTGGTCGCTGCCGACTATGTCGAGACCGGCTTTCTCGGCATCGATGCCGGGCTGTCGCTCGACCCGGCCAGCTGGCGCCCGGCCTACCCGAATGTCGCTCTGTATCGCGACGCCGCCATCGCCGCGCGCTGGAACCCCGCCGACTTCGCCGAACCGCTGCGCCCCGCCTGGTTCCGATGCCAGTCGATCGCGCGGCTCGATATCGAGGGCGACGCAGCGTTGGCGCATAAGCACATCGAAGGCCGCATTCGGCGCCTGACGGGCGAGGACATGCTGCTGGGCTGGCGTTCGGTGTTCCATCTCAAGCGGGAGAACGCCGTATGGAAGATCGCCGGCTTCACCGGCTACCTGCCGCTATAGGCAGTTTTCATCGTCATGCCGAAATCACGGTGCTAGCCTCGCCGGCACCAGCGCGTCGGCCGCCCGACGCGGACTCCTGATTCGCGAAGGCGCAAAGATGGCATTGTTCCGCATGCTCAGCCTGGCGATCATCGCCCTGGCAACGCTGGCTTCGACGGCCGAGGCGCAGCCGGCGCGCGACCTGTTCGGCGCCGTGCACCAACCCAGCGGCGGCGCGGAAATGCCCGTCGGAAGCTACGCCAAGGGCTGCATTGCCGGCGCGGTGCAGTTGCCGACCGACGGTCCCGGCTGGCAGGCAATGCGGCTGTCGCGCGATCGGCGCTGGGGCAGCGCCGAACTCGTCGGCTATATCGCGGCGCTGGCGCAATCGGCGACGCAGGATGGCTGGCGCGGCATCATGGTGGGCGACATGGGGCAGGCGCGCGGCGGGCCGATGGCCAGTGGCCACGCGTCACACCAGATCGGCCTCGACGTCGACGTCTGGCTGCAGCCGATGCCCAACCATCAACTCAGCGCCGACGAGCGCGAGAACCTTTCGGCGCAGTCGGTGCTCAAGAAGGGTACGCGCGAGATCGATCCCAAGCGGTTCGGCGAGGCCGAGCGCCTGCTGATCTACCGCGCGGCATCGCTGCCCGGCGTCGCCCGTATCTTCGTGGCGCCGGGGATCAAGAAGGCGCTGTGTGCGGTCAACTGGCGCGACCGGAGCTTTCTCAACAAGGTGCGTCCCTGGTACGGACATGACGACCACTTCCACGTGCGCCTCGCCTGCCCGGCGGGTGCAACGTCGTGTGTCGACCAGGACGCGATACCCTCGGGAGATGGCTGCGGCGCCGAACTCGACTACTGGTTCACCGACGAACCGTACAAGCCGAGCACCAAACCGCCGGCCCCGCCGCTGACCCTGGCGGACCTGCCGAAGGCCTGTGCCGCAGTGTTGCGGGCGAAATGATGCTTCCCCGGGTGGATGGCCTTGTGCCCGCCACCCCTCACCCGTCTCGCGCTTCGCGCGATCCACCCTCTCCCCGTCGGGGAGAGGAGGACCGCAACCGGTGCAACTCGACCGCGCAGACCCCGCTCATCCGGGCTGGCTCGCAAGACGGTAGGCGAGCGGGCTCTGGCCGGTCCAGCGCTTGAACCGCCGGCTGAAATAGAACGGGCTTTCGAAGCCGGTGACCGCGGCGACCTGCTGGACCGGAAAGCCGGTGCGCTGCAGCAACTCGCCGGCGCGTTGCATGCGGCGCGCCTCCAGGTAGTGCTGCACGGTCTGCCCCATCTCGGCGCGGAAAATATGGGCGAGACGCGACTCCGACAGCCCGACGGCGGCAGCGACGTCGGCCAGCGCCACCTTGTCGGCAAGGTGGCGCTCGAGATAGCTCACGGCGCGACGGACGCGCGGATCGGAGCGGGCGCTGGCCGCCTCCGGGTTCAGCCGATCGCACTCGAGAAACAGCGCTTCGAGCGCGTTCATGGCGAAGGCTTCGTGGCGGCGCAGATCGCTGTGAAACAGCCGGTGCACGGTATGGAAGCGGCCGGCCACGGCCGGATCGGAGAGCTGCAGCACCAGCAATCCGGGCGCCACCTCGGGCCAGTCGAGCCAGGCCAGCCAATCGGGCCGCGGCTGGAAATGCGCCCACAGCAATTCCCAGCGCGTATCCGACGCGGCGACGGCGTAGTCGTGCAGCGTGCCGGGGCGGAGCAGCACCCAATCGCCGGGCCGCGCCAGCAATTCGCCGTCCGGGTGGCCGAAGCGGCCGGTGCCGCCGATGGTGTGGATCAGCAGCCAGTCGTCGCTGCCACGCGGCCGATAGGCCCGATAGCCCGATGTCTCATGGAAGTGCCCGGTCAGCAGCTGCAGAACCGGCCTGTGCGGGAACTCTTCGCTCTCAGCCATAGCAGGATAGTACATGCGATCGGCAGGATGTGCGATGGGCGAAGCGGCAGGAGCGGAGTAGCGTCATGAGCATCGAGGAGGAAATCGATGAGCTTGACCACCGAGCAGAAGCAGCAGTTCGACCGCGATGGGTTCCTCGCGATCCGCGGACTGTTCAGCGCCGCAGAGATCGAGGAGATCCGTGGCACGTTCATGGAGATGGCCAAGGACGGCCCGGTGCCCGGCCTGTCGGATGTGCCCAAGGCGCGGGAGGGGGCGCCGGCGAGCTCGAACGACCCGCTGCTGCGCTATCCGCGCATGATGCACCCGCACAAGCACCAGGATAAACCGGTCGGGCCGCTGGCCATGCGCTACATGCGCGACCCGCGGCTGAAGCCGATCCTCGCCGAGCTGTTCGGCGAAGATCCGTTCGCCTGCCAGTCGATGTTCTACTTCAAGCCGCCGGGCGCCCGCGGGCAGGACCTGCACCAGGATAATTTCTACCTGCGGGTGAAGCCGGGCACCTGCATGGCCGCCTGGATAGCCGTCGATGATGCGGATGCCGGCAATGGCGGCATGATGTGCGTGCCGCAGACCGCGACGCTCGAGGTGGCGTGCCCCGAGAAGGCCGACCCGGCGCTGTTCTTCACGACCGAACATGTGGAGCCGCCGCCGGGCCTCGCCCCTGAAATGATGGAACTCAAGGCCGGCGACGTGCTGTTCTTCAATGGCAGCGTCATCCACGGCTCGACCCCGAACACCAGCGCCGACCGCTTCCGCCGTTCGCTGATCTTCCACTATGTGCCGGCCAGCACCGTGGAGATGAGCCACTATTACGAGGCGCTGAGTTTCGACGGCGCGAAGCAGGATATCGCCACCAACATGGATGGCGGCCCGTGCGGGACGACGCAGGAGCTGCCGACCGGACCGCATTGAGACTGGCTTGGGAGTGGCCTAGCCGTGCCGCCTTCCAGAACCCCCTCTCTTGCAAAATCTAAGGCTTAGCCAAACGGCTAAACCTAAGATTTTGCTTTCTCCCCCGCCAAGGGGGAGATGATCGGTGGCCTCCATGTCCACATGAGCATCAGTCGGGACTCTCCCCCTTGGCGGGGGAGAAAGCGAAAACTTGGGCTTAGCGCAGCTAAGTCCTTAGTTTTTGCAAGAGAGGGGGTAGCGGGAGCCACCGGCCTAAAGCCCCCTCCGCCTGATCACCTCGGCATACCACTTCGCCGAGGCTTTCGGCGTCCGCGCCATGGTCTCGGTGTCGAGGTGGACGATGCCGAATTTCTGGCTGTAGCCGGCGGCCCATTCGTAATTGTCCATCAGCGACCAGAGATAGTAGCCGCGCACGTCGGCGCCGTCTTCGATGGCCTGGTGGATCCACTCGAGGAAGCCGGCGACGTAGTTGATCCGCTCCTGGTCATCGAGAGGGTCGGTCACGTTGGGGCCGTCGGCGGCGCCGTTCTCGGTCATGAAGATCGGGCCCTGCCAGCCATATTGCTCTTTGGCCATGAACACCGCGTCGTAGACGGCCTTGGGGTAATACTCCATGCCGTTGTCGAGGAAGTTGCCGCCGGGGTGCTTGTCATCGGCCACCCACCAGCGCGGGTTGTAGTGCTCGGCGCTCACCACGACGCGCGAATAGACGTTGAGGCCGAGATAATCGATCGGTGTGCTGATCAGTTTCAGATCGCTATCGCGGATTTCCGGCATGGTGCCGCGTTCGCTCAGGCGGGTGCGGATGCGCTCGGAGTAATCACCTTTCAGCACCGGATCGAGGAAGAAGCGGAAGCCATCGTCCTCGTCGCGGTCGGCGACGGCACGGTCCTCCGGTTTGTCGGTGGCCGGATGCCGTTGCCAGATGTCGAATACCGCGCCGATATCGCCTGGCCGGCCGGAAGCGCGAAACGCCTCGACGCCCATGCCGTGTGAAACCAGCGCGTGATGCAGCGCCTGCCGGGCGGTCTTCTCGTCGGTGCGGCCGGGGGCGAACACCCCCATCGCATAACCGACCCAGATCGAGATCGGCTCGTTCAGGGTGGCCCAGCGGCGGACGCGGTCGCCATAGCTGGCGAAGGCCAGCTCGGCATAGTCGGCAAAGGCGCCGATGACGTCGCGGTTGATCCAGCCGCCTTCGTCCTCGAGCGCCTGCGGCAGGTCCCAGTGATAGAGCGTGACGTTGGGCTGGATGCCGGCCGTCAACAGCTCATCGATGAGGCGTGAGTAGAAGTCGACGCCGGCCTGGTTCACCGGTCCGCGTCCCTGCGGCAGCAGCCGCGACCAGCTGAGCGAGAAGCGGTAGCTGGTGACCCCGATGTCGCGCATCAGCGCCACGTCCTGTTTCACCCGATGGTAGTGGTCGGCCCCGCGGTCGCCGGGGATATCGAGGTGCACCTTGCCAGGGGTGTGGCCGAAGGTATCCCAGATCGAGGGTCCCTTGCCGTCCTCGTTCCACGCTCCCTCGATCTGGAACGCACTGGTCGCAACGCCGAAATCGAATCCGGCCGGGAACTGAAGTTTCGCCACGGCAAAAGTCCTGGGAATGTCGGGAACAGGGTTGGGAGGGCGCCGCGCCCGGGAGAGCGCGGCGCCAGGGCGGTTGGCCCTATTTGGTGGTGACGGTGAAGCCCTGCTCGCCGGCATACTGGGCGATGCGGTCCTGCCAGGCCTTGAAGCCCTCGAACACGCTGGTCTTGCCGGAGATCGCCTGGCCCACGGTGTCGCGATAGACGCTCGACACGTAGGGTTGGAACGGCAGCCAGGTCCAGCCGACCACGGAGTTCCTGGCCGATTCGGCGAAGATCTGGCGGGCCTTCTGGCCGCCCAGATATTCGATCTCCTCATCGATGAAACCCGGATCTTCCCAGGCCGCGTTGGTGGTCGGCAGCAGGCCCTGATCGTCCTTCAGCGTGGCGACGCCTTCCGGGCTGCCGTTCAGCCACAGGGCGAACTCGACGGCCGCTTCCTTCTTCTGCGACTGGGCGAGAACGACTGTGCCCGAGCCGCCGAACTGGCTGGTGCCGACATCGCCTTCGTTCCACACCGGCTGCGGCGCGACCCGCCACAGATCCCTGTTGTCGGGCAGTACGCCGGTGAGCGCCTGCAGACCCCAGGCGCCCACCACCCAGGTGGCGATCTGCCCGGCGCCCAGCTGCTTGAACCACTCATCGGACCCCTGCACCGACTCGATGGTCAGGCCCTTGGCATTGAGGTCGGTCCAGTAATCGGCCCACTGCCTGACCTTTTCCGACTGCAGGTCGAGCGTCACGTTGGTGCCGTCGGCAATGCTCCACGGCCCGGCCGCAAGCTGCCACAGCCCCATATAGGCGGCGTCGACCAGGCTCGGGTCGAGATAGGTGATGTAGTGGTCGGGGTTCTTGGCCTTGATCGCCTCGGCCGCCGCCGCATACTCCGCCCAGGTCCTGGGCACTTCGACGCCGGCTTCGTCGAACACGTCCTTGCGGTAGTACATCACGCCCGGGCCGAAATCCTGCGGCACGCCGTAGACGCCGCCATTGATCTCGACCAGACCGAGCACACCGGGGAGGAACAGGTCCTTGACGGCCGCACCGCCGAACTGGGTGACGTCGGCGAGGGCGCCGGTCAGCGCGAAATTCGGGATCGCGTCATAGGTCATGTGCGCGACGTCGGGGCCGCCCGAACCGGCATCCACGGCGTTCTGGATCTTGGTGTACTGGTCGGTGCCGACGCCGACATTTTCCACCTTCACCTTGATCCCGGGGTGGCTGGCCTCGAACTTATCGATCGAGGTCTGGATGTTGGGCAGCCAGGTCCAGAAGGTGATCTCGACCGGCTCCTGAGCGATGGCGCCGGTGACGAAAAATGCAGCCGCCGCGACACTGGCGGCCAGCCCCTTCAGAATACGAGTCATGGTCTTCTCCCTTTGTGGCGCATCCTCCGCGCCCTGGTTGCGGTGTCGCGAGACACCGAATTTGGTTTCGCCGCTCATTCCTTCACCCCGCCGGCGGCGATGCCCGACTGCCAGTATTTCTGCAGGAACACGAAGGCGACGAGCAGCGGCAGCACCGCGAGCAGCGAGCCGGTGATGACCAGCGGATAGAGCGGTTGGGCGAGGTTCACCCCGCCGGCATTGGCCAGCTTGTTCCACAGCGACAGCCCCACGGTGAGCGGGAACTTGTCGGACTGGTTGAGCACGATCAGCGGCAGGAAATAGTTGTTCCAGGTGGCGACCAGCTGGAACAGCAGCACGGTGACGAAGCCCGGCGCCATCAGCGGCAGCGCGATGGTCCAGAAGATGCGGGCTTCGCCGGCCCCATCGATACGCGCCGCCTCGATCATCGAGTCGGGTACGGCGTCCTCTGCATAAACCAGCATCAGGAACAGCCCGAACGGGCTGACCAACGCCGGAATGATCACCGCCAGCTCGGTATTGATCAGCCCCCACTGGGTGAACAGCATGTAGGTGGGCACCGCGAGCGCGGTGCCGGGCACGGCGGTGGCGCCGAGCACGATGGCGAGCACGGCCTTGCGGCCATGGAAGTCGAACTTTGCCAGCGCATAGCCGCCCATCGCCGCGATCAGCGCCGCGCCGCCGGCGCCCACCACGGCGTAGAGAATGGTGTTGGCGAACCAGCGCGGATAGATGCCGCCCTGAAAGGCGAAGAGCTGGCCGATATTGTCGAACAGCGCAAAGCTCGGGGCAAAGGCCAGCCCGAAAGTGCCGAACAGGTCGACATTGGATTTGGTGGCGTTCACCGCCAGCCAGCACAGCGGCAGCATGAAATAGGCGAGCAGCATCCAGAGGATGATGGTCAGCACCGGCGACTTGCGCGGGCGAAGCGCGGAGCTGGTGCGCGACGCCGGCTGGGACGTGGTGGCGCTCATATGAGACGCCCCCGCTTGGCGGCGCCAAGCTGCACCACGTAGGCGACGACCACGGTGAAGCCGCCGAGCAGCATCGCGACCGCGGCGGCATAGTTGGTCTGCCCGCCGGTGAAGCTCAGGTTGTAGGCGTAAAGGTTAGGGGTCCAGCTGGTGGTGACCACGCTGGGGCGGAGCTGGCCGAGGATCGAGGGCTCGTTGAACAGCTGCAGGCTGCCGATCACCGAGAAGATCACGGCCAGCACCAGCGCCGGCCGGAGCGCCGGCAGCTTGATGAACCAGGCCTTGTGCCACTCATTGGCGCCGTCGATCGCCGCGGCTTCGTAGATGTCGGTGGGGATCGAACGCAGCGCGGCGTAAAAGATCAGCATGTTGTAGCCGACGAACGACCAGGTCACGACGTTGCCGACGCTGGCGAGCATCAGGTTCGGCCCGAGGAAATCCGGGGTCGGCAGGCCGAGGCTGCCGAACAGCTGGCCGGCGAGCCCGAACTGGCTGCCGAAAATGTAGCCCCACATCAGCGCCGCGACGACCGCTGGCACGGCATAAGGCAGGAACAGCCCGATGCGGACGATGCGGCTGCCGGCAAGCCGCCCCGAGTCGATGGCGAGCGCCACGAACATGGCGATGCCCAGCATGATCGGCACCTGCAGCAGCAGGAAGACGACCACCCGCAGCACCGCGTCATGCAGCAGCGTGTCACCCAAGGCCCTGAGGTAGTTGCCGAAGCCGACGAACACGGTGCCGCCGATCATCTGCTTTCTGAAAAAGCTGATCCACAGGGCGTAGCCGAGCGGCACGACGATCGAGATGGCGAACACCACGATGAACGGGGTGAGGAAAAGATAAGCGGTGGGTGTCTGTCGGCTCTTACTCGAGATTCGAGAGGTCATCGCTCCCCTCCCCCTTGAGGGGAGGGGTGGGGGGTGGGGGTGGTGCGGTGATCACCGACGGACCCCCACCCCCAGCCCCTCCCCTCAAGGGGGAGGGAAGCAGAGACAGTGCAAACCGCTCCCATCACGCCGCGACCTCGCGCAGCACGCGCACGTCCCAGGCCTTGAGCGCCAGTTCTCCAACCGCCTCGCCGGTGAGCACGTCCGTCACCGGCATCGGCGGCGTCACCGTCCTCGTCTCCCAGCCGAAATTGTGGACGAACCACAGCCGCTCGCCGGCGCGGTTGGTGGCGCCATGTACTGCCAGCGCGCCGGGCACCAGTTGCGCCTGCCAGGGGTGCTTCGGCTGCAGCCATTCGCCGAGCGACTGGGCCAGGTCGAGATCGGGGAACGCCCCGACATAGGTGATGCGACCGGCGCCGAAGGCCCGGCTGGTGGCCGCCGGCCAGCGGCCGAAATGCGGGTGTTCGTAGCTGGCGATGACCTCGGCGCCGTCGGCGACGAGGCCCTCGACGAGGCTCCGCGCCGTGCCGCGCAACTGGCCGGTGACGGCAAGCGGGGTCACGAGGTTGGAGAACTCGTCGTACCAGACGCCGGCCGCGTCGGCCAAGCCGGCCGGCTGGCGGTCGAGCTTGGGGCGGCCGATCTCGTCGGCATAGCCGGTGCGGATGCCCACCACCAGGTGCCCGCCGGCCTCGGCATAGGCGACGAGGTTGGCCACCAGCCGGTCGGAGGCGAGATAGAGCGCCGGAACGACGAGGGTCGGCAGCTCATGCGCCAGCCGCACCGGGTCGGCGAGCTCGAAATCGGCGGCATGCAGAACTCGCACCTGGTGGCCGGCGCGATCGAGCCCGCCATAGAAGCGGTAGACGATCCGCTCATAGGCGGCACGATCGGCCGGACCCTGCTTTTCCGGCAGCGCCGCAGGGTCCTGCATGGGCGGGTGGTATTCGAAGGCCCAGCGATTGGGCATCGAGAAGATCAGGCCGACATTGGCATCGGGCACGATGCCCTCGACCGCGGCGCCGGCCCGCGCGATCTCGCGTCCGAGTTCGGCCACCTGGCCATAGACCCGACCGGGCACGAAACTATGCGGCAGCACCCCGCCCCAGAACGTCTCCCAGGAGCCGTGCATGGTGTGCCAGTGCCAATACTCCACGGCGCGGGCGCCGCGGGCGATCATCGCCCAGCCGACCTGCCGCCACTGCCCGTCATACATGGGGTGGTTGAACCAGGGGAAACCGATGCTGGTGGCATTGGTCTCGGTGACCATGAAGCGGCGCTGGCCGATGGCCCAGGTGCGGTCGGAAATGAAGAACGGGGCCCAGCTGCCGGAGGGCGGGAAGGCATAGTCGCCGACCGTCTCGGGGCCCAGCTGGTCCTGGGTGGCGATATACTGGTTGGAAGCGATGACGTCACAGGCGGCGCCGATGCCGCGGTCATCGACCGCGGCGCGCATCGGATCGATACAGGTGGTGATGAACTGGTCGGGGCTCGCATACTCACGCACGATCGCCACCTGCCAGGCGATATATTCGGTGGTCTGCAGCGCGTGGAAGCGACGCCAGTCGAGATCGTATTGCGGCACGTGGTTGCCGTCGGGGATCCAGAGCTCGTCGATGTCGTTGAGCCGGTGCGCCCAGTGGGTCAGGTTCCACGCCTGGTTGATCGCCTCGACGCCATTGTACTTGGCCATCAGCCACTGCTTGAAGCGCGCGAAGACATGGGCGTTGTGCGGCACCTGATGGCCAGGCTCGTTGTCGACCTGGAAGCCGACCACCGCCGGATGATCGGCATAGCGCCCCACCACCTTGCGGATGATCCGCTCGGCATAGTCGAGAAACACCGGGTGCGAAGTGTCGGTCTCCTGCCGCGCCCCCCACGGCACGCGCACGCCGGTGCGCGACTCCGCCGCGATCTCCGGATGCTTCAGCATCAGCCAGGGCGGCACCGCATAGGTGGGGGTGCCCAGCACGACGGAGATGCCGTGGGCCTGCGCCGCGTCGAGCACCGGCAACAGCCATTCGAGCTCGAATTCGCCGTCGCGCGGCTCCCAGGTCGACCAGACGGATTCGCCAACCCGGATCAGGTTGAAGCCCGCCTCGCGCATCAGCCGGAAATCCTCGGCCATCCGCTCGACCGGCTGGTATTCGGGGTAGTAGGCCGCCCCGAACAGGATGCGATCGCCGATGCGATAGGCCGACTCGTCTTGCACTGCGCTGCTCTCCCTACGGACGATTTCGTCTCGTTTGCCAAATTGTTTGCGCAAACAATCTTGTTGTCAAGGATGGACACTCTCATCCATCGGGATGATAGAAAAGCGCCTGTTCCATTGGATCGCTATCACTCTCTGCGCTTGCGCCAGCCGATCGTCGCCCTTATTGTTTACGCTAACGAAAGGGACGTCATTGGTTCGACAGTCACGCAAGGGCACCTCGCCCACCATGGCCGATGTGGCACGTCTGGCGCAGGTTTCGCAGCAGACCGTATCGCGGGTGCTCAACGACTACGCCTTCATCAAGCCGGACACCCGCGAGCGGGTGCTGAAGGCGATCGCCAGCCTCGACTATCGACCGAACATGGCGGCGCGGACACTCGCCACCAGCCGCTCGCGCACCATCGGCGTGGTGGCGTCGGACTATCTGAGCTTCGGCCCCGCATCGGCCCTGTTCGGCGTCGAACAGGCGGCGAGCGAGGAAGGCTATGGGGTCAGCATCGTCAGCCTGCGCGAGTCCAACCGGGAGACCATCTCGGAAGCGCTGGCGCGGCTGGTCGGGCAATCGGTCGAGGGCATCGTGATGATCTCGCCGCAGGACGTCTCGGCCAGCGCCGCCTTTCTCAGTTTCGACAACGTGCCGGTGGTGACGCTGAGTTCGGTGGATACCGGCGAGCACACCTCGATCATGTACGACTCGGTCGAGGGCTCGCGCGCCGCGACCCAGCACCTGATCGAACTGGGGCACAAATGGATCGCCCACCTGGCGGGGCCGGCGGGCTTCACCGTGTCGGAATCGCGCATCCATGGCTGGCGCAAGGCGCTGGGGGCGGCGCATCTGGTGGCAGCCGATCCGTTCGTCTGCGACTGGACGGCCGAGAGCGGGTACCTCGGCGGCAAACAGGTGCTGGCCGACCCGCGCTTCACCGCCGCCTATTGCGCCAATGACCGGATTGCGCAGGGCCTGCTGCTGGCGCTCCACGAAGCCGGCCGCGTCGTGCCGCGCGATTTCAGCGTCGTCGGCTTCGACGATGTGCCCGAGGCCGCCTACTGCATTCCGCCGCTCACCACAATGCGCCAGGATTTCACCAAGCTGGGGCGCCGCTGCATCGAGGCGCTGATGGTGCGGATCAATGGCGAGCCGCCACAGGAAGCAGACCCGCTGCTTCCCGTACTGATCGAGCGCAGCAGCACGTCGCGCGCGCCGCTGCCGTAAGGCTACACCGCGAAAGGCTGCGCCCAGGCGCGCTTGCCGTTGCTGTCGGTGACGACGACGCGGCACCAGCCGCCGGCAAAGCGGGAAAGATCGAGTTCGGCCTCGGTGATGGCCTCGCCATGCACCACCGCCGATCTGGCGCCGGGGCCGGCGAGGACGATGCTGCGCACCGGCGAGGCAGCGACGCTGAGCCTGTCGCCATCGCGCTCGATCGAGACGATCTCCGGGCCGGTGCTGGCGTAGTAGTTGCCGGCCTTCAATGCGGCGAGCAGCGCTTCGGGTTCCAGCGTTTCAGCCTTCACCTGCACCCAACCGCCAAAGCTGTCATTGGCGTGGAAATGCGCGTCGTCGGAGGCAAAGCCGGTGAGCTGCCGGCCGCGAGTCATCAGGTCGTCGAACAGCGCCACGCCATCCGGCCGGGCCGACAGCATCTCGCAGGTGTGGTTGTAGATCTCGACCGCATGCGCCGCGTCGAGCGCCAGCCCATCGGTGAAGTCGAGCCCATACCATTGCGGGTGGGCAATGCCGACAAAGGCGCCGGCGGCAGCGGCGCGACGCGCCAGCGCCGGCCCGTCCTCGCCTTCCGGCGTCGCGGCGAAGTCATGCGGCAGGCCGACCGCGAGGATGTGCCAGAGATCGCCCAGATGCGTCGCCGGTGCATGCAGCTCGGCGCCGATCAGCGTGGTGAAACGCTCGGTGCGGTACTCACGAGTGTCGGTCAGCGGGAAGCTGTACTGGGAGAGGAAGTGATCGGAGAGGCAGAGGAAATCATAGCCCGCCTCGCGATAGCGGCGGCAAACCTCGGCCGGCTCGAGTGCACCGTCCGAGCGGTTCGAATGGGTATGGAGATTTCCCTTCCAGAAGCGGCCGGGGGCGGAAAAAGCCGAAAGCATAGTGGTCTCCGAGAGATATCAGGCAGCGAGAACGAAATGGCTGGCCCCGACCTCGTCATAGCGCGGTGGCGCCGGGTCGTGGCCGACCGGATAGATCGGCGAAGGCAGCAGGCCGGCGGGCGGCACCGGGCGCCGCGACGCGGTCGGGTCGGGATTGGGCACGGCGGCGAGCAAGGTGCGCGTATAGGGATGGCGCGGATCGCCGAACACCGCGTTGCGCGGGCCCATCTCGACGATCCGGCCCATATGCATCACCGCGACGCGATGGCTGACCCGCTCCACCACCGCCATGTCATGCGAGATGAACAGGTAGCTCAGCCCCAGTTCCTGCTGCAGTTCGATCATCAGGTTGACCACCTGCGCCTGGATGGAGACGTCGAGCGCCGACACCGGCTCATCGGCAACGATCAGTTTGGGCGACAGGGTGAGGGCGCGGGCGATGCAGAGCCGCTGGCGCTGGCCGCCGGAGAACTCATGCGGGTAGCGTTCGAGCTGTTCGTCAGAAAGTCCGACGCGCCGGATCAGCCCGACCACCCGGTCACGCAGCGCCGAGCCCTGCTCGACGCCATGGATCACCAATGGCTCTGCGACCTGCTCGAAGGCGGTGAGGCGCGGATCGAGCGCCGCGTAGGGATCCTGGAAGATGATCTGCATGTCGCGACGCTTCTTCCGCAACGCGTCGCCCGAGAGGCGGGTGAGCTCGTCGCCCTCGAGCGTCACGCTGCCGGATTTCGGTTCGACCAGCCGCAGCACCGAACGGCCGGTGGTCGACTTGCCGCAGCCGGATTCGCCGACCAGCGCCAGCGTCTCGCCGGCGCCGATGCTGAATGACACGTCATCCACGGCGTGCACATTGGCGACATGGCGCTGCAGCACGCCCTTCTTGACCGGAAAGCGGGTGACGAGGTGCTTCACTTCGAGCAGCGGCCGGTGCGTCGGGGGCGCATCGTGCGTCAGCGCCTCACCGAACCTGGCCGGCCGGCTGGCCCCCTGCATCGAGCCGAGCCGCGGCACGGCAGCGAGCAACTGCCTGGTATAGGCCTCGCGCGGCTGGGCGAAGAGTTGGCGCGTCGCTGCCTCCTCGACCTTTTTGCCATGCCGCATCACCACCACGCGATCGGCCATTTCGGCGACGACGCCCATGTCGTGGGTGATGAACAGCACCGCCATGTCGCCTTCGGCGGCAAGCGAACGCACCAGTTCGAGGATCTGCGCCTGGATCGTGACGTCGAGCGCTGTGGTCGGCTCGTCGGCGATCAACAGGCGCGGCGAACAGGCGAGCGCGATGGCAATCACTGCGCGCTGGCGCATGCCGCCCGACAGCTCATGCGGATATTGGGTGAAACGCCGCTCCGGCTCCGGGATGCGCACCCGCTTCAGCAGTTCCACCGCCTGGCGCGCCGCCTCGGCGGCGTCGGCCTTCTGATGCAGGCGGATCACCTCGGCGATCTGCTCGCCGACGGTAAAGACCGGGTTCAGCGAGGTCATCGGCTCCTGGAACACCATGGCGATCTCGTTGCCGCGGATGGTGCGCAGCACGCCTTCGTCAGCTGCGGCGAGGTCGACCACTTTGGCATCCTTGCGGCGGAAGCGGATGGCGCCTTCGGCAATACGGCCGCCGGAGTACTTGCCGAGGCCTAGGATCGACATCGCCGTCACCGACTTGCCCGAACCGGATTCGCCCACCACCGCGACGCATTCGCCCGAACGGATCTCGAAGCTCAGCCCGTCGACGGCCACCACCGGGCCATTGTCGGTTTCGAACACGACCTTGAGGCTGTCGACGTCGAGGATGGCGGTGTTGCTCATCGTGGGCTCCGTTCGAATAGAGGGGTGATTGCATATGAGCGCGGAACTCTCCGTGCTCCTCCACCGTGAAACGGGGGAGGGGGACCGCCGAAGGCGGTGGAGGGGGCGGCAGGAGGCGCCGGCGTTTGGGGCTGCCCCCTCCACCAGCTTCGCTGGTCCCCCTCCCCCGCTGCGCGGTGGAGGAGCACTGAGAGACCGGCGGCCTTCATGTACGCGACCATGCCAGAGCCGGCGGGGATCGCTCCCCGCCGGCGGGGGCATCAGTCGTTGAAGGCGACGGCGCCGGCGCGGAAATCCAGCACGTAGGGGATGTGGCCCGGCAGCGGCTTCCACTCGAGGCTCTTGGTCATGCCGTAGGATTCATACGGCTGGTACAGCACCAGGAACGGCGCCTCGTCCTTCACATAGGCCATGATCTCGGCGTAGGCGGCCTTGCGGGTCGCGATGTCGGTCGAGTAGCGGAAGCGCTCCCACATCTCGGTATAGGCCTCGTTCGGCTTCCACGAACCGCCGGTGATGCGGGCGCCGGTCGGGCTCCACATGGTGCCGAACGAGCCCGCCGGGTCGGCGAAGTACATCGGGTTCGACCAGTTACGCGATTCCATGTCCTTGTCGTCGCCGGTCCACTTGGGATCGACCTTGAGGTCCATGGTGACGCCGACGGCGGCCCACATCTCCTTGATCGCCTGCGCGGCGAGCAGCCCGTTAGTGTAGTAGACCGGGTCGGTATCGTAGCGGACGGTCTGGCCCTCGAAGCCGGCTTCCTTCAGCAGCTCCTTGGCCTTCTCAGGATTGTATTCGAAGGTCGTGAGCTCCGGCATGTAGAGCTCGCCATATTGCGGATAGGTGTGGGTCGAGGGCACCACGGCCTTGCCCAGCCACAGCGCTTCGTTGAGGAGGTTCCGGTCGATCGCCATGCTGAGCGCCTGGCGGATGCGCTTGTCGGCCATCTTCGGGTTCTCGGTGTTGAAGAACACCACGTGGAACAGCGGCGTCACCGCGCCCTCGACCTTGAGGTTCGGGTTGGCTTCGATGGTCGCCAGCTGATCGGGCGGCACATTGGTGATGAGGTCGACTTCGCCATTGGCGAGCGCGGTAAGGCGGGTCGCCATCTCGGGAATGCGGCGGAGTTCGGCGCTGTCGAGCGGCGCCTTGTCGCCCCAGTAATCGGCGAACTTCACGTAGGTCAGGCCTTCGCCCGGCTGGAAGTTCTGGATCGAATAGGGGCCGGTGCCGACCGGGGCGAGGCCGAAGGCGTCGAAGTCCGAGGGCTCGACCACTGCGGGGTCACCGGAGAGGCCGGCGATATAGGCCTTGGGGACGATCGAGCCCTCCGAGGTGTTGAGCAGGGTCTCGAACAGCGGTTCGGGCTTGAAGGTGGTGAAGCGCACGGTCGTGGCGTCGACCGCCTCGACCTTCTCGAAATTGTTGAAGAACTGCTTCTTGACCGAACCGAACTCGGGGGTCGCTTCGTTGATGATGCGCTCGAACGAGAACACCACGTCTTCGGCCGTCACGGTGGCGCCGTCGTGGAACTTGACCCCATCGCGCAGCTTCACCTCGAAGACGGTCGGCTCGACCTGCTTCCACTCGGTGGCGATACCCGGTTTGAAGGTGACCTTGTCGGCGGCGTAGTCCTTCTCGATCAGCGGATCGAAGGCGTTGTAGTAGATCTGCGAGCCGGTGTTGGAGTGATCCTTGCCGGGATCGAGCGTGGCCGGCAGGTTCTGCACCGCGACCTTGATGTCGAGCGCGTGGCTTGGGGCCACCAGCATGGTGGTGGTGGCGAGGGCGATAAGCAGGGTCTTGTGCATGACAGCATCCTGTTTTTGACATGCGCCCTCCCGGCCGGCCGATCGATGATCGGACAGAGGACTGACGCGCGGGGGTGGTGACGGGCCGGCGCGGGAAGGGAGACCGCGACGGCCGGGTTGCCGGGTTAGGCCCGGTTACTTGAGCTTGACGTCCAGCGCGTCGCGCAGCCAGTCGCCGATCAGGAGGACCAGCAGCGAGACGAACATGATGGCAAGCGATGGAACGACGGCGATCCACGGGCTTGAGGCGAGATAGTCGCGACCGAGGCCGACCATGGAGCCGAGCGTGGCGGTGGGCGGCTGCACCCCGAGGCCGAGGAACGACATCGAGCTTTCGAGCAGGATCAGCGCCGAGAAGGTCATCGTCCACATCACGATGATGGGCGAGACGATATTGGGCAGAATGTGCCTGAACAGAATGCGCGAGTGGGTGGCGCCGGCGGCGATCGTCGCCTCGACGAACGGCATGCGCGACACCGTCAGCACCTGGGCCCGCACTACCCTGGCATAAGCCTCCCAGCCGGCGACGCCGATGACCGTGATCAGTACCGGCAGCGAGTTGCCGAAAATCGCGATGACGAGGAGCGCGATCAGGGTGAACGGCACGGCGATCTGGATATCGACCAGCGCCATGATCAGCGCGCCGAGCGCCCCCCGAACATAACCGGCGATGACGCCGAGCGCCGTGCCGAGCAGCATGGAAATGAGGCTGCCGAGCAGCGCGATCAGCATGGTCAGCTGCAACCCGTAGAGGGTGCGCGAGAGCATGTCGCGGCCGAGCTGGTCGGTGCCGAGCGGATGCGCCGGCATGGCGCGATCGAAGCCGACCGGCGGGCGGAGGCGCGCCAGCAGCGTCTGGGCGTTCGGGTCGTATGGCGCCAGCAGCGGCGCGAACAGCGCCACGAGCAGGATCAGGACGAACAGCCCGATATAGAGGCGCATCAACCAGCCGGCCTTGCGCCACAGCATGGCGAGCGTGCCCTGGCCGCGCCGGCCGGCGCGCGCCTTGTTGCGGGTGTTGGGAGCCGGCGCCAGGCCCGGCAGGGGAGCGGCGAGGTCGGTCATGCTGTCACCTTCACGCGAGGATCGATGGCGGCGTAGAGCAGGTCGACGACCAGCGAGACGACCACCACCAGGGCGGCGATGAGGATCACCCCGAACTGCAGCACCGGGTAATCGCGCTGCATGGTGGCGAACACCACGAGGTCACCGATGCCCTTGGTGGCGAACACCGCCTCGACGAGGACGCAGCGGGCCACCATGCCGGCCACCTGCAGCCCGATAATGGTGACCACCGGGATCGCGGCATTGCGCAGCGCATGCTTGACGATCACCAACCACTCCGGCAGCCCCTTGGCGCGGGCGGTGCGCAGATAATCCTGGCTCAGCACGTCGAGCAGCGCGTTGCGGGTGAAGCGAACGATCTCGGCCAGCATCGGCGCCGCGAGCACGATCGACGGCATCAGGAAATGCAGCGGTGTCGCGTCGCCCGAGCTCGGCAGCCAGTGGAGGTTGAACGAAAAGATCAGGATCATCACGATGGCGAGGACGAAGTTCGGCGTGGCATAGCCGACAAAGGCCACCGCCATGATCGCTCCACCCAGCGGGTTACGCCGGTTGAGCGCCGCAGCGATCCCCAAGGGCACGCCGAGCACGACCGAAAGCACCAGCGCATAGCTGAACAGCATCACCGTATTGGGCAGGCGCTCGGCAAAGATCGTCACCACCGAGCGGCGCTCGAACAGGCTGATGCCGACATCGCCGCTGAACAGGCCGGTGACATAGCGCCAGAACTGCTCGAGGAGCGGCTGGTCGAGCCCGAAATGCCGCACCATTGCCGCCTTGGTTTCGGCGTCGATCCCCGGCGGCAGCATGTAGTCCATGGCGTTGCCGGAGAGGCGGGTGGCAAAGAACACCGCCACCACCACGACGATCAGCGTAGCGAGCGAGCCGAGCGTGCGCCGGGTGAGGAAATCAAGCACGTTCCGCCTCCCGCTCGGCTGCCACCTCGCGCGCCGTAAACGGCGCCAGCGCCGGCATCCACGGCCGCTCGCCGGAGCGGCGGAACGGCATCGAAACGGCGAACGGGTCGCGGCCATGCACCTCGAGCGAGAAGCTGCCATCGGCGATCTCGAGCATGGCGAAAGCGGCGGCGCCGTAGGGGAAAGTGGTGAACCGCTCGCTCACCGACTGCACGGTGATATGCGGCAGGCCGCGCACGTTGGTGACGGTGTTCCAGTGCACGTGACCCGAAAGCCAGAGCGCCGCATTGCCGGTCGCCTCGACCGCCTCGCGCACCGTCACGTGGTCCGGATAGGTGGCGAATTGCGGGTTGCGCTCGAAATAGTAGTTGCCGGTCTGCAGGTGCCCCGAGAGCGGCACGTGGGTGGCAATGATGGCGGGCTTGGTATCGGCGTTCAGCGTCTCGACCAGCCAGTCGAGGTTCGCCGCGGCATGCGGGAACCCCGTCGGCCACTCGATCTTGACGCCCGGCTGCCACAGGATCAGGCGGGCCTCGCCCAGATCCACCACCGCGCTCTGCATCGACTGGCCGAGGATTTCCTCGTTGTCGGCGATGCTCATATTGGCGACGTCGTGGTTGCCGAGCACGTGGTAGCGCGGACCGTTGAACGTCGCAAAGGTGGCGGCGACTTCCGCGGCCACCTGCCGGTCGGCTTCGCGAGTCGTGTCGGAGATGCGGTCGCCGAGGTCGAGCAGGAGGTCCGCACCCTGCTCTACGGCATGCCAGATGCAGTCGCGCATCACCTGCAGCGCATCCCAGCCGGGCTCCTTGGTGTGCGACTGCGGGCCGTGATGGATGTCGGTGATGATCGCGATCTTCATGGCTCGGCCCTCTCGTTGCGGACCAACCGATAGCGCTGCTGTGTGACAGTCTCATGAAACTTTCTCAGTGTTTCTGAAGCTTGACACTGAGACAAGCTCAGTCCAGATTCGGCATGCAAATCAGGAGTTTTTGCCTTGCTGCCCAATGTGCATTCCGCACGCGGCTACCTCATCGACCTCGACGGCACATTGATGAGCGGCCGGCACCTGCTGCCGGGAGCCCGCGAGCTGCTGAGCCGGCTCGAGGGCCGCTTCGCCATTGTCTCCAACGATTCCGAGCATACCCCGCTGCAGCTGATGAGCCGCTTCGCCGACCTCGGCATCGCCATCCCGGCCGACCGCATCATCCTCGCCGGCACCTGCGCGCTCGAAAGCATCGCCCGGCGCCAGCCGCGCGCCCGGGTGATGGTGCTCGGCTCGACCCCGCTCCGCGCCTATGCGCGGCGGCTGGGCCTCGATGTCGACCAGCCCGAGGCCGACGTGGTGCTGGTGGCGCGCGACCGGCGCTTCAACTACGGCAAGCTCGCCGCCGCCGCCGAAGCGATGGCCAGCGGCGCCGAGCTGGTCGTTGCCTGCCCCGACACCACCCATCCCGGCCCCAGCGGGCAGCCGGTGCCCGAGGCGGGCGCCCTGGCGGCGGCCGTCCTTGCCTGTGCCGGTCCGGTGCCGCATACCGTGATCGGCAAGCCCGAGCCGGCGCTGTTCCGGCTGGGGTGCGAGCGGCTCGGCATCGAGCCGGAAGAGGGTGTGATGATCGGCGACAATCCCCTGACTGACGGCGCCGGCGCCCGGGCGCTGGGCATGACGTTCTGGCAGGCAATGCCCGGTGGATTGAACGAGGCGCTGCGCGAGCTCATCCCCGCATGAGCACCGACCGCAGCGAGCCGGGCCAGCTCTCCGGCATCCTCGACCGCATCGCGGCGCTCAGGACCAACCTGCCGCCCACCGCCGGTCGCATCGCCGACTTCATCACCGCCAATGCCTCGGACGTCGTCCACATGTCGGTGACGGAAGTGGCGGAGCGCTCCGGCTCCAGCGAAGGCAGCGTCATCAGCCTCTGCCAGCAGCTCGGGGCCCGCGGCTTCCAGCAGGTCAAGATCGCCATTGCCCGCGACCTGGTGCAGCCGGTGCAGTTCATCCATGAGGATCTCGAGCCGGATGATGACCTCGCCACGGTGGTCGAGAAGATCTTCCGCTCGGACCTGCAGGCCCTGCACGACACCCAGAAGGCGCTTGATCTCGGCCAGCTGAGCCGGGCCGTCGCCGCCATCCGCAAGGCGAGCCGGGTCGAAGTGTTCGGCATCGGCAGCGCCGCGACCATCGCCGAGGACGCCAATTACCGGCTGCTGCGCATCGGCATCAACTCGCGCGCCACCGTCGACAGCCACGTGCAGGCGATCACCGCGGCGCTTTGCACCCCCGATGTGGCGGTGCTCACCATCTCGCATTCGGGCTCGACCATCGAGACGCTGACCGCCACCCGCCTTGCCAAGGAAGCCGGCGCCACCACCATCGCCGTCACCAATTTCGGCAAGTCGCCGATCCTCAGCCACGCCGATATTGTACTCAACACGCTGGCCCGGGAAACCCAGTTCCGCACCGAGGCGATGACCAGCCGCATCGCCCAGCTCGCCATCATCGACGCCCTGATCGCCGCGCTGGCACTGGCCGACTACGACCGCGCCGTGGCGACGATCGAGCGGACCTTCGATGTGCTCTCAACCAAGCGGGTGTAGCAGCGCGCTCATCCGGCTGCTGCCGCTCGTCGCTCGGCCAGGCCGAAGCGCGCGGCGGAAGTGACGACGACTTTGTCCGGCGCGACGTTGGTGTAGTTGCGCCGCGTCCCGCAGATTGCCCCCTGGCCGGCAAACACCTCGATGATGCCGCGGTCATGCAAGATGCGCAGGTCCGTCGCCGAGGCAAGCGGCGCCTCGTAGACGATCGCGCCATCATCCTGGGGCAACCGAACCGCGAGGCGGCCGTCGGTGACCAGCAGCTCGAAGGCAGGCGCGCCCTTCTGCGTGGCGACGATGCGCGTGCCGTCGAGGTCGCCGGCCAGTGCGAGTTCGAATGGCAGATCGGCGAGCGCAAAGCTTCCGTCCGGCATGCCGGGCACGGCCGTGGTGGGCCAGGCAGCATCCAGTTCGGCGACCGGCAGCATGCAAAGCCGTCCCGTGTGATCCAGCCGGAGCTCGCGCGGCAGCGACATCTCGCCCGAATAGGGCGAGCCGGCGGGTTTGCGGTCTTCCCAATTGAACAGCCACGCCACGGCAAGCCGGCGCCCCGCGGCGGCAAAGCTCTGCATGGCATAGAAGTCGGTGCCGAAATCCAATAGCTGCAGGTCACCCGTTTCGGGGATGAACCTGTCGTCCCTGAACTCTCCGGTCAATGCGAACAGCAGGTTGTGGCGGCCGCTTGCCGGCTCGGTGTAGCCGACGAAGCTCATCACCATCACCCATTTGTCGCCGAGCTGGAAAAAGTCGGGACATTCGACCGCCCGGGCGCCACGCTGTCGGTATTGCGGCGGCGCCCGAAAGATCGGCCCCAGATAGGTCCAGTGGCGAAGATCGACCGAGCCGTAGAGCAGCACGGCCGGGTCGCCGTGGAGCGCCGCGCCGAGCACCATCCGATAGGCCCCGGCCGCTTCATCCCACCACACCTTGGGATCGCGAAAATCATGCGCCACCCCGTCACCTTCCGGGCGCGTGTCGATGACCGTTTCAGTGCTGGCGGCATGGAGGAAAGCGGGATCGGGTCGCGCCAGTTTCTGGATCTCGGTATAGCCGCTGAACAGGTCATAGGCCGGCAAGCGCTCGGTGTAAAAGAACATGCGGCTGCCGTCGCGGTCTTCGAAGGCGCTGCCCGAGAAGGCGCCGCCCGTGGCGCCCAGCCGCCAGCGGTTCTGGTCCGGGTGCAGAAAGACCGGCTGGTGGACCCAGGTGAACAGGTCGGTGCTGGTGGCATGACCCCAGTGCATCGGCCCCCATTCGGTGCCGGCAGGGTGGAACTGGTAGAACATGTGCCAGGTGGCGCCGACTTTGCAGAGCCCGTTGGGATCGTTCATCCACTGTCGGATCGGCGAGAAATGCATCACCGGCCGCGCCGGATCGGCCCTCATCCAGGCATCAATCTCCGGTCCGGTGGCAAGCCTCAGGCCATCAGCGCTGAACTCCCAGATGGTGATGCCGGTCTCCGCCACTGTCGCCGGATCGTAACCATAGGCGAACAGCATGGCCTCGGAGTTGTCCCACTCCACCGCGATGTCGCCGGGCTGCGCCTGTCGATAGGTGAAGAAATCGACGTAATCGGAAAGCGCCGGAATCTGCCAGAGCAGTGCGCCGCCCTGCGTGATGCGGATGAAGCCCGGCCCGCGCGCCCAGAACTCGAGCACATAGCCGGCGGCAATGTTGACGGTCCCGATCAAGGCGCCATCTGCCCCGGCACCGGTGTGCCGCGAAAGGCGTTCACCGACCGGTCCATCATCACCTCGGCATCGCTGCCCGAGTCCAGCACCGTGTTGTGACTGGCGCCCGCTTCGACCTTGACCGCAATCACCTCGAGCGCCGTCAGGTTCCTCGTGGCGAGGATCGCCTCGACCTGCGTGGCGAAACAGTCGCTGTTCGGCGCGTCGCTCGCCTGTGAACTCTCGGTCGTCGCGACGATGTGGTTGTTGGCCACGTAGTTGCCCCTGCCCGAGACGATGCGGATGATGACCGGCTTCTCGTCGGCGGGCTTCAGGTAGCGGGTATCGATCGACTCCGAGATGTGGTTCGCCATCACCGAGTTGTTGTCGCCATTGAGGTGCAATAGCCCGAACTGGTCGTCGAGCCCGTTGTCGTAGCGGGTCATCGGCGCCCATGGCTCGCGGTCGCGGAAGAAATGATTGGAGGCCACCAGGTTCTCCGAGCAATTGCCGGAGAACACCAGCATTCCGGGATAGAACGAGTGCAGCCGGTTGCCCGAGATCGATGACCTGACGACGCCGGAGAGGGCGATGCTGCTCTTGCCGCGAGGGAAGACGTTGTTCCCCGACACCAGCAGGCCGCCGAAATTCTCGGCATAGATCGAATGCCCGTCGTAACCCGCCCCGATCAGGTTGTTGGCGATACGCGACGCCTGACCCATGCCCCGGAGCTCGATGCAGTTGCCGCATTCGGCGATGAAGTTGCCTTCGATGGCGGAGGCGTCGGCATGATGCGAAACGATGCCGTGCTCGAGATAGACCAGCCCCATGCCGGTGATGCGAAGCGAGTCGTTGGCGCTCGCGACATGGATGCCGGTCTTGCCGTTCCGGTAGGTGTTCTCGGCGTCGTCACCCGGCGCTCCGGAAAAGTGCAGCCCGTCGATGCAGAAATCGGCGAACTCGACCGAGCTGATGCGCGGGTTGCCCGATCGTTTCACCAGAAATGCAGCGCCCGCCTCGGCGGCTGCGCCGGCCGGCGCAGCAAGCTCGACCAGCACCCGGCTGCCGCCGGGCCAGACTTCGTGCCACTGCCGCAGTTCCTCCGGCGGCGTGTTGAAGCGGATGCTCGACGAGGTGAAGCCGTGCCCGGATCCGGCGATCCGGAGAAAGCTGATGTCGATGACCACCTGCGTCTTCAGCCGGTAGTCGCCCGGCGGGATGCAGATCAGCGCCCCGGGCTTGCCGCCATCGTTGACGTCGGCGACCCGCTGTCGATGCTTGATCTCGGCAATGATGTCGTTGATCACCGCACCGATATCGTCGTGCGGATTGCCAGCCGGCCATGCGGTGACGTCGTAGACATTGGAGCTGGGCATAGCGGCCTCTGGTTCGGACAATTCAGTACTGATGGGAGCACGCATTGCTTCAGCCTTTGACGGCGCCGAAGGTCAGCCCGCCGACGATCTGCCTCTGCAGGATCAGGGTGACGAGAATGACCGGCAGCGAGTAGAGCACCGCCGCCGCGGTCATCGGGCCCCAGGCGAGGCCATAGACCGAGTTGAACTCGGCAATGAAGATCGGCGCCGTCTTGCTGTTCTCGGAGGTCAGCAGCAGGGCGAACAGGAACTCGTTCCAGCTGGCGATGAAACTGAACAGCGCGGTGACGGCGAGGCCACCGGGCGCCAGCGGCAGCATGATGCGCCAGAACGCCCCGAAGCGGCTGCAGCCATCGATACGCGCCGCTTCCTCCAGCTCTTTCGGCATGCCTTCGAAGAAGGCCGCCATCAACAGCAGCGCCAGCGGCACGGCGGTTGATGTGTGCGCCAGCACCAGCCCGATCGTGGTGTCGAGCAGCCCCAGCGATTTGAGGATCTGAAACAGCGGCACGCCCAGCGATACCGCCGGCACCATGCGGGTGATGAGCGCGAACAGCAGGAACAGGACGGTGATGCGCCGGCGATACAGCGCCGAGACATAAGCCGCCGGAACCGCGATCAGCAGCGACAGCAGCGTCGTCAGGATGGCGACGATCGCCGAATTCATGAAGGCCTGCGGCAGGCCCGCCGTGCTGATCACCGTGCCGAAATTCTCGAACGAAACCCGGTTGGGGAAGAACGAGGGCGGGATCTGCTGCACGTCGACCGCCGGCTTCAGCGCAGTCGAGACCAGGTAGACGTAAGGCAGCGCGTAGGACAGCACCAGCAGCAGGGCGACCGCGTTGATCACCAGCTTGCCGGCATCCTGTGGGGTGCGGTCAGCCACGATCGGTCCTCCAGATCTTCCAGTAGGCAAGGCCCGCGAGGGCAATCATGAAGACGAGAAACAGCGTCGCCGAGGCTGACGCCTGGCCGAGATCGCCATAGCGCACCATGCGCTGGTAGATGTTCATCGACAGCACTTCGCTGGCCTGACGCGGGCCGCCCTGGGTCTGGATCCAGATCAGGTCGAAGGTCTTGAGCGCATCGATGCCACGCACGATCACCACCACCGCCAGCACCGGGCGCATCATCGGCAGGGTGACGTACCAGAACCGCTTGATGGCGCTGGCGCCATCAATACGCGCCGCCTCGAACAGGTCCTTGGGGATGTTCATCAGGCCGGCATAGCTGACCAGCGCAACGAACGAGGTGGTCAGCCAGATATCGGCGACGGCGACCGAGTAGATGACAATATCGGTGTCGCTGAGCCACTTGATGGCGCCCGGGTCATGGATGATGCCGAGCGCCGCCAGCCCGTAGTTGAGGATGCCGATATTGCCGACCAGCAGGAACCGCCACAACAGGCCCGCGACGATCGGGGAGATCATCAGCGGCAGGGCGAAAATGGTGCGGTGCCAGTGCGAGTGCTTGGCGATCGCCGAAAACAGCAGCGCCGCGCCGAAGCCGAACAGCAGCTCGAAGCTGAGGGCGAAGGCTGAGTATTTGAGCGTCCGGATGGCGGATTCGAGCATCCGCTTCGAGGTGAGCACCTCAGCATAGTTCGCGAGCCCGACCCAGACGCGGCTCGCCGGATCGATCAGTTTGACGTCGAAGAACGAGTTGTAGACGAGCAGTGCGACCGGGTAGGCAACCATGAACCCCAGGAACAGCACGGCAGGCAGCAGCATAAGCAGCACGAACCTGCGTTCGGTCATGGCTTCCTCCCCGGTTATGCACGTGAACGCCGAGGCGGCGTACCGCCGCCCCGGACTTCAGCGGGCTTACTGACCCAGGATGTCCCGAGCCGTGGCGGCCGCATCCTGCAGCAGGCTGGCCACGTTGTCTTCGCACTCCAGCGCGCCCTGGAAGGCCGGCATCACCGCCTCGTCGACGATTTCCTGATAGTGCTCGTTGAGCGGCCGACCCCTTGTGGCCGGCGCCGACAGCGTCTCCAGCAGCGGGCCGAAATGCTCGTAGCCGGGCTTGCCCATGTAGCTCGCATAGGCCGAGTTGGTGGCGGCGAGCCCCAGCGGCGCCTCGATGCCGAGAGCATTATGCGCAATCTGGTAGGCAATGAACTGCCGCGCCGCGTCCTTGTGCTGCGAGGTCGAGGGGATCACGTTGTACCAGGGGCCCGGAATCCCGGCGACGCCGGCACTGCCGCCGATCATCGGCGCCACCCCGACCTTGCCGGCGACCTTGCTGTCCTCCGGCGTCATCTTGTAGGCGTGGGCCCAGAACTTCATCATCGCCGTCTGGCCCTGGTAGAACAGGTTCTGGGCCTCGCCCCAGTTGATCTCGAGCGCATTGTCCGGCACGGACTTGTCCTCGCAGAGCGGCGCCCGGTAGAACTCCAGCGCGTCGATATGGGCCTGGTTGTCGAGGATCACCTTGCCGTCGGCGTCGAGGATCACGCCGGGCGAGCCGGCCTGCAACACTTCGGCCATCCACTCTTCCGAGGTCGCGCCGATGACGTCGGTGCCGAACATGCCGTCCTTGGTGAAGAACTTGGCCATGTCGCGCCACTGCTGCCAGGTGGCCGGCGGAGCGAGATCGTAGCCATATTGCTGCTTGAAGGCGGCCTGGTTGGCCGGATCTTCCCACAGGTCCTTGCGGTAGAAGACGATCTCGGCATTGGCCCAAGCCGGCATGCCCATCATCTTGCCGCCGACATTGGCGTCCGCGACCAGGGCCGGCGGGATGTCGGCCTTCACCGCATCGGTGAAGAGGTCGCTGAGGTCCTCGACATGCGACGCGAAGGCCGCATTCCAGACCACGTCGATGGTCACCACGTCGTAGTTCGAGCTGCCCGAAGCGATCTCGGCCGTCAGCTTGTCGTAGACGCCCTGATACGGCACCTCGACGAAATTGACCTCGATGCCGGTCTCCTTGGTGAACGCGTCGGCAGCCGCCTGCTGCAGCGAATGGCCCCCGCCTTCGACCAGCACCGTAATGGCTTCTGCATTGGCAGCGGACGTGGCCAGGCAAAGCGCGGCCACCGTGCACAACAGCGTCTTGTTCATGTCTCCTCCTCATGTCGTTGGCGGCGGGAACTCGGCCCGCTGCAAGTCGGACCATATTTTCGTATGTCGACGTCGTCAATCAAAATGTCGACGTCGACATTGTGTATGTCGACGTCGTCGGTTGCGGCGTCGAACTTGTCTCGCTAGTGTCCGCGAGGTGAGCGGCAAGGAGAGCGAATGGTCAGCATCAAGGATGTCGCGCGTGTGGCCGGCGTGTCCGACAAGACCGTCTCGCGGGTGGTCAATGGCGAGCCCAATGTCACGGCCGATACGATCGAGAAGGTGAAGCTGGCGATCGCCGACCTGGGATACATCCCCAACCTGGCCGCCCGCAGCATCCGCTCCAACCGGTCCAACACCATCGGCATCGTCACCGACTTCATTTCGACCACGCCCTATTCCGGCGACATCGTCAGGGGCGTGCAGGATTGGGCCAGCGCCAACGGCCGCACGGTGCTCTTGGCCAACACCGACGGCGACCCGGAGCGCGAGGCCAATGTCTGGCGCACCTTCAAGGCGCATCGCATCGATGGCGTCCTGCACGTCGCGATGTACCACCGCGTCGTCGCGCCCGCGGCAGGTGACGTCTCGATACCCACCGTGCTGGTCAACTCGCATGCCGCAGACGGCTACACCTATCCATCGATCGAGCCCGACGATTATGGCGGCTCCCGCGACCTCACCGAGCACCTCCTCGCCCTCGGCCATCGCCGGATCGGCTATATCCGGCTGAACCCGTTGCTGCTGGGGGCCAACCAACGGCTCGATGCATTCCTGGCGGCAACGCAGGCGGCCGGCATAGCGGAGGCCGACCTCGTCATCCGCCTCGGGATGGAAGGGCCGATCGGTCGCGAGACCAACTATGTCTACCGCGAGGCGCTGGACATCCTCTCCTCGCCAAACCGGCCGACGGCGCTGGTCTGCGGCAATGATGAAATGGCGCTGCAGGCCTATCTCGCCGCACTCTCCCTCGGCCTGCGCGTGCCCGATGACATCACCATCGTCGGCTTCGACGATTTCAGGACGGTGTCGCTCGGGCTCAAGCCCGAACTGACGACCGTGGCCCTGCCTTACTATGATCTGGGATGGCAAGGCGCCGACATGCTGGATCAGCTGGTGCAGGCAAAGGGCAGCGCGGACGAGCGCCGGGTGCTCAGATGCCTGGTGGTCGCCCGCGGCTCCAGTGCCGAGACGACCCGCCGCTGAGGCCCGGACGGTGCCGTAACATCCCGTTAAGCCTAGTTTGCTTGGGGGACGCCGCATTTACCAAGCGGTATCCCTGTCGCGCCTAGCTTTGCGCCACATAGACAAGGTTCGCAGAAGCGGACCTCTCGATGGGGGCATTGAGGCATGAATCGCCGGTTGGGCAGGTTGTTTCGTCAGCGGTTCCGTTTGGGGCTGCCGGTTCGTCATGGCCTGCTCGCCCTGGCCATCGTGGCGCTGCCGCTGAGCGGCTGCAGCTCGGCCGGGATGAGCGCCTTCGGCAGCAACAAGCTGGCGGTCGCCGAGATCTCCAACATCGAGACCTACACTGCGGACGGCGCGCTGACCGAAGCGCGGGCGCATTTCCGCAACGACAATTTCGGCTACTCGGCGGCGTTCTACAAACGCGCGGTGGAGCTGGCCCCGAACCGGGCCGAGGGTTATGTCGGGCTCAGCGCCTCCTATGACCGGCTGGGCCGGTTCGACCTGTCCGACCGGGTCTACGCCTCGCTCTACCAGATGACCGGCGGCACGGCGCAGTACTTCAACAATGTGGGCTATTCCTACATGCTGCGCGGCAACCTGACCGAGGCGCTGAAGAACTTCCGCAAGGCGCAGAAGCTCGAGCCGGACAACCTGGTGGTCGCCAACAACATCCAGATCCTGCAGCGCGCGGCGGCAGATTCCCGCGCCTGAGGCGAACGCCGGACGAAATCAAAGGGCGGCGGCCTGTCCGCCCGCCCTACCCACCTCCGAATTCAGCCGCGCCGCCGATCCTCGCGGGACTCGGCCTTTGCGCTGCCCGCCGGCTGTCATTCAGCTTATTTGTAACGTCTGGTACGCCGCTACGGCGCCGGGGCGGCGCCGCCGCCGGTGACCGGGCCGTTCTGGCCCAGGCCGCCAGTCGAGTACATCGAGCCGCGGCTCGGGTTGGTGGTCTCGCGCGCGAGGTTGGCCCTCACTGCGTCACCGGCGCTATAGCCGACCCGATCGGTGCGCTGCCGATAGTCGTAGGCACAGCCACTGAGCGCCACGACGACGGCGGCGAGAGCCGCTACGCGGCTGACCGTCAGCATGAGGCGCGGGCTCAACTGCCGCTCCTGAGGTCGATGATGTAGCCATAAGGACCAATGACGCCATTGCCGGTTTCGAAGCGCTTGAGCATCTTGGGCGTCACTTCCATCTGGCCGAGCGCGAAGAACTCGAGATCGTTGGCGGGTTGGGTGGCATCGAGCGGGGTGGCGGCGACCTGACCGGGAACGCTCGGCTGCACCAGGCGCGGGGTGACGATCACCACCAGTTCGGTGTCATGCTTCTGGAAGCCGGAGGATTTGAACAGCGAGCCCAGGATCGGCACGTCGCCGAGCCAGGGCAACTGGTTCTGGTTGAGGTTGGTATTGCTCTGCAGCAAGCCGGCCACCGAGAAGCTCTGGCCATCGCGCAGTTCCACCGTCGCGTCGAGGTTGCGGGTGTTGAACACCGGGTCGCCGGAGGTGGTGAAGCCATTGATGCCGCTGACCTCCGGGGTCAGGTGAATCTGGATGCGGTCGCCATCGAGCACCACCGGCTGGAACACCAGGCGCACGCCGAAATCGCGATAGCTGAGCGTGGCGTTGCCGTTCTGGTCGTTGGTGCGGATCGGCACCTGGCCGCCGGCGAGAAAACTGGCGCTGACGCCCGACAGCGTGGTGAGGTTCGGCTCGGCCAGGGTGCGCACCAGGTGCTTGCCCTCGAGCGCGTTGATGGTGGCGCTGAGATTGATGCCGCCACCGGTCGAAATGATGTTGGTGACGAAGGTGGCGAACGAACTGCTCACCGGGTTCGATGGGCCGCCCTTGATCGAGGTGCTGACGCCGCCGATGCTGCCGCCCCACTGCACGCCAAGCTCGCGACCGGCGTCGCGCTGCGCTTCGAGGATGCGGACCTCGAGATTGACCTGCTGGCCGCCGCTCAACGTCATGGTGTTGATAACGGCGGGACTGCCATATTGGGCGACGATATCGAGCACCTTCTGCATAGTGACGGCGTCGCTGACGCTGCCGCCCAGCTTCACCCGCCCGTTGACGGTGCTGACCTTGACGTTCGAGTTGGGAACCGCGGCGCGGATCGAACGGGCGATATCGGCGGTATCGGCTCCGACCTCGACCGCGAGCAGGCCGACCGGCGCGCCATCGGCCGAGAACAGGTTCACGGTGGTGGTGCCGAAGGCCTTGCCCACCAGATAGAGCGACTTGTCGGTGATCGGCTGGGCGTCGGCGATCAGCGGGTCGGCCGAAACGATCTTGCCCACGGCGTCGGAGATGACGACGGTGACCGCCTGCGACACGGGCAGCTTGATGCGCATCACCGAAGTGGTTTTCAGGTCATAGTTCACCGTCTGGGCCAGCGCCGGCGCGAGCCCCGCGCCGAGCAGCGTGACACCGAACAGCATCGCCGCCAGCAGCGTCCTGAACAGGCTGAGATTCGGCCGCGCCCTGGAGGCGGAGCCTGCAGCGCTTCCGGTGAGCGCTCTAAGTGACTGGGACAGCAGCATTCTGCCAAAGCCCCGGTTTGCGGACATCTTGTACATGTGTGCTAACGTTCTCAAGCAACCGGGAAAGTTCTAGCAGGACCGGGTCAACGGCGATTTAACGGCAGTGCGGATCGGGCGCCGGATCGGCAGGCGCCCGGCCGGCTATTTGGCCCAGAACGGGCTGGAAATGCGGATCGCCTGGTTGGCGCTGCGCGTCTCCGCCGACGCCGTTTCGGCGGTGTCGACGAAGGGCCGCAACACCAGGGTCAGCCGGCCCAGGGTCGCCGCATTGATGATCACCTCGGACTGGCCGGGATCGAGCTGCAGCGTGGCGATGGCTTCGTTGGCGAAGATCTCGGCGCGCGGATTTTCGGGGTCGGCGGCGGCGCCGGTGGTGCCGGTCTCGCCCAGCCGGGTATTGATCGCCAGCACCCGGACATTGCGAAGGATGGTGTCGGACACCTGCTGACCGCCTTCGCCGCCGGGACTGCGGGTCAGCACCACATCGACGCGATCGTTGGGGACGATGAAGCCGCCTGAGGCCGACGACGCGGAGACCGTCACCGAGACGCCGCGCGTGCCGCTGTCGAGCACTGCCGACAGGTAGCCATCGGCGCCGAGCGCCAGCTTGTCGGCACGGATCGGCTCGCCGGGGAAGAATTCGAAACGGGCCACCGCACCGTTCATCTCGGTGATGGCGTCGGGCTTGGCGGTGGTGGTGATATATTCGGGGCGCACCGCGCCCTCGGGCCAATCGACCCATTCAACCGATTCCGGCGTCAGTCGCTGCCCAAGCCCGATACTGGTCCTGGCGGCGAGCACCTGCACCCGGGCTTCCTGCACCACCTGGGTCACCGTCTCGGTGACGGGCTGCGCGACCGGCTGGTTGGTCTGGGTGGTCAGGTAGGCGGCAAGGCCGCCGGCGACCAGCGCCACAGCCAGCAGCGCCAGGCGGGACGGCGGAATCTTCCAGCGCCAGCCGAGCCGCGGCGGCGGCGGCGCGGGCTGACGGCGATCGCCCTTGCGGCGATCATGGGTCACCACGGTCTGCAGGGCCTCGTTGCGCCAGGCATCGAGATTGCGACGTTCGGTGCGGGTCGGCGGTGGTGTCCAGGTGACCTCGGCCAGCACCTTGTCGAGCACTTCCGGGTCGGCCTTCAGCGCCGCAGTGCGCGGCAGCTCGGGACGCAGGGCTTCGTTGGTCTCGCTGTCATCCTTGAGAGCGATTTTTTGAGTACGCCGGAGCACGAATTCCTCGCTGTGCGGCCAGACTGGTGGCGAAGCCGGCATTCGGCCGGCCCGTATCGATGTACGCGAAAAGGCTCACGGCTTCGTTCCAAAGCTCGGCGACTTCGAAGGAGATGGGAAAGACTGGGTTAACCCTGATCGCCGGAGCGGGCTGTTGCGCGCCCAGCGCGTCAGGCCAGCGGCAAGCGGACCGTGGCGGCGAGGCCACCTTCGGCGGCACGGGCGAAATGAACGGTGCCGGCGTTGAGGGCCACCACTTCGAGGGCGATGGCGAGGCCGAGGCCCGAACCGCGGCGGCTCTCGTCATGGCGCTGGCCGCGCACCCCGAGCCGGGCGATCTGCTCTTCGGTGAGACCCGGACCATCGTCGGAGATGGTGATCTCGGCAAAGCCGCCATCGGCGCGACCGACGACGCGCACCTGCGACTTGCCCCATTTGGCGGCGTTCTCGAGAATGACGCCGACCAGCTCCATCAGGTCGTGCCGGTCGATATCGACCATCAGTCCGGGAGCCAGGTCGACCTGCCAGTCGAGTTCCTCACCCTCCTGGGTGCGGCTCAGCACCGCGATGGTCCGGTCCACGGTTTCGTTGAGCGAGGCGCTGAGCTGGTGCGCCCGGGTGCGCATGCGCAGCCGCGACAGGCGCAACTGGTATTCGACGCGGTCGTCCATTTCGCCGACGATCTGGTCGACCTGCTCGCCCGCTCCGGCATCACCGGTGGTCTGCATATGGGCGGCCAGGTTGCGCAGGACCGAGAGCGGGGTCTTCAGCCCATGCGCCAGGTCGGCGGCGCGGGCCCGGGCGAACTCCATGGATTTCTGCTGCTGGCTCAGCAGTTCGTTGACCTCGCCCACCAGTGGCAACACTTCGGCGGGATAGCGCGGCGGCAGCTTCTGCGCCTCGCCGCGGCGGACGGCGCCGATGCCTTCGCGCAGGTGCTCGAGGGGTTTCAGGCCAAGCTGCACCTGCAGCCATGCCGCCAGGATCAGCGCCAGCCCGAGCACTGCCAGCGCCAGCATCAGGTCGCCGCCGAAGCGGCGGATCGACTCGTCGAGCAGGGCCCGATCCTCGGCCAGGGTGACCCGGAACACGCGGGGGCCGGCATCGGACGAGAAACTCACCTCGCGGACCATGGCGGAGAGCGGTTGCGCGCCCGGTCCGGCGAGCGTGCCGAAGCGTTCGGCGCCACCCGGAGCGACAGCCGCGCCGGTATCGAGGACGTGGTCGCCCAACGAGCGGGAGCGCCAGGAATCATCGGTGGCTGCCGTCTCGACCTGCCAGTACATGCCCGATAGCGGGATGGCATAGCGCGGGTCGGGCAGCGCGTCGCCGGGCACCGGTTCTTCCGCCACGGGATCGATCTGCGCCACCAGCCGGTTCAGGCTGGCACTCAGCCCGTCGCGCATCGAGCGCTCGACATTGCCGGTGAACATCCAGCCGATGGCGAAGCCGGCGATCAGCAGTGCGAGGATGATCCACAGCGCCGCGCCACCCAGGAGGCGCAGGCGCAGCGAGCGCGGATTCATTCCTCGAGCGTCCCCATGTAGTAACCGAAGCCGCGACGGGTCTTGATGATGTCGGTGCCGAGGCGCCGGCGAACCCGGCCGACCAGCACTTCGATGGAATTGGACTCGCGCTCGAAATCCTGCGCGTAGAGATGCTCGGTGATCTCCATCTGCGATACCACGCGGCCGCGCTGGTGCGCCAGATAGGCGAACAGCCGGTATTCCTGCGGGCTGAGGCTGATCGGGATGCCGTCGCGCGTCACCTGCATGGCGCGGGTATCGAGCACCAGATCGTCGATCTCCACCCGCGACGAGGCAAAGCCACCGGAACGGCGCACGATGGCGCGGATGCGGGCCACCACCTCCTCGACCCGGAAGGGCTTGACCACGTAGTCGTCGGCGCCGGCCTCGATGCCTTCGACGCGCTCTTCCCAGTGGCCGCGCGCCGTCAGGATCAGCACCGGGCCGGTGCGGCCGGCCTTGCGCCAGCGCTTGAGCACGGTGAGCCCATCGAGGGTCGGCAGGCCCAGGTCGAGGATGATGGCGTCGAACTCTTCGGTGTCACCGCGGTACCAGGCCTCTTCGCCGTCGGACTCGACCTCGGCCACGAAGCCAGCCGCCTGCAAGGCCGCGGCGAGGGCTTCGGCGATCCGGCGATCGTCTTCGGCAACCAGTACCCGCATGTGAAACTCAGTTCAGATCGAGATATTCACCCGTCTGGGCCAGGAAATACAGTTCGCTCACGTCGCCGGATTTACCCAGCGCCTTGATCTCATACAGCAGCACATCTTGCAGCGACACTAACTGGGCGTCGATGATCTCGCCGTCAGTCAGCAGCTTGGCGCGCAGCATGATCTCTTCCATCGGCAGCGCTTTCCCGCTGCGCACCGCCTGCAGCGCCGCCTTCTGACCGAGCGGCTTGCCGGCGGTCTCGAGGCCAAGCCCGCCATTGCCGCCGCCGGAGCCGCCGATATCGAGATCGACGCCGAGCCCGCCCTGGTCGCCGCCGAGGTCGACATCGACGCCCAGGCCCTGGTCGCCGCCAATGCCGACATCGACACTGCCAAGACCACCCAGATCAAGGCCAAGCCCGACCTGCGCCATGGCAGCCGACGGGCTCAGCAACCCCGCAAGGCAGGTGAGGGCGAGCCAGAAACGGTGATTCGGTGTGATGGGGAGCATGCGCCGCAGATTACATTCCCGACCCTGACCATTGCCTGACAACGATCTCATGAACGTGTCAGGCCGAATCTCCCAGGCTCTTCGACGCAACTGCAACGGAGCCATCAGCATGAAAACTCTAACCCTTGCCGCAGCTTTCGCCGGTCTGTGCATTCTCAGCGCGCCTGCCCTGGCGCTCGACATCGGCCTAGGCGTCTCACTCGGCGGCAACGCATCGGCAACATCCGGCGAAGGCGGCCTGTCGGTCGGCGTTGCCACCGGGGTCGCCATTGATAGCACGGAGGCCGGCCTCTCCGCCAATGGCTCTGCCGCTCTGTCCTTAACATCCAGTGATGAACTGGGCGCGGTGATCGGACTGATCGAAACCAGCCACTGGAGCGAAACCAGCCTCGCCAACCTGACCGAGATCGACGGCACCACCTATGACGTGGGCGGCTGGATCAATGCCGAGAACGCCACGGCGTTCGACCTGGCGCTCAGCAGCAATGCCGACGAGATCAACGACCTGCAGGTGGCGCTGGCCTCCAACGTGGCGCTCAGCGCCTGGCTCGAAGCCAACAACACGGCAGCCGAGAATGTGATTGCGGTCGGCGTCGCGGCCGACGGTTCGCTGGCGGTGTTCACCAACTAGGCCGACCGTGATGCGGCACTTGCACCGGAAGGCGCGGCGATAGCGCCAGTCCGGCGCCCCAAAGAGAAAGGGCCGGTCGATCGACCGGCCCTTTGCCAATTTCAGGGAAGGATCAGCCGCGCTTGGGCAGCAGCTTCCAGATCCCCACCACGCTGAGCGCCGCGAAGGCCATTTTCAGCACGTCCCACACGATGAACGGAGCGACGGCGCCGTTCCAGGCCGTGCCGATGAGGTTGGCGGCGTCGAGCCAGCCCGGCAGCGTCGCGCCCGACTGGACGATGACGTTGGCCACCACCAGCAGCCAGGTGAAGCCGAAAGCAAACAGCACGGCGTCGGCCAGCAGCATGGCGCCGAACAGCAGCACGATGCGGCGCGACGCGCCCAGATCGGCGGCCCGGCCGATGATGTAGGCCATCGGCAGGTAGCCGAGGATGAAGCCGAACGACGGGCGCATGATGTAGTCGAGGCCGCCGCCGGTGGCGAAGACCGGCAAGCCGGAGAGGCCCTGGATGATGTAGAGCGCCACGGTGGCGACGCCGATGCGCCAGCCGAAGCCGGCGGCGAGGGCCGCAACCGCCATGGTCTGCAGCGTCACCGGGATCGGCATCACCGGCACGGAGATCCTGGCCGACAGCGCCAGCACCAGCGAGCCGAGCACCACCGTGAGCAGATTTGTGACGAGGCGCGCCGACTGCGACTTGGGCGAGAGCACGCCGAGAACGGTATTCGGCGTGGTGAGCGTCAAGGCCATTGCCAATCCTTCAATTTGAGGAGCATTGCTAGCGCCGATTACTAGTCGCTCGCCTGGGAGAGCGCAATGGCTGGCCAGATGCCGGCGCTGAGCTTCAACACGACGTTCGACGCACAAACCGGACGGCCGGTGGCCGTTACGGACGGGCTTGTCCGCGTCACCGCCCCCAATGGCGGCCCCTATACCTTCAAGGGCACCAACAGCTTCATCGTCGGCCATGATCGGGTGGCGGTGATCGACCCCGGCCCCGACGACGGCGCGCATCTCGCCGCGCTGCTGGATGCCGTTGCCGGACGCGAGGTGGAGGCGATCATCCTCAGCCACACCCATCTCGACCACTCCGCCCTGGTGCCCAGGCTGAAGGCGGCGACCGGCGCCCTGGTCTGGTCGGGCGGCAAGCATCGGCTGAGCCGGCAGCGCCGGCTGTTCGAGATCAACGCGGTGGGCCGCGAGAGCGACTGGCACCTGGTGCCGGACCGGGTGCTGAAGGACGGCGAGCACCTGAGGATCGACGGCGTGACGCTCGAGGTGATCGCGACGCCGGGCCATTGCGCCAACCACCTCTGCTTCGGGCTCGCCGGCACACCGTTTCTGCTGACCGGCGACCATATCATGGGCTGGAACTCGACCCTGGTGTCGGTGCCGGATGGCTCGATGGCGGATTACCTCACCTCGCTCGAGAAGGTGATCGGCCTCGGCTACGCCCATTATGTACCGGCGCATGGCGGCAGCATCGAGGATGGTCCCGACTATGCACGGGCGCTGCTGGCGCACCGGCAGGAGCGCAACCGCCAGGTGGTCGCGGCGGTCGAAGCCGGCGCCCGGAAGATCCGGCAACTCCTGGCGCCGATCTACCCGCAACTGCCGCTGGCGCTGCAGGCAGCGGCGCTGATGACGCTCAAGGCGCATGTCGAGTACCTGGCCAACCGCGGCCTGATCGGGGTGACCAACGGTCCGTTCGGGACCACGATGTTCCCGTTGCGGGCTTAGCGCGCAGGACGCTGCCGGCGCCCCGCCCCAGCCCTACTCGGCGGCGTCGGCAGGCGGCGGCGGGGCCTCGGTGTCGGCGGCCGCGGCCGCCTGCGGAGCGTCGCGCAGGGTCAGGGTGATCTTCTGGTCGAGCGCCAGGAGGAATTCCTCGACCCGCTTGCCGTTCTCGCCGAAATCGTGGAAGCCGCTGAGCGGTACCGAACGCATGTCGATGGTCGCACCCTGAGCTGTGCCGGTGACCCGCACCGCCACCTCGTCGCGCCAGCCGAACAGGGTCACGGCGATGGCATTGATCTGGCCGATATCGAGCGCCGTCGGCGGCGCCCGGCGGGTGCGCACGTCCCAGCCGCGCACATCCACCAGATCCTCGACTATGCTGAACATCTCGGTGGCGTCGATCGGGTAGCTGCGGGTCTGGGCGTTGGGGAAGATGGCCTCGATCTCGGCCCGCAACGCGGCGCTGGTCGGGGCCACCCGGACCGGCGAAATCAGTGGCAGCGGATCGGCGACATCCGTCGTCACCTCGTTGAGCATCGGGTACTGCGTCGCCTGGTAGCCGAGATAGGCGAACGGCAAGAGGCAGACGATGCCGAAGAACAGGCCCCAGCCGGCCTTGCTCCAGCCCTGGTCGCCAGTCATCCACAAGCGGCCGAAGGCGCCGAGCGCCAAGAACACCGCTAGCGCCGCCACGGCGGCCGCCACCGCCTCGACAACGACGAAATCGGCGCTGGTGATCAGCTGCTCGCGGTGCAGCAGCACCGGGATGATGGTGAGCGGCAGCGCCAGGCTACCGAAGCGCCGGGCCCAGATTGCCCATTTCGAGGTGCGGATGAGAATGCGCATCGTGCCGGCCGGAACTGCAGTAACGCTTAGGGATAAGCACGGCGCGCCGCTTCGTGCAAAGCCCCGCGGAAGAAAGTTGTTGAGGGCGCCGAGCTAGCTCCTCACGGGGTGCCTAGCACATCGACTTGATCGCCTGCCATTCGGCCGCCGAGAAGGCCGGACGCATGGTGGCGGGCGCAACCTCGACGGCCTCGAGCGCAGCGCGGCGCTCGTCGGTCAGCGGATGGGTGTTGAGCAGCGCCAGCGTGCGGGTCATCGTGTCGTCGGCCGCGACCCGCTCGAGCAGATCGGCCAGCGCCAGCGGCGAGAAGCCGAGACGGTTGCCGGCGGCGGCGGCGAACTCGTCGGCCTCGCGCTCGGCATCGCGGGAAAAGCGGCTGTCGATCAGCGTGGCGCCGGCCGCGGCGGCGACCGACAGGTTGGTCATGTCGCCGAGCACGAAGCCGACCAGCAGGCCGGTGGCCGAGCTCTCGATCAGCATCTCCATGCCGTGCCGGTGGACGACATGGCCGAGCTCATGGGCGAGCACGCCGGCGAACTCGTCGGCGGTCTCGGTCCGCTCGAGCAAGCCGGAGAAATAGTACACCTGGCCACCCGGCAGGGCGAAGGCATTGGTGAGCGGCGAGTGCACCACCATCACCCTGGGGGCGAAGGGCGAGCCGGCCTCGGCCATCACGTCGGCGGCGAAACGCTCGATGGCAATATTGCCGGCAGCGAACTGGTCCTGGCAGGAGCGGAAGCCGAGGCCGTTGCTCAGCATGCCCTCGATCTGCAGGCGCGCGCCGTCGCCGAGGCGCGTCTCCCATGCCGGCGGCACCAGGCGGGTCACCCCGTCGGCCAGCAGCGGAACGCCGAACACATAGGCGGCGATCACCGAAGCGAGCGCCGCCACCGCACCGCCGAGGATACGGCGCTGCTGCCCGCGCTGGAGTTGCGAGCGCCGGCCGAGGCCGGGGAGCGCATCGCGCAATGCCACGCTCCACTCGCCGGCCGGCACCCTGAGCCGCGCGCCATAGGGGCGGTCGGTAGCGCCCAGCCGCAATTCGTCGCCCAGCCCCGTCACCTCGAACAGGGTGTCGACCGGCCAGCGATCGATCTCTTCGCGGGTGTCGCGATCGGCGATGACGAGTTCGGCCGGTGTGGCATCGCGCGTCAGCGCGAAGGTGACGAAGCGGCGAGCCGCAACGACGCCGTCATAGTAGCGCCCGACCGGCTCCATCAGAACGACCCCACATTGAGCGCATCGGCGAGGCCTTCGCCCGCCAACGTCTTGTCCTCTTCGCCGGCCCGGACACTGGTGAGGCTCTCGATGCCGGTGATGGTGGCGCCGCGAGCGACCAGCATCCAGTAGCCGCAGTCGAGATACACCTCGGCCATCAGCCCAAACGTTGCGAGGCTCACCAGATAGCCGCCGAGCGCCAGCGCCACGCCGATCCAACCGGCCTGGGCGATACCGGCCAGAGAGGAGAAATCGAACTGGCCCTGCACCACCAGGCTAACGAGGAAGCCGATGAGGCCGACGATGATGAACCCCACCAGCAGCATGCCGGAATAGGCGGCGAACTGGATGGCCAGAGCCCGCGCCTTGATTTCGACGCGGAGGCCCGCCGTCCCCAGGCGGACCTCGGAGAACATGCGGCTGGCCTCGCGGGCGCGATAGTAGAAGAAGCCACCGAAACCCAGGATGATGGCGAGGATCGGCACCAGCGCCAGCGCCCGCCCCTCGGTGAGGAACCCGACGCCCAGCGCGGCGCCGACGAGGATCGCGACCGTGGCATAGGCGCGGTAGAACGGGCCGGCTATGGTGCGCCAGCTTCCGGTGAAGCTGAACTGGCGGTCGCCGTACCAGGTGTTGGTGTAGCGGTAGCGCCAGAGATCGGCCGACATGAACGGGTATGCCAGCCCGGCAGTGACGACAACCAGCAGCGACCAGAGAAATTGCCGGGTCGCGTAGGCCCAGGCATTGCCCTTCTGGTCGAAGCGAATGCCGCGCCACAGGGTGCGCGACAACCGAAAATCGCGCCCGCGATAGCTGGCATAGCCGAACAGGAACCAGAACAGGGCGGCGACGACGCCGTAGCCGACCACCACCACGGTCCCGACCTGGGTCGAGAGATAGAAGAAGGCGATGTAGAGCGGCAGGAAGACCGCCAGCGCGATCAGAAAGCCGATCAGCAGCTGTACCGGCGTGCCGGTATATTCCAGTGCGTCGCCGTCAATGCTGGTGTGGTGCCAGTAGAACTGGCGCTTCATCGTCGTCACCCAGAAGCGATAGAGCCCCAGGGTGGGGACCATCAGCAGATAGCCACCGACCAGCCGCCAGAACAGTTCGGCGCGCGTACCGCTGAACTTGGCCGGGACGCGACTGAGCCGCACGTCACCGAACATTGTCGTAATGCTTGCCACGCCAGCATCCCCCCGGGCCGCGGCATGTTGCGATGACGGCGATGTTATTGGCAAGCGCCAGACCGTCGCCGGCGCTCAGGATTCAGGGGTAGAGCCGCTGCCGGGTCCACGCGCCGTCGGGCAGAGTGCGGGTAAAGCGGACGCGATCGTGCAGCCGATTGGCGCCGTCCTTCCAGAACTCCATGGCCTGGGGAATGATCCGGAACCCTGACCAATAGGTCGGCCGGTTCACCGGCTCGTCTTCGCCAAAACTCTTCTTCAGCGTTTCGACGCGCTCGAGCAGGGTATAGCGGTTGGCCAGCGGCCGCGACTGCTTGCTGGCATGGGCGCCGATCTGGCTGACCCGGGCGCGGGTCGCGAAATAGGCGTCGGCTTCCTTGTCGGCGACCACTTCCACCGGCCCACGGACCCGGATCTGCCGGCGCAGCGTCTTCCAGTGCATGACGAAGGCGGCCTTGGGGTGGGCCAGCAACTCGCGGCCCTTGTCGCTCTCGAAATTGGTGAAGAAGCAGAAGCCGCGCGCGTCGCGCTGGTTGAGCAGCACCATGCGCACATCCGGCATGCCATCGGCATCGACGCTGGCCAGGGCCATGGCGTGCGGGTCGTTCGGCTCACTTTCCTGGGCCGCGGTGAACCACTCCTCGAACAGCGAGCAGGGATCGATCGGCGCGGTGTCGGAGTCGTCGAACAGCCGCTCGGTAAGTGTGGTTGCCGGCATGGTTTTACCCTCGTGACGCGCCAGTCTGGACAAGCCCGGAGCGCATGGCCATATAGGATGGCGCGGGCCGCGAAAGCAAATCCCAACCCGCCCCGAATTGAAGGAACCCATGCGCGACCCGTATACCGTGCTCGGGGTGCCGAGGTCCGTCACTGAAAAAGACCTCAAGTCCGCCTATCGCAAGCTCGCCAAGGCGCATCACCCCGACCAGAACCAGGACGATCCGAAGGCCCACGCGAAGTTCGCCGAGGTGTCGTCGGCCTATGACTTCCTATCCGACAAGGAAAAGCGGGCCAGCTATGACCGCGGCGAAATCGACGCCGACGGCAGCCCCCGCTTTGCCGGCTTCGGCCGCGGCGCCGGCGGCGGTGCGCGCCCGGGTGCCGGCGCGGGCGCCGGCGGTTTTTCGGCCGAGGACATCCTCAAGGAGTTCATGTCCGGCTTTGGCGGCCAGCAACGCGGCCCGACCCGCGGCGCCGGCGGCAGCCAGAGCTGGGACCCATTCACCGGCGCATCGAGCGGCGGCTTTCAGGGCGGCCGCGCCAGCGGCATGGGTGGTGAAGACATCAACGCCACCGTCACGGTAACGCTCGAGGAAGCGCATACCGCCCAGAGCGTGCCGCTGCGCATGCCGACCGGCAAGGTGCTGAACGTCAAGCTTCCCGAAAAGGTCGAGGAAGGCCAGCAGATCCGGCTCAAGGGCCAGGGCCATCCCTCGCCGATGGGCGGCCCGCCGGGCGATGCCATCGTCACGGTGAAGTTCGAGCGCCACAAGCAGTTCCGGCGCGATGGCGCCGATCTGCGGGTCGATGTGCCGATCACGCTCTATGAGGCGGTGCTGGGCGGCAAGGTGCGTGTCCCCACCCTCGACGGCTCGGCCGAGCTGAACCTGCCCGCCTCGGTCAACACCGCCAAGGCGCTGCGTCTCAAGGGCAAGGGCCTGCATGGCGCGGGAGATCTCTATGCCACCCTGCGGGTGGTTCTGCCCGAACAGGCCGATCCGGACCTCGAAAGCCTGATGCGGTTCTGGCGCGACCAGAAGCCGTACAAGGTGCGGGACAACTAGGGCGCTGCGACCGCAGGCTTCCCCGAAGCGCGCTAGGCCGCGACGGCCTCGACTTCCAGCATGGCGCGCTTGAGAGCCGCGAGACAACCGGGATCGATCGCGGTGCCGGCATCGGCATCCATGATGGCGAAGGCCTGGGACACCGACATGGCGGCGCGATAGGGGCGTTCGGCAGTCAGCGCGTCGAAGACGTCGGCGGTGGTGACGATGCGCGTTTCGAGATCGATCGCGGCGGCATCCAGCCCGCGTGGATAACCCTTGCCATCCAGCCGCTCATGATGGGCGCCGGCGACGCGTGCCAGCTCGGCGAAGGAGGTGATCCGCCCGAGGATGGTCTCGCCGAGCGCCGGGTGGCGGCGGATCGCCTCCCATTCGTCGGCGTCAGGTTTGCCCGGCTTGTCGAGAATCTGGTTCGAGACGCCCAGCTTGCCGATATCGTGCAGCAGCGCTGCCCGTTTCAGCCAGCGTCGACGCTCGTCCGAAAAGCCGAACTGCTCGGCGATCAGGTCGGCGAACAGCGCCACCCGGTCGCTGTGGCCGCTGGTATAGGGGCTCTTGGCATCCACGACTTTGGCGAAGGCCGCGGCGATGTCGTCGAGATAGTCGTCATCGACCTCGATCGAGCGCTTCTGCGGCTCGAGCGCGATCACCCACTGTTCGAGATCCGGGGCCGCCAGCGTGGTCCAGAATTGCGCGTCGCCGGCAATATCGAGAAACGCCGCGGCAGAGGCCGGATCGAACCAGATCCCGCTCCGGCGCTCCACCTCACGCATCGCCGCCTCGGGCCCGGAGCTCATGAAGAAAACGTCGACCACCTGCGCCAAGAGCGCGATGCGGGCCAGCGGCGAGATTTCGCTGCCCTGCCGGCCCAAGGGCTTGCCGTTGCCGTCCCAATGCTCATCGAGGTCGAGGATGGCTTCGGCGACCGCTTCCGAGAACCGCATCTGCCGCGCGATCTCCGCACCGCGGGTGCAGCGGGTTTCGATCAGTTCGCGCGCGATCTCGCCGCCATGCATGGCGATGTGGACGATCGAGCGGAACCGCGCGGCAAGCCCGGCCTTGAGGCCGGTATGGGCGAAGACGAAACGCAGGATCTCCGGCAACGCCGAGTCGACCTGCTTGAAGCCATGCTTGAAGCTCAGATCGTCCGCCAGGTAGAGCTGACAGATGCGGGCGGCGTTCGAGCTGCAGCCGACATCCTTGAGCAGCAGCGCATAGTAGAGATCGCCGAGTGTCGCCGTGTCGAAGCCGAGCGCTTCGCCCAGTTGCATGCCGATCCAGCAGCAGCGCACCCCGTGTCCCACCGGCTGGCCCTCGGTAATGTCGAGCGCATGACTCAGGGCACTGACCAGTTCGGCCAGTCCGATCTCGTCGCGGGCGGATGGGGGAGCGGGATCGCGGCGCATGGCAGCATTCCGCCCAGATAGGCATTAACACTTAGTTGGTATGATAACAGGACTCAGCCGAACGCCGATCACGATTGCGGGCGCGGCGCGGCGGCCCGTTTCAACCGATCGTTGATCGCCTCGCCGAGACCCTGGCGCGGGATCGGCGCGACGGCGATCCGCGTCGCCCCTTCGTCCAGCCGGTGCAGCATCGCGAACAGGTTGCGCGCGGCCTCGCGCAGGTCGCCGCTGGGCGACAGGTTGGCGCCATCGGGACCCGGACCGAAGCCGAGCCAGGTTTCGCCCGGCTCGGCGTGCTCGGCATCGAGCCGCAGGGTGGCGTTGGGCGCATAGTGGCTCGCCAGCATGCCGGGCGCGGCGATGGCCGCATCGTGCTTTGCCACCACCACGGGCCGGCCGAGCTTCGCCTCGATCTCGTCGCGCGGCAGGGCGCCGGCACGCAGCTGCGTCACCAGGTCGCCCTCCACCGCCAGAATGGTCGACTCGACGCCCGCCTCGGAAGCGCCGCCCTCGAGCACCGGCACCGCACCGGCGAAGGAGCGTTCGACCTGCGCGGCCGTCGTCGGCGACAGTTTGCCGGACCGATTGGCCGAGGGCGCCGCCAGCGGTCGGCCGGTCTCGCGGATCAGGGCGAGCGCCAGCGGATGAGCCGGAATGCGGATCCCGACCGTATCGAGACCTGCGGTCACCAGGTCCGACAGCCCGGCTTCCGGGCGCCTGGGCAGCACCAGGGTCAGGGGGCCGGGCCAGAATTCCGCCAACCTGCGGGCCATTGGGGTGAAGCTCACGAAGCGCTCGGCCATGGCGAGGTCGGCAACGTGGACGATCAACGGGTTGAAGCGCGGCCGCCCCTTGGTCTCGTAGATCTTCAGCACCGCATCCGAACTGGTGGCGTCGGCACCGAGGCCATAGACGGTCTCGGTGGGGAAGGCGACGAGCTCGCCGGCGCGCAATCGCGCCGCGAGTTCGAGCAGATCGGCTGAAGAATGAACGGCGCTGGCCATGCCGCGAGGTTTGACAAGCTCGTGAGCACAACGTCAAGCTGTCCGGGCAGCGACAACTCCCGAGCCCATGGCCACTCTCCTCGTCTCACAGCCCAATTTCGCCAGCCACGCCACCCCGACCGGACACCCCGAACGGCCCGACCGGATCCGGGCGGTCGAGGAGGCACTGGGTGCCGACCGTTTTGACCGGCTGATCCGGCGTGAGGCGCCGTCGGCCGACCTGACGCTGGCCGAACTGGTGCATGACGCCAATTACCTGGGTATCCTCACCCGGGCTCGCCCGGCTGAGGGGATCGGCCAGATCGACGAGGACACCTTCATCTCCTCGCACTCGCTGGAGGCAGCCGCTACGGCGCTGGGCGGCGGGCTCGCGGCGCTCGAGGCGGTGGCCCTGGGCGAAGTGCGCAACGCCTTCTGTGCCGTACGCCCGCCCGGTCACCACGCGGAGATCGACCGGCCGATGGGGTTCTGCCTGATCAATTCGATCGCCGTCGTGGCGCGCGAGGCGCAGCGCAAGTTCGGCGCCGAGCGCGTGGCGATCGTCGATTTCGACGTGCACCATGGCAACGGCACCGAGGATATCTTCAAGGACGATCCGACGGTGTTCTACGCCTCGAGCCACCAGATGCCGCTCTATCCGGGCACCGGCGCGCCGAGCTTCACCGGCGTGGGTAATATCTGCAATGCAGCGCTCGCCGCCGGCAGCGGCGGAGCCGAGATGCGCGCCGCCTACAGCGATCGCATCCTGCCGGCGCTGGCAGCGTTCCGGCCGGATTTCCTCCTGGTCTCGGCCGGCTTCGATGCCGACTATCGCGACCCGCTGGCCGGGCTCAACTGGCACCCCGAGGATTTTGCCTGGGTCACCGAGAGGCTGGTGGAGGTGGCCGAGCGGGTGTGCGAGGGGCGGCTGGTTTCGATGCTGGAAGGTGGCTACGACCGGCACGGGCTCGCCACCGGCGCTGCCGCGCATGTTGAAATGTTGATGGCCGCAAGCTAGCAACGAACCTCATCGAGGAACTGACATGGCCGATTCCCCCGCTCCCGCCGACGACATCAAGCTGATGAGCTTCGAGGCGGCGCTGCGTGAACTCGAGGGCATTGTCGGCAAGCTGGAAAGCGGCCAGGCGCCGCTCGCCGAGTCGATCGCCATCTATGAGCGCGGCGAGGCGCTGAAGGCACATTGCGAGGCGCTGCTGAAGCAGGCCGAGATGCGGATCGAAAAGATCACCCTGCGCAACGGCCAACCCACCGGCACCGAGCCGCTCGACCCGCAATAAGGTCGGGCGCTTCAAACATCGGTGAGCGCGCGACAATGCCGCGCGCCAGAATTGTTCGCCCGGCGCTATAAGGCGCAACTCAAGACGCCAACTATCTGGGCAAGGGCATGGCCGAAACCAACTCCGTGGCGCTGTCGCGCTTTCGCATCATCCTGTGGACGCTGGTCGTCGTGGCAGCGCTCGGCGCCACGGTGCTGTTCTTCTTCCGTCCGCCGACCGCGCCACTGGCGGTGACGGGCAAGCCGTTCGCGCTGCAATCGACGCTGGGCGGCACCTTCACCGAGGCCAATCTCAAGGGCACACCCAGCCTGGTATTCTTCGGCTACACCCACTGCCCCGATGTCTGCCCGACGACGCTGGCGGAATCTGCCGCGTGGAAACAGCAGCTGGGGCTCAACGCCGACCAGTTGCGCACCATCTTCGTCACCGTCGATCCCAAGCGCGACACCAAGGAGGTGCTCGCCGACTACCTGAGCGCGTTCCCCGGCACCATCGGCCTCGTCGGCGACGACGCCGAGACCACGGCGGCCAAGGCCTCGTTCGGCGCCGCATCGGAAACCACCGAGCCGGATGCCGACGGGTTCTATCTGGTCAACCACACCGCCTCGGTGTTCCTGATCAACAAGAACGGCAGCTTCGAAGGCACCATCGCCTATGGCGAGCCCACCGACGCGGCGGTCGGCAAGATCCGGAAACTCATGGGCTCGTGAGCGAACGCATCCGTCTCGACCAGGCGCTGGAGCAGCGCGGCCTGCTGCCGAGCCGGGCCAGGGCGCGGGACGCCGTGCTGCGCGGCACGGTGGTGGTGAATGGTGCCGTGGCGCGCAAACCCAATCAGCAGGTCGGCCCTGACGACGTGATCGGCCTCGACGATCCGGCCGCCAGCTATGTGTCGCGCGCGGCGCTGAAGCTGCTGGCGGGCCTCGATGCCGGGGCCATCGATCCGGCCGGGCGGACCTGCCTCGATCTCGGGGCCTCGACCGGCGGCTTCACCCAGGTGCTGCTGGAACGCGGCGCGAAGCGGGTCTACGCCGTCGATGTCGGCCACGACCAGTTGCATGAGCGGGTGAAGGCCGATCCGCGGGTGATCTCGCTCGAGGGCGTCAACGGGCGCGACCTGACGGTGGAGCTGATCCCCGAGCCGATCGAACTGATCGTCTCCGATGTCAGTTTCGTCTCGATCCTCAAGGTGATCGACCCGGCCCTGGCGCTGGCAACTCCGACGGCCGAGGCCGTCATCCTGATCAAGCCGCAGTTCGAAGTCGGACGCGAGAAGATCGGGAAAGGCGGCATCGTCACCGACGATGCCGCCGTGGCCGAGGCGGTGTTGCGGGTCACCGCCCATCTGGCGGAAGCGGGGTGGGCCCAGCGCTTCGCCATCGGCTCGCCGATTGCCGGGGGCGACGGCAATCGGGAGATCGTCGCGGGCTTCCGGCGCAGTATCTAGACCGCGCGGTGGCCGAACAGTTTCGGCATGAAATGCGTGCCTGGCTCGGGCCGCGCGCGGAAGCGATGGCCGCGCTCCTCGCGCCGCAGCACCCTGATGCCGTGCCGCGCGTCGCGCACAAAGGTCACGCGGGTATGCGACGAGATGCCGACCCTGAGTTCGGCCCCGGAGTCCAGCCGGCGGCGGTCCGGGCCCAGATAGTCCTTGGCCTCGACATAAACCAGCTCGCAGTCCAGCTGTTCCGCCAGCCGCTCGGCCAGCACGTCGCGGCTCTGCGGCAGGCCGACCACATCGTCGAAGCCGAAGCGGACGTATTTCAGCATGGTCGAGTAGGGACAGTCGTCGGTGAACAGGATCACCGGCGAATAGCAGAGGCGCGCGCTGCGCTCCTCGCGCACCGCGTCGATGACATCGAGCAGCTCGTCGTCAGCCAGCCGATAGTCGACGAAAAAATAGGTGATGACGGCGCGCGACAGCGTCGCGCCCGAACCGCCCAGCCGGCTGGCCACCTCGCCAAAGCCGAGATTGTGCGCGGTCAGTTCCAGGGCGCGCGTTTCGACGGCGTTGGCGGCAATCACAAAGGCGCGGCAATGCTCGAACATCGGACGATCCCTCGGCTGTCTCAGTGCGACCGCGTAGTCGTCCAGCACTTACCCTTACGAAAATCCGTGCACTGGCAATGACTTACGGCTTGTTGCAGCAGAAAGCCAAAGTGCCGGGCGACCGTCAATGCGCACAAGCGCGTGCTTGCCGCCGACAATTTTCTCGATTGTAAGCAGCGTCCGCAGGAGGCTGCGGCCGATACGGATCGGCGGCGAGAGGCGTCAGTAGCCGATGCCGCCTTCGCGCCCGGTCTGGCCGCGATGGCGCAGGAAATGATCGGCCAGCACCACCGCCATCATCGCCTCGCCGATCGGCACGGCGCGGATGCCGACGCAGGGGTCGTGCCGCCCCTTGGTGATGACTTCGGTATTTTCGTTATGCGTGGTCACCGTCTGACGCGGCGTGATGATCGACGAGGTCGGCTTGACCGCGAAGCGGCAGACGATCGGATCGCCGTTGGAGATGCCGCCCAGGATACCGCCCGCCTTGTTCGAGGTGAAATACGGCCCGGCATTGCCGGCCCGCATCTCGTCGGCATTCTCGGTGCCGGTGAGTTCAGCCGCCTCGAAGCCGGCGCCGATCTCCACCGCCTTGACCGCATTGATCGACATCATCGCCGAGGCAAGGTCGGCGCTGAGCTTGCCGTAGATCGGCGCGCCCCAGCCGGGCGGCACGCCTTCGGCCACCACTTCGATCACCGCACCGACCGAGTTGCCGGCCTTGCGGATGCCGTCGAGATAGACTTCCCACTCCTTGGCAGCGACCGGATCGGCGCAGAAGAAGGGGTTCTGATCCACCTGGGCCCAGTCGAAGCGCGCATAATCGATCTTGTGCGGACCGATCTGCACCAGGCTGGCGCGCACCGTGACATCAGGGATCACCAGGCGCGCCACCGCCCCGGCGGCGACCCGCGCCGCGGTTTCGCGCGCCGACGCACGACCCGAGCCCTTGTAGTCGCGGATGCCGTATTTCTGGTGGTAGGTGAAATCGGCGTGGCCGGGACGGTACTTGTCCTTGATCTCGGAATAGTCCTTGGAGCGCTGATCGGTGTTCTCGATCATCAGCGAGATCGGCGTGCCGGTGGTCTTCAGCTGCCCGTCGCGCTCATCCTCGAAGGCGCCCGAGAGAATGCGTACCTGGTCGTCCTCGCGGCGTTGCGTGGTGAAGCGCGACTGGCCGGGCTTGCGGCGATCGAGATCGCGCTGGATCGCCTCGGCCGAGATCGGCAGCCCCGGCGGGCAGCCATCGACCACCACGCCCAATGCCGGCCCATGGCTTTCGCCCCAGGTGGTGAAACGGAACAGGTGACCGAAGGTATTGAAGCTCATGAGGGTGCCCCGAGGACTGCGGCGGTTCTAGAGCATTTCACCGTTTCATTGAAACGGCGAAACGCTCCAGATCTTTGATTTTGTCGCGCTTTCGAACCGGAAAAGTCGGCAACTTTTCCTGAAAGCGCGCCAGGAACACGCGGCGAGACGGTCAATCGAGCCAGTTCTCGACCTTCAGTCCCGGCACCCGCGAGAACTCACCAATGTTGGCGGTGACCAGGGTCAGGCCGAGCGATAGCGCGTGCGCGGCGATGAAGTAATCGACCGGACCGATCGGCGTGCCGGCCGACGTCAGTGTGTGACGTATCTGACCGTAGAAGGCGTCGGCGGGAGGCTCGAATGGAAGGATGTCCAGCGTTGCCAGAACGGCCTCGATGTCTCCCTCCAGTTTCACCGAGCCCTTCTTCCGTATCCCATAGCGCAGTTCGGCGGCCGCGATGGCACTGACGCAGATCCGGTTCTCACCAACGATGGCGATCTGCTCCAGCAACCTGCCGTGAGGGTTTCTGACAAGCCCCGACACGGTGTTGGTGTCGAGCATCACCAGGTGGCTCACAGATCGACTTCCCGCGCGGGAAGGTGGTCGTCGTCAATTTCAGGGAATGCATCTTGCGGTGCCTGGGGCTGCATCTCGCGCAAGACTTCCAGCAGGCCTCGTTTCTTCGCCTTGGCCTCGATGATCAGCAGGTTACCTTCCTTGCGGATCGTCGCTTCGTCGCCGGGGAGCTCAAACTCAACCGGTATCCGGACCGCCTGGTTTCGGCCGTTCCGGAACAGGCTGACCGTGCGGGACTGAGACATTGGCGCCTCCTTTGGCATATGCCAAGACATAGGCCATCTGCTCGGGAGTTACAATCGGACCCGAGTTCGCGTCATTCAGCCGGGCGGGAGCCAAGCGTCTTGCTCAGCACGATGCTGCGATAGTTGGTGTGCTGCCACTGGGCGTGTTCGATGAAGCGGTAGCCGAGGCGGGTGTACCACTCGATGAGATGCGTCGCCGGCTCCGCGGTATCTAGCGCCAGTTCGCGCGCGCCTGAAGCGGCGGCGCGCGCTTCGATATGCGCGACGAGCCGGCGACCGAGGCCGTGGCTCTGCAAGCCCGGCTCGACCGCGAACTGGCCGAACGAGGCGACATCCGGCCGATCATACCAGGGGCTGCCGCTGGTGCGGGACGCATTGCGGAACAGGATGGTGCCGCAGATCGCTCCGGCCGCAACGGCGACGAAGCACTCGCCCGATGCGATCCGCTGCTCGGTCACCTCGGCACTCTGGTGCGTCGCCCAGAAGCGCAGGTTCATCGCGGCAAGGCGGGCATAGGCGCGGTGCAGCAACTCGGTCAGCTCGACGGCAGAGTCCGTTTCCAGCCACGGCCGGATCGAAACGTCGTCCATCATCGCTCATCCGCCGGACGCAGGTAGGGCCGCATCGCCCGTGCCATGTCGCCGGCCATCTCGATGCGGCGTATCCACTGCAGCGGATCGTGGTCGTAGCTGTCGGCAGCCGCGCCGTATTCGTCGATGGTCCGGTAGGTGAGCCCGTGCGCTGCGGCACAGCCGACGCGATGGCCGCGTTGCTCGGCCAGGAGCGGCCATTCGACATCGTTGGCGATACTGTCGACGCGGCTATGGGTAACGATGTCGCCGGCCGCTGCCCGGTCGATACGGCGTACCGCGAACAGCAGGTCGGCGGCGCGTCCGGTCAACAGCTCGTAGGCGCGGTTAACCGGTGTCTCGGTATCGCGCAGCCGCCGCGGCACCGCCGCCATCGCTTCCGCGGTGCGGCCGATAATGAGGAGCTGGGCTTCCGGCTGCGCCGCGAGCACCGCATGCATCTCGGCCGGCTCGGCATCGATCCAGCGCAGCACGTGATCCATGTCGGAATAGAGCACGCGATCCGCGTCGCCTTCGAGCGCCAGCGCCACGGCGTTACGCCGGGCGAGACCGATGATCGCTTCGCCGGTTGGATGCGAGGCGACGCGGGCGCCGAGCGCCTCGCGCAGCACGGTGGCGATGCGTGGGTCGGTGGCTTCGGTCAGGCTGGCGGCAAAGCCGGAGAAGATCCGCCGCAACGCCGGCGCCGCGGAGCGGATCGGCGCGACGAGCTTGCCTTCGGTATCGTGGATGATGGTGGCGAATGCAGTCGACATCCGCCCGCTCTCAATCGTCCCAGCTGTGACCGGCAGGGTAGACGACGCTCTTGCCGTCGATGAAATGCACCACCGAATCCTGCGGCGGGAACCAGTTCACCGCGCGCTCGGCTGGAAAATCCTCGATCAGGCGGCGGAGGATCCTCAGAATCCCGCCATGCGCCACGATGATGGCGGGCCCGCTGAGCGTGTCGGCGGCAAAGCTCCGCACGCGCTGCGCCACATCCTCATAACTCTCGCCGGAGGGCGGACGGAAATCCCAGAAGCTGGCATCGCGCTCGCCGGCAATCGCCATCTCGCCCGAGCTCAGCTCGGTATGCAGCCGGCCCTCGTAGATGCCGAACGACACTTCGACCAGCCGCTGGTCGAAAGCCACCTCAGGCAGCGGCACGGCAAAGGCCGAGCGGACCCGCTGCATGGTCTCGCGAGTGCGGCCGAGCGGCGAGGCATGCCAGCTGAAATCGGTCGGGCTGCGGCCGGCGCGCTCGAGGATCTGGACCAGCAGCTTGCCGTTGAGATCGGCCTGGCCGCGCCCGATATCGTTGAGCGGGATGTCCTTCGACCCCTGGTACCGCCCCTCGGCGTTCCAGTCGGTTTCGCCGTGCCGGATGAAATAAAGTTCGGGCCAGTCGATGGTCATGTCTCGAGCTCGGAAACAGAAAGGGCTGCCTCGCGGCAGCCCTGGACAGATCAGGCGGTGGGCGTCGCTGCTGCTTCGTCATCGACATGCATGCCGATGATGTTGAAGCCGCAATCGACATACTGCACCTGGCCGGTGACGCCGGAGGCGAGGTCGCTGAGCAGATACAGCGCGGCCGAGCCGACTTCTTCCTGGGTGACGTTGCGCTTCAGCGGCGCCGCCTTCTCCTGGAAATGCAGCATGGTGCGGAGGCCCGAAATACCGGAGGCGGCGAGCGTCTTGATGGCGCCGGCCGAGATGGCGTTGACGCGGATGTTCTGCGGGCCGAGGTCGTGCGCGAGGTAGCGCACCGAAGCCTCGAGCGCCGCCTTGGCGACGCCCATGACGTTGTAGTTCGGCACGTATTTCTCGGCGCCGTAATAGGTCAGGGTCAGCAGTGAACCACCGGGGTTCAGCATCGCCTCGGCGCGCTTGGCCACGGCGGTGAACGAATAGACCGAGATGTTCATGGTCAGCGCGAAATTCTCGGCACTGGTGTTGATGTAGCGGCCCTCGAGCTCTTCCTTGTTGGAGAAGCCGATGGCGTGGACGAGGAAATCCATCGTCCCCCACTTGTCCTTGAGCACCCGGAAGGTCTCGTCCATCGCGGCGTCGTTCGACACGTCGCACTCGACGAGCGTCGTGACGCCGATCTCGGCGGCGAGCGGCTCGACGCGCTTCTTCAGCGCCTCGCCCTGGTAGGAAAAGGCGATCTCGGCACCCTGGTCGGCAAGGGCCTTGGCGATGCCCCAGGCGATCGAACGGTTGTTCGCCACGCCCATGATCAGGCCCTTCTTGCCGGCCATCAGACCCTGCGCCATCGTCTTGCTCCCATATGGAATGTCTCGTTGGCGCCGCTTGTCGCATAGGGGCTTGGCGCGGGCAAGTTCGCCCTTGCGCCAAGCCCGCCCGGGGCTATCTTCCCCCGCCATGACCACGCTCACACCCAAAGACATCGTCCGTGCCCTGAAGCCCTTGGTCGGCGATGACGGCGCGCTGCTCACCGATATCCGGGAGATGACGAGCTATCTCACCGAGCCGCGCAAACGCTTCCATGCACCGGCAGTAGCGGTGGCGCTGCCGGGGAGCGTGGGAGACCTGCAGGCGATCTGCCGCTGGGCCAACCAGCACCGGGTATCGCTGGTGCCGCAGAGCGGCAATACCGGACTGGTCGGCGGGCAGGTGCCGCTCAGCGGCAACGAAGTGATCGTCAACCTCTCCCGCATCAACCGGGTGCGCGAGGTGAATGCGGCGGCCGGGCACATGACGGTGGAGGCCGGATTGATCCTCGAAGAGGCGCACCAGGTGGCGGAAGCGGCCGGTGCGATCTTCCCGCTGTGGCTCGCCTCACAGGGTTCGGCGCGGATCGGCGGCGTCCTCAGCTCCAATGCCGGCGGCGTGCAGGTGCTGGCCTATGGCAATGCCAGGGAGTTAACGCTGGGGGTCGAGGCCGTGCTGGCGGATGGTCGGCTCTATAACGGGCTCAACGCGCTGAAGAAGGATAATACCGGCTACGACCTGAAGGACCTGCTGGTGGGCGCCGAAGGCACGCTCGGGTTCATCACCGCGGCAACGGTCAAGCTGTTCCCGATCCCCGAAGCGCAGGAAACGGCGCTGATCAATGTGGCCGACCCCGGCGTGGCGCTCAAACTGTTCTACCTGCTGCGCGAACGGGCCGGTTCGCGGCTCACCGCGTTCGAGCTGATGAACCGGTTCGGCATCGAGCTGCAGCTGAAATATGCGCTGCTGCCGCGCGACCCGACGGCCAGCCCCTCGCCCTGGTATGTGCTCGCCGAAGTGAACCGGATGAAGGGCGGCGCGCCCGGGGCGCTGCAGGCGGCGCTCGAAGAGGCGCTGGGTTCGGACCTCGTCGCCGATGCCGTGGTCGCCGAGTCGGAGGGCGATCGCGGCCTGATGTGGGCGGCACGCGAACAGATGAGCGAGGTGCAATCGAAGGAAGGCGCCTCGATCAAGCACGATGTCTCGGTGCCGATCGGCGCTGTGCCGGAGCTGATCGCCGAGGGCAGCGCCGCGGTGGCGCGCGCCATTCCCGGCGTGCGCCCCTGCCCGTTCGGCCACATGGGCGACGGCAATATCCATTTCAACTTCAGCCAGCCTGCCGGCGCCGACCCGACGGCGTTCATGGCGCGTGAGGCCGATGCCAATGCGGCGGTCTACGCCGTGGTGCGGAAGCTCGGCGGGTCGGTGTCGGCCGAACACGGCATCGGGCAGCTGAAGTCGGGGCTGCTGCGGCAGGTGAAGGATCCGGTGGCGCTCGAGATGATGCAGGCGATCAAGGCAGCGCTCGACCCCAACGGCATCCTCAACCCCGGCAAGGTGCTGTGAGCGGTCACTCCGAGGTGCCTTGTTGACGGGTCAACCGCATCGTCCCATCTGACGGGCATGCTGCTCGATATCGGATTTCTCGACGACGCCACCCGGCCCGCGCCCATCAAGCTCGAAGGCCTGACCGAGGCGCAGCGCGCCCCTGGGTTGCACCTCAGGGAGGTGCATGATCACCTGCGCGCCAACATGAAGACGCTGGCCGTACTGATCGAGCGGGCCGCGGCCGGCGCGATCGGCGCCAAAGCCGCTACCGACGAGGCCGCCGGCCTCGCCATGGTGGCCAACTACCGGCGCTTCGGGAACCTCTGCGGGCAGCATTGCAATATCGTCAACGTGCATCATTCGATCGAGGACGAAGCGATCTTTCCGGCTATCGCCGCGCAGGGCGCCGGCTTCAAGGCGATCGCCGACCGGCTGCGCGCCGAGCATGTGGTGGTGCACGAACTGCTGATCCGCCTGATCGATGCGCTCGGCGAGCTGGCACTGGAGCCCGGCCCCAGCCGCTTTGCCGATACGCTCGAAATCTACCGCGCCCTCGAACGCGTGCTGCTCAGCCATCTCGGCTACGAGGAAGAAGCGATCGGCGACGCACTGGGCTATTTCGAGCTGTTCTAGCGCCGGTCACGCCTTGATCCGCAGATCCGTCCGCAGCGGCAAAGCCCGGCATTTTCCTGCAAGCGCCGCAGCACCGGCATGAGTTAGAATAGATCGAGGAAGCTCACTTGACATCGCCACATTAAACGTTTCACTAATTGACAACGGAGGGTCGCGGACATTGAAGCCGTTGTCACAGAGAGCCTATCACGTGCTGTTCGTCACGCCGGCCCTGCTGCTCAGCGTGGCCATCGTGCTGCTGCCGGCGCTGCTTACCTTCGGCGCGTCGTTCTCGCGCTGGGACGGCGTCTCCGCTCCCTCGTTCGTCGGGCTCGACAACTTTGAGGCGCTGTTCGCCGACAACGTGTTCTGGGCGGCGATCACCAACAATATCCAGTGGGCGCTGATCTTTCTGACCATCCCGATGGCCATTGCGCTCGTTGCGGCATCGCTGCTCTTGAGCCGGCGCAAATCCGGTGCTGTCTACCAAGTAATCTTCCTCCTGCCCTATGTGCTCGCCCCGGTGGCGAACGCGGTGATCTGGCAGAACATCATCCTGTCGCCGGTCTCGGGGCTACTGGGGTTCGTCTCCAAGAACTTCATCCCGCTGTCGAGCCCGCTGACCGAGCCCTCGACCGCCCTCTATGCGGTGGCCGGCGTCGATATCTGGCACTTCTGGGGCTACCTGACGGTGGTGTTCTTCGCCGCCATGCGGCAGACGCCGGAAGAACAGCTCGAAGCGGCGTTTCTCGAGGGCGCCAATGGCTGGCAGGTGTTCTGGAACGTGACGCTGCCGAACATCCTGCCCACGCTGGGGCTGATGCTGGTGCTGGTCACGATCTTCTCGTTCCTCACCTTCGACTACATCTACCTGATCACCCAGGGCGGGCCGGCGCGCGCCACCGAGATGCTCTCGACCTATGCCTACAAATTCGCCTTCACCAGCTTCCAGGTCGGCAAGGCGGCGGCGGTGGCCCTGGTGATGAGCTTTTTCGGGCTCATCGCATCGATCGTCTATGTGCGCATGAGCCGCGCGAGCCTCGAGGCCTGACATGCAGAGCAGCGCATCCCCCCTCTCCCGTACGCTCGCCAACGTCTTCCTCATCGGCGCGGTGCTGGTGGCGCTGCTGCCGCTGGCGCTGGTGGCGCTCAACGCCTTCAAGCCGCATACGGCGATCGTCGCCAACCCGCTGAGCCTGCCTGAGAGCCTCAGCCTCGACAACTTCGCCCGGGCCTGGAACGGCGGCAAGTTCTCGATCGGCATCGTCAACTCGCTGCTGCTGAGCGGCACCACGACGCTGATCACGCTCGCCTTTGCATCGCTCGCCGCCTTCGCCCTGGCGCGGCGCAAGATCCCCGGCTGGCAGCTGATCACCATCTACTTCTTGTGCGCGACGACGGTGCCGATCCAGCTGTTCCTGTTCCCGCTCTACTTCGTCTACGCCAAGCTGGGGATCGTGGGGAATTTCGCGGCGACGTCGCTGATCCTCGCCGCCATCAACCTGCCGATCTCGATCTTCCTGTTGCGCGCCTACGTCATTTCGATCCCGCAGGATGTCGACGATGCCGCGTTCATGGATGGGGCCAATCCGCTGCAGACGTTTCTGCACGTGATCCTGCCGCTGATGCGCCCGGGCCTGATCACCGTGGCGATCATCGTGTTCCTCAACTCCTGGAACGAGTTCCTGATCACCTCGACCTTCCAGAAGGGGCGATCGAACATCACCATGACGCTGGGCTACCTGTCGATGAACGGCACCTACGCCACCGACCAGGGCGCGCTGATGGCCGGCGCCTTCATCCTGGTCGCCCCGATCATCGTCTTCTTCCTGCTGCTGCAGCGCTTCTTCATCTCCGGCATGACCTCCGGTGCCGTCAAAGGATAGTCCATGAACGTCCGTGTCTCCCCCACCCCGCTCACCGCCGTCGCCGAAAGGACCTATGCGGGCGTCCTCGGCAAGCTGATCGGCGTCTATCTCGGGCGTGCCGTCGAAGGCTGGACCTACGAGGCGATCCGCGACACCTTCGGTGAAGTCGAAGACTATGTGAACCACCGGGTGAACTGGCCGCTGATCGTCCCCGACGACGATATCTCGGGCACGTTCCTGTTCTATCGGGCGCTCGAGGATAACGGCTTTCCCGCCGACATCTCCGCCAAGGCGATCGGCGACACCTGGCTCAACTACATCGTCGAAGACAAGACGGTGCTCTGGTGGGGCGGTCTCGGCCGCTCGACCGAACACACCGCCTATCTCCGGCTCAAGCACGGCATCGCGGCCCCGGCCAGCGGTTCGATCGCCATGAACGGCAAGGGCATGGCCGAGCAGATCGGCGCCGAGATCTTCATCGATACCTGGTCGATGGTGAACCCGTCCGATCCCGACCGGGCAGCTGCCATGGCGCGCGCCGCCGGCTCGGTGAGCCATGACGGCGTGGCGGTGGAAGCGGCCTGCCTGCTCGCGGCCATGCAGGCGGCGGCCTATGACGAGCGCGATATCGACAAGCTGCTCGACCTCGGCCTTCGCTACTCGCGGAGCAACGAGCTCAACGGCGTCATCGCCGATGTGCGCGAACAATGCGCCAAGGCAGGCGACGACTGGCGCGCCGTGCGGCACTGGCTGGGCGCCAACCACGGCTATGAACGCTACCCGGGCAATTGTCCGATGGTGCCCAACCATGCGCTGCTGATCGCCTCGTTCCTCCTGGGTGGCGACGACTTCCAGAAGGGGCTGAAGATTGCCGTCTCCTCGGGCTGGGACACCGATTGCAACGCCGGCAACCTCGGCGCCCTGAACGGCATCCGCCTTGGGCTCGCGGGCCTCGAGACCGGCCCCGACTTTCGCGGGCCGGTGGCGGACCTGATGTATGTGGTCGGCGCCGATGGCGGCGAATGCGTCACCGATGCGGTGATCGAGACCCGCCGCGTGCTGCGCAGCGCCGCGCAGCTCAGGGGTGAAAGCTACGCCGCGCCGGCGAGCCGCTTCGCCTTCGAGTTTCCGGGCGCCGTGCAGGGCTTTGCCCGTTGCCCGCTGCACCAGGGACGCCAGGCGATCACCAGCGTCGGCAACCTCAACGCTTCGAGCGATGCCAACGGGCTGGAGCTCAGCTTCGAGGGGTTGGCAGCGGGGGTGACCGGGGCGGTTTCGGTGCCCACCTTCATCGATCCCAAGCCGCGCGGCGTGTCGGACACCTCGTATTTCGAGGTGATCGCCAGCCCGACGCTCTACGCCACCCAGACCGTCACCGGCACCATCCGCGGCTTCGAAGCGGTCAACCCGAAGGCGCGCTTCTTCATCCACTATTTCGACGAGACCGATCAGCTCGCCCGGCTCGACGGCGCGTGGATCGAGATCGCGCAGGGCGACAACCCGGTCGCCTTCAAGGTGCCCGACACGGGTGGGCGGCCGATCCATCGACTGGGTCTCGAACTCTCGGCCGAACACCGCCTCTCGGGCCGGATCGCCATCATCTCGCTCGACTGGACCGGGGCTCCGGAGAACCTGACCTTCGGAAGCTCGAAAGAGCTGACGCCGCGGCTCACGCCCTGGGATACCACGACGTTCTGGACCAAGCAGTTCGTGTCGTCGGCCAAGCACTGGGCGACCGACATCTACAACACCTTCACCCTGTCGCATCCGGACAGTAACGGCGTGATCACCTTCGGCACGCGCGACTGGAGCGACTATGCCATCGCCTCCGAACTGGTGATCGAGCTGCATGAGATGGCGGGACTGGTGGTGCGCGCCCGCGGCCACCGCCGCTACTATGCGGGTGTGGTGCATGACGGCAAGGCGTCGATCGTGCGCCGCCGGGACGACCAGCTCGACATCCTCGCCTCGGTGCCGTTCGACTTTGTGCCGAACAGCCGGCAGCGGTTCGAGGTCAGCGCCGTGGGCGACGGGATCAGCCTCACGATCAATGGCAAGCCGATCGTCGAGGCGGTCGATGCGTCCTACCCATCTGGCGGCGCCGGCTTCCTGATCGAGGGCGGCACGGTGCCGGCACTCGGGCTCAGCGTTCGCCGGATCGGAGACTGACCATGGCTGGCCTGACGCTCAGATCCGTCCGCAAGAATTTCGGCGAAGCCGAGATCATCAAATCCGTCGACCTCGACGTCGAGCACGGCGAGTTCGTGGTGTTCGTCGGCCCTTCCGGCTGCGGCAAGTCGACCTTGCTGCGCATGCTGGCGGGACTCGAAAACATCACCGAAGGACGCATCGCCATCGACGGACGCGACGTTACCGGGATGCTGCCGCTCGAGCGCGGCGTCGCCATGGTGTTCCAGTCCTACGCGCTCTATCCGCATATGAGCGTCGAGGACAATATCGGCTTCGGCCTCAAGATCGCACATGTGCCCAAGCCGGAACGGCAGCAGCGGGTGCTCGAAGCGGCGCGGGTGCTGCAGCTCGAACCCTATCTGAAGCGCAAACCCAAGGCGCTCAGCGGCGGCCAGCGCCAGCGCGTCGCGATCGGCCGCGCCATCGTCAAGAGCCCGAAGATCTTCCTGTTCGACGAGCCGCTCTCCAACCTCGACGCGGAGCTGCGCGTGCAGATGCGGCTCGAGATCGCCGCGCTGCATCAGCGGCTGGGCGCCACCATGGTCTATGTGACGCACGACCAGGTCGAGGCGATGACGCTGGCCGACAAGATCGTAGTGCTGCGCGCCGGCCGGATCGAGCAGGTCGGGCGGCCGATCGACCTCTACGAGAACCCCGACAACCTGTTCGTGGCCGGCTTTATCGGCTCGCCCAAGATGAACTTCATTGCCGCGACCGTCTCGTCGGTGGCGGACGGCAAGGCGACGATCGCCGCGCCGACGCTGGGCCAGGCGGGCCTGACCGTGCCGCTGCGACGCAACACCACCCGCCCCGGCGACGAGGTGACGCTCGGCTTCAGGCCGGAGCATTCGGAACTTGCGGCGGATGGCGGCTTTGCCGGCACGGTGCAGGTGGTCGAGCAGCTGGGCAGCGTCTCCTATGTGTATGCCCATGCCCAGGGCGGCGCGCCGGTGACCATCGAGCAACGGCGGTTGAGCGGGCTCCGGCCGGGCGAGGCCCTGAGGTTCACGCTCGAGACCGACCGGCTTTTCCTGTTCGACAAGGCCGGCGAACGACTCTAGGACTGGCTGGGGGCAGGAAATGGGGCGCCCGCCGACAATGAGAAAGTCCGCGACGATCCGCGACGTGGCGCGGGAGGCCAAGGTCTCCATCGCGGCGGTGTCGTATGCGCTCAACGGCGGCGGCACGATCGGTGAGGAAGTCCGCGCCCGGGTGCGCGAAGTGGCGCAGCAGCTCGGCTACCGCCCGAACCGCTCGGCGCAGGCGGTGCGCACCGGCAAGAGCATGACGCTGGGCCTGGTGCTTCCCGACCTCAACAACCCCTATTACCCGGCCCTGGCGCAGAGCTTCGAGCGCGCCGCGCGGCAGGCCGGCTATACCGTGGTGCTGATCGACACCTCGGGCCATGTCGATGAGGAGGTGCAGGGCATCCGGCGCCTCGAACAGCATGGCGTCGAGGGCGTGGTCTGGTGTCAGACGGCGGGGCCCGACGAGGTCGTCAGCTCGGACTATTCGGTGCCCATCGTAGTGATCGGCACGCCCAGCCTCAGCGTCGACAACGTCACCACCAAGGACTACGAGGGCGGCCAGTTCCTGGCGCGGCACCTGGTGGAAATGGGGCATACCCGCATCGGCATGCTGACGGCGGCGAGCGTGCTCCCCAGCAAGGACGACCGGAGGCTCGGCTTCATCGAGGCGCTGGCAGGGCATGCCACGGTGATGTGGGAGGAAAAGGCGCCGTTCGCCATCGACCTGCCCGAACGCATCCGCGCCGCCCTCGAGCGCCGGGACGTCAGCGCGGTGATGTGCGGCAACGACCTGATCGCGGTCGGCGTGCTGCGCGCCGCCCGGCAGCTCGGCATCCAGGTCCCGACCGAGCTGTCGGTCGTGGGCTTCGACGACATCCCCTGGGCCTCGATCGTCGAGCCGGAACTGACGACGGTGCGCCAGCCGGTCTCGGAGATGGCGGCCGTGGCGCTCACCTTGCTGCTCGACCGGATCGCCGAGCCGAGCCGCGCGGTGCGCCACTTCAAGGTCGGGGTCGAGCTGATCAAGCGCCAGAGCGTCGCCGAAGCACCGGTTTCCTGGGGCTGGCGCAAGATCGGCCGCAGCTAGAGCGCTCAGCACCCCATCGAAGGCAGCCAGTATTTCTTGCCGGCAGCAGCGCGCTTCTTGTCCATGCGGTCGAGCAGGGCGCAGCCCTTGAGCGCCACGTCGATCGCCTTGGCGTGCCCGGCGCCGTGGCTGAACTCGGCATTGGTGATGACATTGTCGGCCACCGAACACACCGAACCGCCGCGGAAGCCGTAGAGGGCGGCTAGCGTCACCACCGCCGCCGACTCGCGGTCGCCGTTGAGCACGCCGGCGCGGTTATAGGTCGCCAGCATTTCGATGTTCCAGGGCTGCAGGTAGCCGCCGACGCCGGGCCGGCCGACGCCGGCGAAATCGCTGTCGACCGACAGGGTGACGCCGACATGGTAGTCGGCGCCGAGCTCATCGGCCGCCTGCGCCATGGCGGCCACCACTTCATAATGGCTGGTGGCCGGGAAGGCGCGATCGACATAGGCGCGGGTCATGCCTTCCTCGCGCACTACACCCGAGGACACCACGATATCGCCCGGCTTCACATCGGTGCCGATGCCGCCGGAGCCGCCGACGCGCAGATAGGTGTGGGCCTTGGAAAACTCCATGAAATCATAGAGCAGCAGTTCGGCCTCGGACGAGCCGCTGCCACCCGAAACGACAGTGATCTTCGCGCCCTCATAGGTGCCCGATATCGAGGTGAACATGCCGGACTCGCCGATCAGTTCAGCCCCCTCGAGGTACTGTCCGATATGGGCGGTCGGATCGCCGGCATAGGCGATCAGCGGATCGCGCACCGTCACCAGCACGAAGTCGCCGACCTTGTCGGGATCGATGCGTGTCATCGCCGGGCGGCCTTCCACCATCAGGCCGCGATGCGGGACGTTGTTCCAGTAGGCGTAGCGCTCGTGGATCTGCTTTAGGGCGGCGCGGCGCGCCACCTCGTCGCGGGACATGGGGTAACTCCTGGGAACAGGGGAAGCCGGCGCCAGGCGTCGGCTCCGGGGATACTGGCGCGCCCTGACTAGTGCACGACGTGGACGAGGAAACCATCGGCGACGATGGTCCCCTTCTCGACGATGAAGCCAGCGCCGCCGCTGCTGAAGGTGGCGTCAGTGGCCTCGCCGGCCGGGCGGCCATCGACCACCAGGCTCAGCCGGTCACCTGATACGGTCAGCTTGAGGTCGCGCTTGCCTTCGGCGCCGACCTCTACCGGAACGCGCGACAGCACCTCCACCTCATCGTCATAACGCCTTATGATCAGCGCCTCGCGACCGCGCAGCATGCCGGCATAATAGCGGCGGTGACCACGAGCCCGGGCCACCAGGCCAGCGCCGTCATTGATCGAGTAGTCGAGGGAGCTGGCAACCGAGTAATTGTCCCAGTCGCGGCTGCCGGTGGTGGCGACGCCGTTTTCATGCGGGTGCGAGAAGCACAGCGTGTATTTGAAATCCGGGGCGAAGTGCCTGGCCGAGCTCACCCAGGCGCGAGTCCAGAACGGAGTGAGATTCCAGATCGATTTGACCAGCATGCCTTTGGTTTCAAAGGCGACCGGCGCGCCCGACCAGTCGACCGATTTCACCGTCACGGTGCCGTCGAAGCGGCCGTCCGAGCCGAACTCGATCCCCAGCCGGTAGAGCGGCAGACCGTTGGTGTCGGGCACCAGCCAGGTCAGCGTCCCCGCATCGGACCATTCGCCCTCGATGCGCTGGATGGCATCGTCGCGGTCGTAGATCAGGGCATAGAGGCGCGCCTTGACCCCGGCCGGCCGATCGATGATAGCCGTCACGGTCTGCCCCGGATAGAGCGTCGGGCTCGCCACCATGGCGAAGCTCGACTGCGCCGCGAACGGCTCGACGAACACCGGGGTCGACACCGAACCGGTGACGCCGAGCGACAGCCCGCTGAGCTCGACCGCCAGCCCGGCACCGGCATTGTCGAGCCGCAGCGCGGCCTGCCGGCCGACATGGCGCGGGCAGAGCGCAAAGCCCTGCGTCGCACCGGGGTAGTCGAAACCGTATTTCGGACGGGCCGCAGGAGCCGGCTCATCGTTGAGCGCATTGGCCGCCGCGACGATGCCGCGGGTCTGCTGCACCGCGTCGGTGATGCCGGCGGCGCCGTCGGCGGTCACCACATACATGAAGTCGCTGACCGGGCCGCGCAGGTCGGGGCCCTGGTCGAGGGCGGCAAGCCCGAGCCGCACGCCGTTGAGGCAGCCGACATTGCCGGCATTGCAATCGGTGTCCCAACCGGCAGTGGTGGCGATCTTCAGCGAGCGGCCGAAATCATCGCCGGCCATCATCAGGGCCATCAGCACGATGGCGTGGTTGGGGATCATGTGGCACGGCCCGTCATAATGGGCGTAGCCGTGGTTGCCGGCGATCCAGGCGCGCACCTCGTGCCAGTCGTCGGTCTTGGCGCACTGGTTGCGGAGCTGGTCAACGACGCTCAGCAGCTGGTTGTTGCTGACATATCCGAGGCCGGCATCGAGCAGCTTGTCGACGCTCCGCTCCGAGAACGCCATCGCCTCCATGGTGCCGAGCAGCACCGCCGCATCGAGCGCCACGCCGTCATGGCTGACGGAGGCGGCGGCGCGCACCATCTGCGCCGCCCGATCCGGATCGTCGGGGTTGGCCAGTGCAAAGGCATCCATGAAGATCTGGGCGCCGATCTGCGCCGGAATCCACGGACCATTGAGCTGGTGCGAACCGGTGAGCGGCGCCTTGATGCCGTTCTTCAGATGCAGGAACGCCGTGTGCTCGGTGGAGCGCCCCAGGCCGCCCCACCACAGGATGGTTTTTTCCTCGATGATGTAGTTGAGCCAGGTCTTGCCGACGGTGTGCGGGTCGAGGTGCTTGGGGTAGCCATTGTCCTCGAGCGCCCGGAAGAAGGCGAAGGTGCCCGAGATGTCGTCGTCGGGCAGCATGATCGGCAGGTTCATCCGACCATTGACGAAGTAATCCACCTCGCCATGCGTCTCCATGATCCGCTCATACGACCAGCCCTCGACCGGCCGGCCGTGATAGACGCCGAGGATCTTGCCCAGGACGCCGGCGTAGATCTTTTCTTCGGTCGCGCGGTCCATCGCTTACTCCAGCACCAGGGTCATCACCAGGTCGAGGAAGCGCCGATAGTCGGCGCTCGAGGCGACCTCGATCTCGGGCAGGTGGGCCCAGCCGTGATGGTGACGGAAATCGGCCACCGTCTGCCCCAGGGTCAGCTCGCCCTTGGTCTCGACCCCGACCCGCGCCCGGGTGGTGCCGATCAGGCTCTCGTCGATCACCGCTGCAACGGCCATCGAGTCGATCAGCACGCAATAGGACTCGAACCCCCGCCCCTGGACGAACCGCACCATCTTCTCGACGATATTGGCTTCGGGACGGGCCGAGGCCTTCAGCGTCGCCAGCTGCTCCTCGGTGAAGTTGATGTCGAAATGCGTTGCGACATCGAGCCCGACGGCCCGCACCGGCACACCGGACTCGAACACCAGCCGCGCCGCCTCGGGATCGACGAAGACGTTCCATTCGCTCTGCGGCGTGTCGCCGGTGGCGTTGGCGAAAGCATATTTGTTGAGCCCGAAGGAGCCGGCGATCGCCACCACCTCCTTGACCAGGGGAACGATGTCCGGCTCCTTCATGAAGGCCATGGCGAGGTTGGTCAGCGGCCCCAGGGTAATGACCGTCACCTCGCCAGGATTGGCCCGCACCATGTCGATGATCTGATCGACGCCGTGCTTGCCGCTCGGCTGCGTCGTCGGCTCGGGCAGGTGGGTTTCCGCCTGGCCGTCGGAGCCGTGCGAGAACGGATCCTTGGCCAAAGGCCGCGCCAGCGGCTTCTGCATGCCGCGCGCCACCGGAATGTCGGTCCGCTTGAGCAGTTCGACGGTCTTGAGCGCGTTCCTCGTCGTCACCTCGATGGGGTAGTTTCCCGCCACCGAGGAAATGCCGAGCAGTTGCACCGCCCTGGATTTGATCGCCAGGATGATCGCCAGGGTGTCGTCCATCCCCGGGTCGGTATCGATCAGGATCTTCTTCATGCGGTCTGCTCCAGCATAGTCGTGAGTTCGGCGACGAGGGCCGCAGCCGCCGCGCGCGTCGTGGCGGATCCCGCTTCGGGCGGTCCGTATTGCGAAATGGCAAGGCGTGCGGCGACGGTGCCCATGGCGCCGGCCCGCACCGGGTCGAGGCCCTGCGCCAGCCCCACGAGGGCGGCGCCGCCATAGGCATTGCCGCCGCCGGTGACGTCGATCGGCGCAACCGGCAGGCTTGGCACGAAGCGGGCCGCCCCGCGGGTGATGACGAAGCTGCCGCGCGCCCCGGCTCGGAGGAACACCGTGCCGGTGCCGATGGCAGCGAGCCGGGCGATCAGCGTCGCTTCTTCGGCAGCGCCATAGATCAGCGCCGCCTCCTCGAGGTTGATCGACAGCGCATCGAGCTGGCGGGCCAGCTCCTCGATCCGGGCGAGGTTCTCGGGCAGGCACGCGTCGAGCGCGATTTCCCACATGGTCAGGGGGCGGTGGGCGGTGAGCAAGGGCAGGGTTTCGGCCCAGAACCCCGGGTCGAGATTGCGGAAGATGAAGAGGCTGCGGGCGCCCGCGATCACCCTGGCGATATCGGCAGCCGTCGGCTCGATCCGGCGAAAATGGTCGGCGCCATAGACTGGCGCCTCGGTGCGGGTGCGCTCGTCGATGTAGCGCATGATGTTGCGCGGCGCGTGGTCGTCGGCGAAGCGAAGGCCACGTGTCGTCAGCCCATTGCGATCGAGCCAGGGGCCGAAAGTCTGCGGCAGGTCGCGGCCGGTGCCGGTAACCAGCACCGCATCGTCGCCGAACAGCGCCGCCCCGGCCAGCGCATAAAGGCCGGCGCCGCCCGGGATGTCGTCGCGGCGGCTGCCGTCGGCATAGACGATATTGTCCATGAGGACCGCGCCGACGATGATGTCGGCAGCTTCAGCCATGGCACTTCACGAAGAACTGGCGCTGCCGCGGCCCGTCGAACTCATTGAAGAAGATGCCCTGCGAGTGGCCGAGCAGGGGCGCCCCGTCGACGATGATCAGGGTCAGGCTGACCCCGACAAGCACAGATTTGACGTGCCCGGCAGCATCCTGCGGGGTGTCGAACTGGTGCTTGAAGTCGATGCGCGTCGGCACCAGGCGGTTGATGTCGTCGTGCAGGTCCTCGAGCCCCTTGGGGTCCCAGAACGAGCTGATCGACAGGCCGGCCGTGGTGTGCGGGACGAACACCACGCACAAGCCATCCCGGATGCCGGAGGCGGCGACGGCCTCGCGCACGGTGGCGGTGATCTCATAGGCCGCGTTCGCCACGGTCGCGAGCTTGTGGTTGGAAAGGCTCATTTGCCCGGCTCCCAGATGGCGCTCTGCTGCACGGTGGCGGCGGTCCGGCTGTCGTCCCATGGCGGGTTGCCGCCGCGGCCGTACTCGGCGCCGTCAAGCGCGCTGAGATGGGCGGCGAGCAGCGCCGGGGCGATGCTGGTGAAAAGCGGCGACCAGCGTTCGGCGATCGCCGGAACGGCGAGGACGGCATGGCCGAGGCGCTGCGCCAGGCCGGCGGCCTCGCCACCGCCAACCACCACGAGGCTGCGCCCGAGCTTATGCATATAGGCGATCAGCTCGACCGCCCGACCCTGCGTCGGGCTGTTGGCCGGCACCACCAGCACCGTCGCGATCCGGGAGGGCGCGTTGTCGAAGTAATTGAGGTGCGTCCACTCCTCGAGATCGCGCGCCAGCGCGTGGCGCCCCGCGGCTTCGAGCAGTTTGGCGGCGCCGTACTCGGCGACGGCAAAGCTGGGCCCGCCGCCGACGAATTCCACCAGCTGCCTGCCGGAGATGGCGGCGGCCACCTCAAGCGCGGGCGCGTCGAGGTCGGCGACCACATTCTCCAGCCTTGCCAGCAGCGACTTGAGTTCGGCGCGCAAGGCCTGCGCCTCGTCCATGGTGATCGCCAGCTTCACTTCGCCGAACCGGATGGCGAGCAGTTCAAGCGCGAGGACGGCGAATAGATACGGCCCGACTCCGGGCGCGTTCGGCAGCTCGGGCACCGGCAGCAGCAGCTTGCGATCGGCAATGCCGGCGAGCCGGCCAGCCTCGTTTTTGGTGACGGCCAGCACTTTGGCGCCGGCGCCGCGCCACAGCGTCGCCGCTTCGGCGACGCGCGCGGCAGCACCGGAATTGGAGAGCGCCACCAGCAGGGTGTTTTCGAGCTCGCGGCGCGGAAAATGCTGCGACTGGTAGCGCCCCGCCTCGAGCGGCGGGCGCACCTCGGCGGCAACCTCGGCGTCGATCCAGAAGGACAGCTCGGCGGCCTTGGCGGCGAACCAGGAATCGCCACTGCCGGTGAGCACCACGCGCCGGGTGCGATAGATATCGGGCGTTTCGACGGCGAGCCGGGCATTCAGCTCCAGCGCGTCAAAGCCCTTGAGCAGCGCGCCGGGCGTGGCAAGCACCTGCTCGCGCATCGGATTGGACAGTTCCACAACAGACCTCTTGATCATCGATCTCCCGGCGCCGCAGGCCGGAAGGGGGGACGCGGACGACCTGGGAGGATGGCCGTCCGCGTCGGAGCCAAGCCAACTAGAGGGACGGCTTGGGGAGTTCCTGCACCAGGCCCTGCGCCTTCTCGTCGGCGTAGGTGGTCTCGGCCTTCTTGAGCATGTCGGCGGCGCTCATCTTGTCGAGCCAGACGCTCTCGATGTCCTCGAACATCACCTGGCTGGTGGCGGGCGGGAAGAAAGTGCCGATCTTGAAGCCGAAGGTGCCCTTGTCGACGGCCGAGGTCATGTCGGCCATGGCCTCGAGGAAGGACTTGGTGAGACCGGTCGCCTCCGGATCGGTCGGGAACTGCTTGAGCGGAATGCCCCAGTAGCCCGGCCAGACCTTGGCCATCTCGGCGGCGAACTCAGGCGAGAAGATGCGGTCGAGCACCATGGCCGCGCCGTCCTTCACCTTCGACTTGGCGTTGATCGACAGGGTGAAGGCCACGCCCATATCGTAAATCGGGTAGGGCTGGCTGGCATCGAGCTGCGGGATCGGCGCGAAGCCGAAATCATCCGCCGTGGCATCCTTGAAGTAGTTGGTGGCCCACTGGAAGCCGATCGAAGGGGCGAAGAAGAAGGGCGACTTCTTCTGGCTCACCAGCGAAATCGACTCGTCGAAGTTGAGCGAGAAATAGTCCTTGCCGCCGAGATAGCCGGCCTTGAACCAGCGCGCCGACTCCTCGATGGCCTTCTGCATCTCGGGCGAGTCCCAGCCCTTGCCGGTCGACAGGATGTCGTAGAACTTCGTCGGCCCGACGATGTTGTTGATGAAGATCGAGGCGTAGTTCTCGTTGACCGGCTGCCAGCCCTTGTTGCCGGTAACCGAGGCGTAGAGCCCGTCGGCCTGGGCCGCCTTCATGATGGTCTCGACTTCCTCGAGGGTCTTGGGCACGGCCCAGCCTTTTTCCGCGAGCAGCGCCTTGTTGTAGAACATGCCGTCCGAGATCAGCGACGGCGGCATGCAGTAGAGGTGGCCGAGCTGCTGGCAGGTATCGAGCACGGGCTTCAGCAGCTTGTCGTTCCAGCCGAACTTTTCGGCATAGCCCTCGAGCGGCTCGAGCACGCCGGCCTTGGCGAGCGGCGCGATATAGGACGGACCGGAGGTGTAGACGAGGTCCGGCCCCTCGCCGGCCAGCACCGAGACGCGGACGTTGTTGTCCACGTCGTTATTGTAGTCCATCTGCAGTTCGTACTGGTCCTGCGAGGCATTGAACGGCTCGACCAGCACCTTCTGAAAGGCTTCCTGCAGGTTGGGCGGCGCGCCCCAGAACCACAGCGTGACCGGTTCCCTGGCCAAGGCGTTGGACGATACAGCGATCAAAACAGACGCTGCGGCGACGGCAAGTTTCCACATGACGTATTCCCCTGTTGATGCCGGCGGGCCGGCACTCTCCCGAGACCTCGCTACGATCCCCGCTTGAGGTCTTGAGCGATATTAGTTAAACGTTTCATGTCGACCGTCAAGCGGGAATCGAACGCGGCCCGAGCTGGCGCAGGAGGAGGTGTTCTGGTGGGAAAACTCGTCATCCAGCAGTCGTGGATCAACGATTCCGAGTTCATCGGCTATTTCGTCGCGGCGGCGGAAGGCTTCTACCGCGCCGCGGGGCTGGAGGTGGTGCACCTTGCAGGGCATGCCGGCCTCACACCCGAGCGCAAGCTGCTCGACGGCACTGCCGACATTGCCCTCAGCGCGCCGGAATCGGTGGCGGCGACGGTCCGCGACAGCGGCGCCCGCCTCTGCATCATCGGAGCACAGTTCCAGAAGAGCCCGCTCGGCATCGTCAGCCGGGCCAACGATCCGGTGCAGAGCCTGAGCGACCTCAAGGGACGGACGCTTTCGGTGCCGGAGATGAACCGCGCCATGGTCGAGGAGCTGCTTGATCATGCCGGGCTCGAACCCGCCGACGTGACGATCGTGCCCTATACGCACGATCCGCAGCCGCTGATCGAGAGACGCATTGCCGGCCTGGTCGATTTCGTCGTCGACCCGCAATACCGCCTGCGGCTCGCCGGGGTCGAACCCCATGCAACGCTGCTCTTCGAGCATGGCGCACCGCTGCCCAACAATCTCGCCGTGGTGACCGAGGCAACCCTGATGGAGCGTCGGGGCGAGCTGATCAACTGGCTGCACGCCTCGCGGCGGGGCTGGCGCGAGAATTACCTCGACCCGGATTTCTACCCGGCACAGTTGCGCGGCAACCCGCTGGTCGAAAGCCGGACGCTGGCCCACGAGATCTATGCCAATGCGGCGTTCCAGCCGCTGGTCGAAACACCCGACGGGATCATGTCGCTCAGCGACGGACTGATCGATGGGGTGGTGGCCTATCTCGAACGCGTCGGGCTGCCGGTGCACCGAAACCTGTTCACGCCGCTGATCTGACGCCGGTCGGGAGGCGCGGCCACTGCAAGGCCCGCTCTAGAACAGATTCAGCTGCCCGCCGCCGGCAGCCGCCACCTTCTTTTTCGGCTTGGTCGCCGCGGCCTCGGCCTCCGCCTGTTCGGGAGTGATCGGGAGGATCAGTTCCGGCCCATCGGCATCGGCGCGGCCCACCGCCTTGCTCACCGGGTGATATTTCAACGAGCCCTGCGGCAGCGGCAGAGCCAGCTGCGTTGCGGCCCTGACGTCGAAGTCGCGGGTATTGAGCCACATGTCGACGGCATCGCCGGTCAGCATGGCCGGCATCCGGTCATAGACCGAGCTGATTTCGAGGTTGGGCTCCACCGTGACGATGCAGGCGGTATCCACCTCCTCGCCGTCAGGCCCGGACCAGGTCGAATAGAGCCCGGCAAAGACCATCGGGGAATCGTCCTCCATGGTGATGTAGTAGGGCTGGCGCTTGCCGTCGGGCCCCTTCATCCACTCGTAGTAACCCGAGGCCGGCACGATGCAGCGCGAGTGGCGGACCGCGTCACGGAAGGACGGCTTTTCGGCCATGGTCTCGGCTCGGGCGTTGATCAGCAGCGAGAACTCGCGCGGGTCCTTCACCCAACCGGGCACGAGGCCCCAGCGCACCAGCTGGATGGTGCGGCGTCCGGACTGCTCCCATACCACCGCGATCGGCTGGGTCGGGGTGATGTTGTAGCGCGGTGGAAAATCGATCTGGTTGAGCAGGTTGAACAGCTCGACCATCATCTCCGGCGGCAGGGTGGTGGCGTAACGTCCGCACATCTTCGAGGCCTCTCTTCACCCCCTAGTTAGGCACTTGCCGCGGCGAGGACAAACCACAATCATCGGCTTATGCCCGAACTCCGACAGCCCCCTAATGCCGCCAGCGTCGCCCTGATCGATCGCGACAAGGTCCTGTTGATCCAGCGGGCCCGAAAACCGTATTTCGGCATGTGGAGCCTGCCCGGCGGCCGGCTCGAGCCGGGCGAAACACCCGAGCAGGCAGCCGAGCGCGAGATCCGCGAAGAGGTCGGGCTCAGCGTCTGGCGGCTGCACCCGATCCGGCGGATGCTGCTCGGCGAGGGCCGGTTCGTGCTGCAGGTCTATGCCACCGAAGCGTTCGAAGGCGAGATCGTCGCCTCCGACGAGGTCAGCGACTGGCGCTGGGTGCGCGCCGACGAGATCGGCGGCATGCACACCACACCGGACCTCGGCGAGGTGGTGGCCGGCGCCTTTCGGGTCTTCGATCGCAGTTGAGGCAGCAGAGCGTTTCACTTAAGGATCAGGGCATGCGCCTCCGCCCGCTTCGCTTCGCTCTGATTGCCCTGCTGCTGGCGGTGGGGCCGGCGCGCGCCATCGATCCGCCCTATCAGGCCGAGATGGAGCGGCTCTCCGAGATTCTCGGGAGCCTCTATTTCCTCGATCCGCTGTGCAAGCCGAATGCGGGCTCCGACTGGCGCGGCGAGATGGCCGACCTGATCGCGCTCGACGAGCCCGACGACGACCGCAAGCAGCGACTGACCGGCGCTTTCAACTCGGGCTACGAGGCCTATGCGCGGCTCTACCGGGTGTGCACGGTCTCGGCGGAGCAGGCAATGTCGCGGCTGCTGATCGAGGCCGAGAAGACGGCGCGCGACATCCACTCCCGTTACGCCGAGTAAGGCCGCCCGCCAGCGCGCTTTCCCCGGGTTAACAATAATTGCAGAGTGCATATTAACCTTTTGGAGACGGATAGGGCGCGCCGCCCGCCCGACCGTGCTAGGGGCGATGGCATGAAACTCTCCAAAACCCTCAAGGGCGACAACGGCAGCATCGAGCGTCTCGCCGAGGCGGAGCGCGAAGAGCGGCAGGTGGCGCTCGAGTATATTGCCGAGGCCTGGAACACCGCCGAAGACGACGGCATCGCCACCGAGGCGCTGGCGCATGCCTCGCTGTTCGCCGCCATCACCTCGCTGGTCGAGCACCACGGGGAAACGGCGATCGCCGAGCTGATCGCCACCCTGCCCGACCGCATTCAGGCCGGCGAATACAGCCTCAGCCGCTCGCTGCAGTAGGTGTTGGGCACAAGGGCCACCCTGCCTCCCAGTTTCCCCTCTCTTGCGATTTCTAAGGCTTAGCGAAGGGCGCTAAGCCCAAGAAATCGCTTTCTCCCCCGCAAGGGGGGAGATGATCGGTGGCCGCCACTAGCAATCGGAGCATCAGTCGGGACTCTCCCCCTTGGCGGGGGAGAAAGCGAAAACTTGGGCTTAGCGCAGCTAAGTCCTTAGTTTTCGCCAGAGAGGGGGTCGTTTGGAGCCACCGTTATGGCTCCTTCAAAGCGCTTCCAGGAACCGCATCGGCTGGCCGATGCTCGGCGTCACCAGTTCGCCCTGCCACATCACGGTGTTGCCGCGCACGATGGTGCCCACCGGCCAGCCGGTGACTGTCACCCCATCATAGGGCGTCCAGCCGGCGCGGCTTTTCACCCAGGCGTTGGTGATGGTTTCGCGCCGCTTCAGGTCCACCACCGTCAGGTCGGCATCGTAGCCCACGGCGATACGTCCCTTGTTGGCGATGCCGAACAACCGGTTGGGGCCGTGGCTCGACATATCGACAAAGCGCTCGAGGCTCATCCGCCCGGCATTGACGTGGTCGAGCATGATCGGCACCAGCGTCTGGACGCCGGTCATCCCCGAATGCGATTGTGGATAGGGATGGTCCTTTTCCTCGCGGGTGTGCGGCGCGTGATCGGAGCCGAGCACGTCGGCGACGCCGTTGGCGACACCGGCCCAGATGCCGTCGCGGTGCGCCTTGTCGCGCACCGGCGGGTTCATCTGCGCATAGGTGCCGAGACGGGTATAGGCCGTCTCGTCCAGCGTCAGGTGGTGCGGCGTCACTTCGACGCTCGCCACATCCTTGTGCGCGGCCAGAAACACCATCTCCTCGGCCGTCGAGATGTGGAGGATGTGGACGCGCTTGCCGGTCTTTCTTGCCAGAGCCACCAGCCGGCGGGTCGACAGCATCGCGGCTTCCGGGTCACGCCATACCGGGTGAGAGGACGGGTCGCCCGGGACGCGCAAAGGCTTCCGCTCCTCCAGCCGGTACTCGTCCTCGGAATGGAAGGCGGCGCGGCGCGAGATGGCGCTGAGGATCGCCTCGACCCCATCATCGTCGGGCACCAGCAACGAGCCGGTGGACGAGCCCATGAACACCTTCACCCCGGCACAGCCCAGCAACCGCTCGAGTTCGGGCAGTTCGGCCACGTTGTCGTGGGTGCCGCCGATATAGAAGGCGAAGTCGCAATGCATGCGGCGGGTCCCGAGGCGGATCTTTTCCTCGAAGGTGTCGCGGGTCGTGGTCAGCGGGTTGGTGTTGGGCATTTCGAACACCCCGGTGACGCCACCCATCACTGCCGAGAGCGAGCCGGATTCGAGGTCTTCCTTGTGCGTCAGGCCTGGCTCGCGAAAATGCACCTGGCTGTCGATGACACCTGGCAGAACATGCAGGCCCGTGCAGTCGACCACATTGCCCGCCGCCGCGGCGCCCAGATCGCCCAGCGCCACGATGCGCCCGTCGTTCACCGCGATGTCGGTCTGGTGCACCCCGTCATGGTTCACCACCGTGCCGTTCTTGAAGATCGTCTCGTACTGCGCCATGTCTCTAGTCCGCCTGCCTTTCGGCGGGTGTAGCGGAACCATCCCATGCCCACAATCCTCCGTCCGTCCCGTGCCGCCTTCCGGTTTTCCGGTCCCGAGGCGCAGAAGCTGCTGTTCGACGTGGTGACCGGGCGATTGCTGGCCCAACCCGGCCCCGCCGTGTGGTGGGCTTTGCTGTCGCCGCAGGGCAAGGTGCAGGCCGAGGGGCTGAGCGGCTGGGCCGAGGAGGCCTTCTGGCTGGATGTCGACGTCTCCGTCGCCGATGCGTTCCTCAAGAAAATGAAGCTCTATCGGCTGCGGGCCCAGGTGCAGATCGACGACCTGAGGCAAACCCATGCGGTAGGCTGGAGCTTTGACGGCTGGGCCGAGGGGATCGCGCATGCCGACCCGCGCGGGCTGGGTGAGCGGGTCATCGCCGAAACGACCGCCACTACCGCCTGGCTGGCGCCCGATGACCGGTATGCCGCGCATCGGATCAGCGCCGGCATCCCCGAACAGGGACCGGATTTCGGCATCGACCAGAATTTCGCCCACGATATCGGGCTCGACCTGCTCGACGGCATCGACTTCATCAAGGGCTGCTATATCGGCCAGGAAGTGGTGAGCCGGATGAAGCACCGCGGCACCGCCCGCCGCCGTCCGGTGATCGTCTCGGGCATCGACGCACCCGCCGGCACTCCGGTGGTCGCCGGTGGCCGCGATGCGGGACCGATCGGCGAGGTGGTCGATGGCCGCGCCGTGGCGATTGTCCGGCTCGACCGCATCACCGATCCGGCGGCGGTCAGCGTCGGCGGCAAGCCGGTAACGGTGACGCTGCCGCCCTATGCCGGCTACCAGTTCGGTGAGACGACGAACGAGGACTGATGGCTCGCCCGAGTCGGTGGGCCCTCGCACTTGACACCTTCACGTCCGTTCTATAACTATTTGGTTATAGAACGACTGCGTTATGAATGGTCCGGATAGGGCCCGCATAACCAGTTGCTGCCACGGACCACGTCATTTGCGAGGAGAGTTCCGATGTTTGATCGATTTTCCGGCTACGCGCCGTATGGGCTGGCGATCCTGCGGATCGTCACCGGCCTGCTGTTCGTCCATGCGGGGCTGGCCGTGCTGTTCAACTTCCCACCACCCCCGCCGGGCTCCCCGCCCGAGCTGGCGACGCTGATGACGGTGGCCGGATGGCTGGAGCTGGTGGGCGGGCTCTTCATCCTTGTCGGCTGGATGACCCGGCCGGTGGCCTTCGTGCTCTGCGGCTTCATGGCCGTTGCCTATTGGGGGTTCCACTTCCCGATGAGCCCGTTCCCGAACAATAATTTCGGCGTGGCGGCGATCCTCTACTGCTTCATCTTCCTTTACCTGTTCCTTGCCGGGCCCGGCCCCTGGAGCATCGATGCGAGGCGCGCCAGAGCGACGTCCGCCACCTAGCGGGCGTACCTCTGCACCAAACCGGGTTTGGCGAATCAACCCCTGAGGACTAGCTTCCTCGGCCTCAAACACCGGGGGATTGCATGGCGCGTGGCAAGGAGCGGGCGTGGCAGCGTATGCTGTCGGGCAGACGGCTCGATATCCTCGACCCGTCGCCGCTCGATGTCGAACTGAGCGATATCGCGCATGGTCTGGCCCGCGTAGCCCGCTGGAACGGCCAGACCACCGGCGACTATCCGTTCTCGGTGGCCCAGCACTCGGTGCTGGTGCTCGAACTCTATCGTGCGCTGAACCGCGATGCCGACCCGCGCGCCCTGCTCTACGCGGTGCTGCACGACGCGCCCGAATATGTGATGGGCGACATCATCTCGCCGTTCAAGGCGGCGATGGGCGGCAACTACAAGGAAGTCGAGAACCGGCTGCTCGGCGCGGTGTACCTGCGCTTCTCGCTGCCGGCGACGCCACCGGCCGCGCTGCAGAAGCAGATCAAGCGCGCCGATCGCGAAGCGGCCTTCCTCGAAGCCACCCACCTGGCCGGGTTCGACGCAGAGGAGGCACGCCGTTATTTCGGCGAGCCGAGCTTCCCGGTGTTCGAGTTCGAACCGTTCGAGAAGCTGATCCGGCCGTGGCCGACACGCGAGGCCTATGACCGCTTCGTCGAGGTGGTCGAAAAGCTCGCCGCAGCGCTTCCCTGATCCTGTCGCGTCAAATGCACTGGTTAAATTTACCTTAATCGCTGTTCCATTTTGACACGCCTTTGGACGTCATGGTTGATGGTTGGTTAACAAACCGACCGGAGAACGGCCATGGACGCGACGAAGGCGATCATGCTTGGGGGAGCACTCGGGCTTGGCGCGGCAGTTCTGCTGTCGTTGCCGAACGTGCTGCCGCGTGCAGTGGCCGAGGAGGAGCCGATGCGGACCCTGCTCAGCACCCCCAACGAGATCTGGCCGCCGGCCTTCGACCCGGATCGGCTGATGCGCTGGAGCTATTATGTGCAGCCCGGCGTGTCGGTGGAGCCGGTCAAGGAAACCGTGGTCCGCAAGATCGGCTATGGCCGCACCACCTTCGTCAACGTGATGGAGACCGCCAGCGGGGTGTACTCGACCGACGGCCTCGCCAGTCCGCACATCCAGTATCCCGGCATCATCAAGGAGCCCAAGCCGTCTCCCGACGCGGGCCTGTGGTACTGGAGCGGCCGCAAGTGGGTGGCCAGTGCGCCCGTCTCGGCCGGTTCGTTCGTGACGATCATTCCGTTCGACGGCGGAAGCCTGTTGACCACCGAGGACGGCAGCTGCGTGGCGCTGGGCAAGAGCGTCTACTGCTAGAGCCCGCTTCAGGACGCTACCTCATCACTCGCCGCCGCCCCGCCGCCATCGGGGGCTTACCCCTCATCCGGCGCTACGCGCCACCTTCTCCCCGACGGGGAGAAGAATACCGCACCTTCGGCGATCACCTCACTTCCTCTCCCCGTCGGGGAGAGGGTGGATCGGCCGCAGGCCGAGACGGGTGAGGGGTTGGCGGCCCCAGATCGCGCGACCCAAGCCGAACTAAAGCTTCGGCCCCTCCGCGACGCTGGCGGCGCCGATCGACACCTGCTTGATCACCAGCGCATATTCGCTCCGCCCGTCGGGCAGGAAGCGGAACACGCCATCGCGGCCGTTGAAGCCGGCCGGCAGGGTCAGCTGAGCACGGTCATATTTCGGCGTGCCGTTGGCGAGCGATCCGGCATTGGCGAGGATGGTCGCGGTATAGGCGATGGTGGCGAACTTGTGCGGCGCCGAACCGTACTTGGCCTGGTACTCCGGCAATAACGCGTTATATCCGGTATCGTCGATGGCGGGGAAGATCGCTCCGGCCAGGGTCGTGGTGTTGAGGATCGAGGGGTCGCCGTCCCAGTCGGCCGAGCCGATCAGCTGCACCTTGCCCGGCGGAATGCCGGCCTCGTTGAGGAGGTTGGCAAAGCTGGGCGCCGTCGCCCGGTCGGGGATGAACAGCGCGTCGACCTGCCCGGCCTGCAGCATCGGCACCAGTTGGGTGACGACGTTGCGCGCCTCGGCTTCCGAGGAGAAATTGTAGACGGCGCGGGCGTTGAGCCCCAGATCCGCGGTCGCCTGGCGGAAAGCGCCTTCCTGGATGCGGCCGAAATCGGTGGTCGGGAAAACCCCGGCGAAAGCCTTCTTGCCGAGCTTCTTGGCATAGCCCATGGAGCGCTTCACTTCGCTCTCGGGCAGGATGTTGAGCAGATAGACGCCCGGCGAGGCGGCGCCCGAGTTGTTCGAGAAGCCGATCACCGGGACGCCCGCGGCCTTGGCCACCTGACCCACCGCCGTGACCTGGTCGGCGCGCAATGGCCCGAGAATGAGGCTTGCGCCCTCACCCAGCGCCTGCTGCGCCGCCTGCGTCGCGCCACCGGTGGTTGCCCCGGTGTCCTTGAGCAGCACGGTGATGTTCTCGCCGATATTGGGGTTGGTCTCGACGAACTTGATTGCCAGTTCCGAAGCATTGGCCATCGAGGTGCCGACGCCGGCCAGATTGGGATCGCCCGACAGCGGCAGCAGCAAGGCGACGCGCACCGGCCCCTTGCCGAAGCTCTTGCCGCTGGTGAGGGGCTGTGAGGCGCCATTGCTGGTGCCGCCGCCACCCGGGCCGAAGGAGAAATTGCCGGCCGAGCAGGCCGACAGCAGCGCCGCCGCGGCAAGCCCGAGCCCCGCAAACCTGAGCCCAGTCAGCACGCCCGCGCCACCCGCAATTCTCACTTGCCCAACCTTCACTGAGTCTCGCACTGTGGCGCACGAGGCGCGCCACTCCAGCGCTGGTCTATACAGAATCGAGCCCGGCTCATAAAGACCGAGCTTAACTTCGGCTTAACATTTGGGGGTAGCGTGGACGAGCGGCCGAGGAGCTACTTCATTGCCGGGACCGAGTTTCCGGCGCCGCCGCTGGCGGCGGGGCTCTATGTGGTCGCCACCCCGATCGGCAACCTCAAGGACATCACGCTCAGGGCGCTCGAGACGCTGGCGGCCGCCGAGCTGATCCTGTGCGAAGACACCCGTCACTCGGCCACGCTGCTCGATCACTACGGTATCCGCACCCCGCGCAAATCACTGCATGAGCATAACGAGCGGGCCCGCATCGGCGAGGTGATCGCTTCGATCGAAGCCGGCCGCGCCATAGCGCAGATTTCCGATGCCGGCACGCCGCTGCTGTCCGACCCCGGCTTTCCGCTGGTTCGCGCGGTGCGCGAGGCCAACCTGCCGGTATTCGCCAATCCCGGCGCCTCGGCACTGCTGGCGGCACTGGCCAGTGCGGGCCTGCCCACCGATGCGTTCGGCTTTGTCGGTTTCCTCCCCGCCAAGTCCGGCGCGCGGGCCAATGCGCTGGCGGCGCTCAAGGCGCGCGCCGATACGCTGGTGTTCTACGAATCGCCGCGCCGGCTCGGCGACACGCTGGCGGCGATGGCGGAGGCCTTGGGCGATCGGCCCGCGGCGGTGGCGCTCGAACTCACCAAGCGTTTCGAGCGGGTCGAACGCGGCATGCTCAGCGCGCTCGCGGCGCAGTTCGGGGATCGTGAGACCAAGGGCGAAGCGGTGATCCTGGTCGGCGGCGCCGAGGGAGTTGTGGTCGATGCCGCCGACTGGCAGGCGGCGCTCGACGAGGCGCTGGCGGCCGGGCCGCTGCGCGCTGCCGTCGACGAGATCACAGCCCGCTTCGGCCTCAAGCGCAAGGAGGTCTACGATGCCGCCCTGGCCAGGAAAGCCACAGAGTAGGCCGGGGAATAAGCAGACCCGCAAGAGTCGGCTCGGCGCCGAGCTCTATGGCCGGCGCGGCGAGACACTGGCGGCCTGGTACCTGCGGCTCAAGGGCTACCGCATCGTTGCGACGCGGGTGAAGACGCCGGTGGGCGAGATCGACCTCGTCGCCCGACGCCTGGGCACCACCGCCTTTGTCGAAGTGAAGGCGCGCCAGCACCGCAGCGAAGAGGCCGTGGCGCTCGAGGCGGTCAATACCAGCCGCATTGCGCGCGCCGCGCAGTACTATGTTGCGCGCCACCCCACCCTCGCTGAAACGCCACTCCGCTTCGACGTGATTTTCCTTGCGCCCGGCACCTGGCCGCGCCATGTCAAAGGCGCTTTCGACGCCAGCTAGGACCGCTTCATGTCCCTCAAAATTGCCGTGCAGATGGACCCCATCGCTTCGATCAATCCGGCGGGGGATTCGACCTTCGCGCTGATGCTCGAGGCACAGGCGCGCAAGCACAAGGTCGACTATTACGTGCCGCAGACGCTGGCGCTGCGCGACAACCACGTCTCGGCCGAGGTCGCGCCGATCACCCTGTTCGACAAGCCGAAGGGCGAGCATTACGCGCTGGGCGCGTTCACCCGCGTCGACCTCGCCAGTTACGACGTGGTGCTGATGCGGCAGGACCCGCCGTTCGACATGAACTACATCACGCTCAGCCACCTCCTCGAGCGCATCCACCCGAAAACTTTCGTGGTGAACCCGCCGGCGGCGGTGCGCAACGCGCCGGAAAAGATCCTCGTCACCGAGTTCCCCGAGCTGATGCCGCCGACGCTGGTGACGCGCGATCGCGGGCTGATCCACGCCTTCCGCAAGGAGCATGGCAACATCATCGTCAAGCCGCTCTACGGCAATGGCGGCGCCGGGGTGTTCCTGATTCAGGAGACCGACCAGAACCTCAACTCGCTGATCGAGCTGTTCGAGCAGAGCTTTCGCGAGCCGTTCATGGTGCAGAAATATCTGCCCGACGTCAGGAAGGGCGATAAGCGCATCATCCTCGTCGACGGCGAACCGGTGGCCGGGCTCAACCGCATTCCGGCCGAGGGCGAGGCGCGCTCCAACATGCATGTCGGCGGCCGCCCGGAACTGTCGCCGCTCACCGAACGCGAGCGCGAGATCTGCGCCACCATCGGACCGGCGCTGAAAGAGCGCGACATGATCTTCGTCGGCATCGATGTGATCGGCGACTACCTCACCGAGATCAACGTCACCTCGCCGACGGGCATTCGCGAGATCAAGCGCTTTGGCGGCCCCGATATCGCAGTGCTGATCTGGGACGCGATCGAAAAACGGCGGACCTAGGACCCAGCCCTGTGCCAACCCGCCTCGATGTCGCCGGGTTGGCGCGGACAGCCGGTCTTGCAGACCAGCCGCTCGCTCTTGCAGCGCACGGACCCGACGGCCTGCTCGTTGCGCACGTGCAGGGCCGGTGGACCGGAGGCCGACCGGTCTCCCTCGCCGACCGCTTCTACGGCGCCAGCCTCACCAAGCAGCTGACCGGCACGGCGATCGCGCTGCTGGTGCGGCGCGGCGCTCTCGATGTCGACGCGCCGGTCGGCCGCTATCTGCCTGACCTACCGGCCTGGCGCGACGAGGTCAGCTTGCGGCACTTGCTGCATCACACCGCCGGCCTGCCCGGCGCCATCGCCATTCGAGCGGGCGAGACCGACTGGACCAATAGCCGAGCCGCCGCGCACCTCGCCGGCCTCGACCGCCTGCACGCCCCGCCCGGAGCGGCCGAGGACTACTCGAACCTCGGCTATGTCTGCCTTGGCGCAGTGATCGAGGTGGTCTCAGGCCAGTCCTTCGCCGCCTTCATCGCGGCACACCTGACCGGGCCGCTGCTGCTGAGTGACATGGAAGTCTGGGAGAGCAGGGCCGCGCCACCTTTTCCGCAACGCCTCGGCATGGGACCGAGCCTGCCGCTTTCCACCGGCGATGGCGGGTTATGGACCACGGCCGGCGCCTTCGTAAGCTGGCTCGATGCGCAGAACCGCGATCGCCTCGGTGTCGCCGACCTGGTGCAGCAACCCGGCCAGCTCGCCGATGGGCGCGCCACCGATTACGGCTGGGGCATTGGTCTCAGGTCGTTCCGCGGCCATCAGCTGTTCATCCATGGCGGCAGCTGGACGGGTTCCGCCAACAAGGCCGTCCGCTGTCCGGCGCTCGGCCTCAGCGTCGTCGCGCTCTCGACCGGCAATGCCGACGGCGTGAACGCCCTGGTGGACTCGGTGCTGGTCGCCCTGGCGGACGTGTAGACCCAGCGCCAGACACTCGGATGCACCGGTCGAGCGTCGCAATCACTCGTCGCTCTCGGCGGCAGTGAGGTAGTGCTCCTCCCACTGCTCATGCGGGATGAAGCTGCCGACCGAAAACTCGAAACGCTCGACGGCCGAATAGTCCGCGGCAGCGCGGCAGGTGAACTTCACTTCGTACCATTCGCGCCGGCTGCGGAAAGCGCCGCCATCGGCGACGAGCGCACCGTCGCGTGTCGCCATGTCGGCCATGGCATAGGCAACGACGGTATCGGGATCGAACTCCGGCCGGGCGCGACGGATCTGCTCGATCGCCTCGATGCTGCAGAGCTGCACCAGCCGCTCGCTGCCATCGAGCGTCGTCATCGCGGCCCGGAGTTTGGCGCTCTCGGGCTCAGCCAGCAGGCTGCCGGCGAAGAACTCGGTGGCTCTGACGGTGGCGCCGGGCGCGGCCTTCGCCGCAGGCCTGGCAGCGCTCGTATCGGGCGACGCCTCGGCTGTCGGCGCGGCGGCAGGCGGCGCTGCCGGTGGCGCCTGCTGCGGTGCAGTGAGAGCGGCAAACTGCGCTGCCGTCATCAGCTCGACGGCGATCGAACGTGGCGGCAACGGTCTTGCCGCGTCCTTGTCCGGCCCAAGCAGCAGCAGGCCGAGCAGCGCTGCGTGAAATACGATCGACGCTGCGGTACCCCACGCCGATCGCGGTGAAGGCGACTCTTCGATCGGGCTGTCGTCGAGGGTGATGGTCATGGCGGCAGGCGAGTCAGTCCGGCGGCTTTGCGGCTGATTTGCGGAGGCCGGCGTCGCCTCAGCGAAATCCACTGCGGGCTCTCGCCTTTCGGCGCCGGCTCAGCCATTGTCCCGCCATGCCGATCGACACGTTCCTGCTCGCGCTGACCACGTTCTTCGCCACCCTGGGGCCGGCGGACCTGCTGGTCGTCTATGCGGCGCTGACGCAGAAGAATACCCAGGCCGAGCGGCGCGCCATGGCGCTGCGCGGCACGGTGATCGCGGCGGTGATCCTCCTCTTTTTCGCAGTGTTCGGCGAGGTGCTGCTCAAGCTGTTCGGCATCACGCTGCCGGCTTTGCGCATCGCCGGCGGAATCCTCCTGCTGCTGATCTCGATCGACATGGTGTTCGCCCGCCATTCGGGCGGCACCGGCACGACGCCCGAGGAAGAGAACGAAGCGCAGAGCCGCGCCGACATCTCGGTGTTCCCGCTGGCGACACCGCTGCTGGCCGGCCCCGGTGCGATCAGCGCGGTGATCCTGCTCACCACCGGCTCAGGCGGCTTCAACCTCGAATGGGTCGTGGTGGTGCTGGCGCTCTTGGCGATCCTTTTGCTCTGCTACGTGGTGATGCTGGTCGCCATCCCGATCCAGCGGCTGCTCGGCATTACCGGCCTCGCCGTGGTCAGCCGCGTCGTCGGCGTGCTGCTCGCGGCGCTGGCGGTGCAGTTCCTGCTCGATGGGCTGAAATCCAGCGGCCTGATCACCGGGCTCGCAGGCTGAAGACAAAGGCCGCGGCGGATGCCACGGCCTTCACCAGAATTCACGTGCAAGTCGCCCGGTTACTTCTTCTTGGCCGGTGCGGCGGTGGTCGGGGTCATCCCGGCGGTGGCCAGCACTTTCGGCTTTTCCTTCTTGGGCTTCTTGGCTTCCTTGTTGGATCTGATCTGACCTTTGGCCATCGGCATCCCCTTCCATTGTTGGCCGGCAGCAACTCCGGCAATCACTACATCAGGCTAGAACCAAGGCAGAATCCTGACAAGATCACCGCCCGGCCCGAGTCCTTGATTTGTCGCGCTTTCGAACCGGAAAAAGCCGGTAATCGCCGCCTTTGCGAGGACAGGCCGTTCCTGAAAGCGCTCCTTCCGCTACTTGTGGCTCTGGCAGCGGCCCTGCGGACCCAGCCGATCGACGGTCCGCGGATCGCACCCGGTGAGCAGGAACGTCACCCAGTCGCCCTCGGTGCCGTAGAAAGCATTGCGATCGACCTCGGTACGAATGCCCGACATGGTGCCGGTCTGCGTCCATTGCCAGAACATCCACGGACGATCGCCATACCTGGTGTGCGGCTCGGCGGCGGTCGAGCGCAGCCAGAACGAGGAGTCGAAGTGCTCGCCGGCGAGGATGTCGCGGTAGAAGTTCATGTCGGTATAGATGATCGGCACCTTGCCGGTGTGCCGCTCCATTTCGGCCAGCATGACGCGGACCTTTTCCAGCACGTCGGTGCGGTTGAACTTGTTCTTGCAGCTCGAATGATTGTTCCACTCGAGATCGAGCACCGGCGGCAGCGCATCGGGATCGTTGGGTACCATCTTCTTGAACCAGGCCGCCTGCTGCGAGGCGAGGCTGCACCAGGTCATGAAATGGTACGCGCCGCGCGCTATGCCGGCAGCCTGCGCGCCGCGCCAGTTGTCGTAGAAATTGGGGTCGATGTAGTCCTTGCCTTCGGTCGACTTGATGAAGACGAAATGCACGCCGCCGCCACGGGCGGCGTTGAAGTCGATCCGCCCCTGGTAGCGCGCCACGTCGATGCCCTGGATCGGCAGGCCCCAGGCCCGACGCACGCCATCATGCGGATCGTTGTCGCCGGGAATGCCACGGTAGTCCTGGGTGGGCGACCGCCCGCAGGCGGCGAGCAGCAGGACGAGCCCGACCAGCAGCAGGGATTTGGCGAACGGAAAGGCGGGACGGGCGGCGGCAAGCATGCTGGACGTCTGGCTTTCGAGCGGAGATCGGTAGCCTTTGAATCAACATGGGCCGCTTAACGAAACCTTGCGCTAACCCTTTGTTATTCCAGCATGGTTAACGCGGGTACTGGATTTTGATCCAACCTGTGGATAGCCTCCGGCCGCAATCGGTCGGGGGGCCCAATGCCGTCAACTGTTTCCATCGTGATCGAGTGGGAAAACGCGCTGCTGTCGGATGTCGGGCGCGCACGCCAGATGCTGTCGACGCTCGGCGAGCAGGCAAGAGCCTATGCGCGCACGCACAATACGCGCTTCGAACTGCTGGTTGCCTACGATCCGGGCGAGATCGACATTGCGGTGCCGCGCTCGACCGTCGAGGACGAGCTCGATCCGGCCAACTGGCCGGGAGAGGTCCGCTACGTGGCGGCGCCGGGGCTGCACTATTTCGAACAGAAGGACCTGGGTGCCGCATCGACAGGTGCCGAAGTGGTCGTCTTCCTCGACAGCGATGTCGTCCCCGATGCCGGCTGGCTTGGCTACATGCTCGACGCGATCGACCAGCCCGACGTGCAGGTGGTCGGCGGTCACACCTACCTGGCGCAGGACAAGCTGCTCGACCGCCTGTTCTCGGGTTTCTGGTTCTTCGAGCCCAACCCCGGACAGGCCGGCGTCACTCGGGCCGGGCATTTCTATGCCAACAACGTCGCCTTCAAGCGCGAGGTGCTGGAGCGCTACCGTTTCGGCCGCGCGGTCAGCTATCGGGGGCAGTGCATCGAACTGGCGCGCCGGCTCGAGGCCGACGGCATCACGATCTGGCGGGCCGCCGACGCCGCGGTCAGCCATCCGGCACCCGACGGGCTGCGGCACGCGCTCATCCGCGCCGTCTGCCAGGGTCACGACAACGTCTACTGGCGCCGCCGGCGGCCGCTGGGCTGGCTCCATGCCAGCCCGCTAGGTGGTGCAATCCGGCTGCTGCGCAGCATCGGCAAGAACGGCGCGACGGTGCTGGCCCGCACCCGGCCATTGGGTCTCGACCCGCTGACGGCGGTTGGTTCGTTCGCTTTCGGTGCGGGGTTCGCGCTGGTGATCTACGGCTCGGAGATCGTCGCCTACTTTGCGCCGGGGCTGATCCGAAAGCACGTCCAGATGTGAGCGACGGCGGCTTCGCTCGGCCAGACGTAGTTTCGGCCACCGGGCATCGGGGCTCAACAGGCGCGCGCGTACGGACGACAAGCGGATGTCCAACACGCCATGGGGGGCCCTGACGGGCTGGCTCACCGGGCCCGGAGAAGCGCCGCAGTTCAAGACCGGGCAGGCGTTTCGGCGGCGACAACGGCGCACAGCAGGCCAGTGACGCGCCAGCAGCTTGTATCGTATGCGTACCGCCGGGACATCGTCCCACGACCATCAATAACCCAGTCGTCATCTTCGGTATTTCGCGTCACTTTCGGCAGACTCCACCGCATGCTTGCTGTACCTTGTCGTTCCGGCGCACTCGATATTTGGTTGTTTAGGAGGATCGCGATGCGTTTTATTGCGAAGGCGATGCTGGTGGCGGTCGTGTCGTCCGGGCTGTCTGCGGCGCCAGGCCATGCCGGCGAAGCGGAAACTGACTTGCTGCGCACCTATATCGGGGGCTGGAGCGGTAGCGGTGTGCTGCGTGGTGGAGACCAGCCCGAGGCGTTCAACTGCCGGCTGATGGTGACGCAGGGCAGACTGATCAAGATCAACTATGCCGGGCGCTGCAGCCTGGTGAATATGAACCTGTCCGTCTCGGGCACCATCTCGTTCAACGACGAGGCGAACCGTTATGAAGCGACCATGCGTTCCAATGTCGGCCTCTCCGCTGCCGCGGTAGGAACAAAGCAGGGCAGCAGCATTACCTTCAAACTGAGCGAGAAGCAGAGCGACCGGGTCGGTACGCCGGTCAAGATCGACTCGGTTCTCCAACTCAGCGGGAAGCAGATTGTTGTCGACTTCACCGTTGAACTCAATCGCTCGGGACAAACGCTGACGACGACGGTGCCTTTCAGTCGGCAATGAGGTCGGGCCGGTCGATGCCTCTCAGCGCGTCTCGAGTTCGGCCAGCCAACGGGCGACCTCATCGAGCAGCCAGGCGCGCAACTTGCCGATTGCATCGAGACGATCGCTGGAGGCCGGCCAGACCAGGTAGTGGGCGTGCACGTCGATGACCTCGTCGGCCCACAAGCGGAGCAGCCTGCCGGACCGCAGATCGTCCTGAATGAAGGAACGGCGGGCCAGGAGGATACCCTGCCCGGCAATGGCGGCCTGCATCGCCAGCAAGGTGTCGGAGAACAGCACGCCGGCCTGTGGCTCGACGAACGCCAGTCCGGCGGCCTGGAACCAGGGGGTCCACGGCTGCGCCGACTGGCGCAGCAGCACTGAGGTAGCGAGGTCCGACGGCAGCAGCGGCAGCCTGCCGTCGCGATAGTCCGGACTGACGACGGGAAACACCACCTCGTCCATCAGATACTCGGCTTTCATGCCCGGCCAGGCGCCGCCGCCATAGCGGATGGCGGCATCGACGCCATCGCTGGCATCCAGCCGGGCGAGCGCGCCGGATGTCTGAACCTCGAGCTCGATTTCGGGATAGCGGCGGGCGAAGTCATCGAACCGCGGCATGAGCCATTTTGCGGCGAAGGCCGGAAGGGTGCTGATGACCAGCCGCTCGCGTGCGGCCGTCGCGCCGCGGCGCGCGGGCCGTGCCGCCACCTGATCGAAGGCCCGGTCGAGAACGGTCAGGCCCTGGCGAACCTGCAAGGCGAGCGCCTGAGACATCGCGCTGGGTTCAACGCCTTTGGGCGTGCGGACGAAAAGCGGGTGACCGATGCGCTGTTCAAGCGCCCTGATATGCTGGCTCACCGCCCCCTGGGACAGAGCAAGCTCGTCCGCCGCCTTGGTAAAGCAACGCAGCCGTACCGCCGCTTCGAGCGCGCGCATCGTCTGGATGCTGGGGAGCCGTCTTCCAACCATCTGACATTAGTATCACTAATGGCTGTGCTGGAGAAACTATGGTTTGAGCTCGCATGCGGGTTCATCGAGCTTGCGGGCGATCGCAACGCAAGCAGCGCCATGGCGCCCAGGACATTCACGCGATGTACCAGCTGTTCCACTCACCGGGCGCGTGCTCGATGGCTGTTCATATCATTCTCGAAGAGGTTGGCGCCGAGTTCGAGCTCTTCGCTGTGTCGGTCGCCAATCGCGACACGCAGCGCGAGCCCTACCTCTCGATCAATCCGAAGGGCCGGGTACCGGCGCTGCGCATCCCAGGCGAAGCCAAAGTGCTCACCGAACTGCCGGCCATCCTTCGTTACCTCGCCAGCCGCTACCCGGAACATGGGCTGGCCCAGACGGGGAACCCGCTGCTTGAGGCGCGAATCGCCGAATGGCTCGCCTGGCTCAGCGGCTGGGTGCACAGCGTCGGCTATGGGCTGATCTGGCGGCCTGAGCGGTTCGATCCGGCCCCCTCGCACGCATCGGCCCTGGCGGTGCAGGGAACCAAGGTCATCGAAGCGGCCCATGCCGAGATCGAGCGGGCTCTGGCCGACACCCGCAGCTGGAGCGTCGGAGAGCGTTTCTCGATCGTCGACCCGTTCCTGCTGGTGCTCTATCGCTGGGGGGCGACGATCGGGTTCCCGATGAGAGAGCGTTATCCCGGCTGGACCAGACTGGCGCAGCTGACGCTGGGGCGGCCGGCAGTGCAGCGGGCTATGGCGCGAGAAGGTATCGCCTTTCGGGCGTGACGCGCTGCAGCATCGGTTTCACGGCCTGTGCGAACGGGACCATGCCAGTCGCCTTCCAGATGTAGAGGGCGCCACGGGCGCCCTCTACGATGGACGTTGCTGTCGTCGCCAGCTTAAGAGGCGCGCGCCTTGAGATAGGCGTCGCCCTGCTTGGTCAGCTCGGTCATGATCACGTCGAGCCCGGCCGCGTCGGCGGCCTTCTTCAGCTTGTCGAGACCGGCATCGACGTCGCCCACCCCGTAGAACAACGGGTTGGCGTATTGCGTCATCACGTTGTTCATCTGCGCCGCGGCTTCCTTGACCGGGGTCACGTCGGCGATGAACGAGGCGAAGGTATCGAGGGTGAAGTTGTCGTAGTCCTGGGCCCAGCCGAACGCCTTCTTTTCGGATTCGGTCATCGACGAGGTGAGGCGCTCGAGCCCCGCCCGCCACAGAATGGCGTAGCTGGGGAAGCTGTAGGTGCTGAGCTGCTCGAAGCCGCGGTCGCCCACCGCCTTCCAGTCCGTGCCCTCGATGCCAAGGCCGACCAGATCGTGGTTCTCCTGCACCGAGAACCAGTCCTGCAGCGCCATGGCGCGGTCGACATCGCCGCCATTGGCATTGACCACGATCATGTTGTCGGCCTGGAAGGTCTGCACCGGTTTGACGCTGCCCAGCGGCCCGCCGAACGGCAGGACCTGCCCAAGCGCGGCCGTCGGAACCGCCTTCTTCAGACCGGCGAGACGATTGGACTGCAGGCCATCGGTGATCGACCACAGGCCGGCGAAGCGACCGGCACCGAACTGGCTTTCGATCGTCGCCTGGTCGACGTTGAGCCCGTCGGCGTTGATGATGCCGTCCTGATAATACTTGCGGATCTTGCGCAGCGCCTCGACGGTGCCGGCATCGTCCCACCAGGGGATCGGCCGCGACGAACCGGTGGTGGCGGCATCCTTGTCGAAGTAGAAGCGCAGCCCGGATCCGGCCAGCGAGTACTGCATGGTGTAGGGATTTTCCCACGAGTATTCGTTGAACATGCCGGTGGGGGTCGCCACCGCCGTCTGCCAGCCGGTCTGCGACGCGAGGGCGAACGGCGTCACCCCCGATTCCTTTTCCTTCACGGCATAGAAGAAGCGCTCGAGCGTCTGGAAGTCATTGATCTCGGGGAAGCCGAGCTTTTCGGCCAGATCCTGCCGGATGCCGAAATGCTGGATGCGTCCGGCGCTATTGACCTGCGGAATGCCCCACAGCTTGCCGCCCCAGGAGTTGGCCTCGATCAGCTTGGGCGCGATCTGCTTTTTGAGGTTCGGCCATTTGTCGATCTGTCCGGTCAGGTCGGCAAGCGCGCCGCTCTGCTGCAGCTGAGCCATGTTGAGCCACAGCGCCTGCAGCGCCGTATCGAACTGGGCGCCGGCGGTGAACTTCAGCAGTGACTGCTGCTGGTAGTTACTCCAGTTGATGAACTGCGCATCGAAGGTGAAGCCATGCTCCTCCATGAGCTTGGCATTGGCCTTGTCGAGCACGGTCTTCCAGCCGGTCGGCGCCTGCGACGGCAAGAGCGCCACCGAGGTGCCGGAACTGGCACCGAAGGCCGGCGAGAGGCCCGAGAAAGCGGTGGCCATGCCTGCCGCCCCGCTGAGGGCCATAAAGTGTCTGCGCGAGAGTCTCATGTTGGTAGTCTCCTCCTCATTTGGGCGACGTGCGGGCCTGCCGTCGTCACCCCTTTGTGGCGCCAAGAGTGATGCCCTTGACGAAGAAGCGTTGCGCGAACGGGTAAGCGAGCAGAATGGGGCCGACGGTGAGCACCGTCATGGCGAAGCGAAGCTGGTAGACGGGCGCCATCGCCGCCCCGGCCGAGCTGGGCAGGCTCGCCGCATTGGTGACGTTGGAGATGAGGTTCTGCAGGATCAGCTGCAGCGGGAACCTGTCGGGGTCCGACAGGAACAACAGGCCGGTGAACCACTCGTTCCAGTAGGTGACGGCGTAGAACAGCCCGAGTACCGCCAGAATCGGCTTCGACAGCGGCAGCACGATCTGGAAGAAGATGCGCAACTCCCCGGCGCCATCGATGCGGGCTGCGTCGAGAATCTCCTCGGGCATCTGCCGGAAGAAGCTCACCGTCACGAAGATCAGGAACGGCGCCAGCATCAACGGCAGGATCATCGCGAACCAGCTGTTGGTGAGACCCAGCACCTGCGTCACCAGCAGGTAGAAGGGCACCAGGCCGCCGTTGAACAGCATCGGCACATAGGCAAAAATGGTCAGTGGGCGGCTGATGAAGGGCAGCCGCCGAGCGATCACCCAGGCGATCGCGGCCGTGCACGAGATCGACAGGATCGTGCCGACGATGGTGATGAACAGCGACGCGACATAGCCGTTGAGCAGCGATTGCCCGGTGAACAGCAGCTCGTAGGCCCGAAGCGAGAACGGCTCTGGAAACAGGCTGTAGCCGTTGAGGCCCAGCACCGACTCATCGGTCAAGGAACCGGCGACGATCATCCAGAGCGGCACGAGGCAGAACAGCCCGAACAGCGTGACGGTGACGTAGCTGACCGCCGCGAACGGCTCGACACGGCGTCGGGTCGCCTTGCGGACGGGCTGGCGCTGCGTGCCCGCGTTCGGCGCAACACCAGTGACCGCGCTCTGCTGATCGAGGGCACTCACAGGATGCTGCTTTCTTTCTGGAAGCGGCGCTGCACCAGCACCGCCGCTGCCACGAAGACGAAGCCGACGACCGACTGGAACAGCCCGATCGCCGCCGTGGTGCCGAAGTCGCCGATCATCCGCAGCGAGCGGAAGACGTAGGTGTCGATGACGTCGGTGGTCGGGAACAGCACGCCATTGTCCTGGACGATGGCGTAGATGGTGGCGAAATCGCCGAAGAACATGCGGCCGACGCCGAGCACCACCAGCACCGCGAAGGTCGGCAACAGCAGCGGCACGGTGATCGACAGCGCCATGCGCCAGCGGCTCGCCCCATCGAGCGCCGCCGCCTCGTAGACCTCCTCGGAGATCGAGGTGATGGCGGCGAGGAAGATCACCGAGGTGTAGCCGCCCAGCTGCCAGACCTTGACGATGGTGAGGATCCACGGCCAGGCGCCGGGCTCGGTGTACCAGCTGACCTGCGGCAGATCGACGACGCTCAGCAGGTTGTTGACCAGGCCACCGCGCCCGCCGACCCCCGAGAGGATCACCTGCAGCATGATGGAAATGACGATGGGCGAAACGAAATAGGGAAAGAAGATCACCGACTGCATGAAGCGGCGATACGGGCCGCCGCGGATCTCGTTGAGCATCAGCGCCAGGACGAGCCCGGCAAACAGCGAGGCGCCGAGAAACAGCGCATTGAGGAACACCGTGTTGAAGACGATCGTCACCGCGTCGCCGCTCATCAGGAAGTAGCGGAAATTGGCCAGCCCGTTCCACGGGCTGCCAAAGATGCCGTCGCGAATGTTGAAGGCCTTGAAGGCCACCACGAGGCCGACCATCGGGCCGTAGGCGAACACCACGAACCAGGCAATGCCGGGCAGCGCCAGCAGCAGCAACAGCAGGCTGTCGCGCGACGATAATCCACGCCGGCGCGTGCCCGCGCCGACCGGTCCTGGTTTGGTGACGGTCATCGGTCGTTCTGCCGTGGCGCCAGGAATGCGCCCACGTCGCCAATGGCGCGCGAGATTCGATGATCGGTCACTGGGCCCCTCCCCGAAGAACTGGAACCGTTCAACACCTTGGTTTCTTATTTGAAACTCTTGGTATCAGATGATAACCGTGACGACCAAATGGACAGGATGTCAAGCCATGCGTGGGTCTGAGATCGAGGCGCAGAACCGCAATCCGGCGATCGAACGGATGATGGCCATTCTCCAGCAACTGGAGCGGGCTCCGAACGGGTTGGGCTTGAAGCGCCTAGTCGAGCAGTCGGGGGTGACGCGTTCGACGGTCTACCGCATCCTCAACTCGCTGACGGCGCACGGCCTGGTGCGCCAGCTGGAGAATTCCGATTACGTGCTGGGCAGCCGCCTGCTGTCGCTGGCCGACGGTGTCGGGATGCCGTCCGGAGGGCGCGTCGCCAAGGTGGCGCAGCCGCATCTCGACTTCGTGGCGCGCTCCCTGGGAGAGACGGCGAAGATCTCGATCTACGATCGCGGTCATGTGCTGGTGGTCGCGGTTGCCGGTGGCACCAAGCAGCACGCGCTGCATGCCCGGGTCGGCGAGCAGTTGCCGATCCATGCCGGCGGCAGCAGCAAGGCGCTGTTCGCCTTCCTGCCCGAGGCCGAACGCCAGCGCATCTATTCCCGGCCGCTGACCCAGTACAACGAACGCACCATCTTCGAGCCGGAAGCGCTCGAGGAGGAACTGTCGCGCGTGCGGCAACAGGGCTGGGCGTGCGACCCGGGGGAGTTCACGGCTGCGGTCAATTCCTACGCTGCACCGATCCGCGATCGTTCCGGCGACGTGGTCGCCGCCGTCAGCATCCCGTTCCTCGCCGGTCGAGATGCAGAATACGAGCAATTGGTGCGCGCCACCGCGCTGGCCACAGCCGACCGCATCAGCATGGGGCTTGGCTGAGGCGTTTCGCGGCGCGAACAAGACTGTCGCTTGCAATTCCGTTCCCTAATTGTTCTTGCCTGATCCGCGAACCTCCTGCTAGCGTGCCGCGCGGATATTGGGGGCGGGGAATGGTCACTCAGGTCGCCACGGTGGCGTTTCAGGGGATCGAGGCGGTGCCGGTCGATGTGCAGGTGCAGATTGCGCCCGGCATGCCGAAGTTCTTCCTTGTCGGCCTGCCGGACAAGGCGGTGAAGGAATCGAGCGAGCGGGTGCGCGCCGCCCTTTACGCTTCGGGCCTCAGCCTGCCGCCCAAGCGGATCACGGTGAACCTGGCGCCAGCGGACCTGCCCAAGGAAGGCAGCCATTACGACCTGCCGATCGCGCTCGGGTTGATGGCGGCGATCGGCGCCATTCCGTCCGATGCGCTCGAAGGTTATCTGGCGCTGGGCGAACTCGGGCTCGACGGCCGGCTGGCGCCAACCGCCGGCGTGCTGCCGGCGGCCATTGCGGCGTTGTCGCGCGACATGGGCATTATCTGCGCCGAGGCTTCCGGGCCGGAGGCGGCATGGGCCGGCGACGACCTCGAGATCGTCGCGCCGCAGACGCTCCTGGCATTGGTCAACCACCTGGGTGGCTTCCAGATCTGCAGCCGGCCGGTGGCGCGGCGGCGGGCGGAGCCTGCGGGACTGCCCGATCTCAGCGACGTGCGGGGACAGCACGTGGCGCGACGCGCGCTGGAGGTTGCGGCGGCTGGCGGCCATAACCTCCTGATGGTCGGGCCGCCGGGCGCCGGCAAGTCGATGCTGGCGGCGCGGCTGCCGTCGATCCTGCCGCCGCTCAACCCGCGCGAGCTGCTCGACGTGTCGATGATCCAGTCGATTGCCGGCGAACTGGCCGGCGGGGCGCTCAGCGACCGCCGGCCGTTCCGCGCGCCGCATCATTCGGCCTCGATGGCGGCGCTGGTCGGGGGCGGCCTGAAGGTGCGGCCGGGCGAAGCCAGCCTCGCCCATAACGGCGTGCTGTTTCTCGACGAATTGCCGGAGTTCTCGCCCTCGGTGCTCGACAGCCTGCGCCAGCCGCTCGAAGCAGGGGAGACGGTGATCGCCCGCGCCAATGCGCATGTCAGCTTTCCCGCTCGCTTCCAGCTGGTGGCGGCGATGAACCCCTGCAAATGCGGCCTCGCCGGAACGCCCGGGCATGTCTGCAAGCGCGGCGACCGCTGCGTGCTCGACTACCAGGGTCGGGTGTCCGGTCCGTTCCTCGATCGCATCGATCTGAGGATCGACGTGCCTGCCGTTTCGGCTGCCGACATGATCGGGCCAGCCACGGCCGAGCCTTCGGCGGCGGTCGCAATACGGGTCGAGGCGGCCCGCGAGCGACAGCGCCAGCGCTATGCGGATGCCGGCCATCCCGACATCTTCACCAATGCCGCCGCCGGGCCATCGCTGATCGAAAAGCTGGTCGACCCCGACAAGGAGAGCCAGACCCTGCTGCTGCAGGCCTCCGAGCGCTTCAACCTCTCGGCCCGCGCCTATCACCGCGTGCTGAAGGTGGCGCGCACCCTCGCGGACCTCGCCGGCGCCGACAAGGTGGCCCGCCCACACCTCGCCGAAGCGTTGAGCTACCGGCTGAACCTGGCGCTGGCCTAGCCCGGGCCCGAGGCCCGGCGATCATTGCAGTCACCGCCGTCGCCAATCCCGCTCGGGCGGCGCGGCCCCACGTCGCCGTGGGATCCCCGGTGCACGCCCCACAGGGCCTGAGGTCGGCCAATCGCTGCGTTCAGGATGCAACGTCGCCTGGGTAACGGGCTCAGTCTGTTCGTTCAGCTCCGGTGGCTTGCAGCCAACGATCATGCACCGCGACCGCTACGATTCTGCTGCCTCTAACATGCAGTAAATACAATGATTATCACTATCAAATGCAACAAGCTGTCGTGCAGATCGATAAAAATGATCCGTTGCAATTGTCGCTCAGTAGAAGTGCGTGTAGTGTACCTACGCTTTATCTCACTACCAGACCTCGCGCGGAATACTCCTGCCACTAGAGGACAGTGACATGGCGTTGCTTGATACCCCCGAATTCAAGGTCGCATGGGCGCGGGTTGTTGCTCGTGCCGCAGTTGAAGCCGCTTACAAGGCTCGTGTCACCAAGGACCCGGCAGCGGTGTTCGCCGAGCAAGGCGTCAGCGACCTCGACGAGAAGGCGCTGGCCGCTTTCGTCAAGGACCATCTGCAATCGGCGGTGGCGGCGGTTGAGCTGCAATCGACCCAGCAGCAGGCGTCCGAGCCGAGCGACGCCGGGCGGTCGATGTGCTTCTGCTCCGACCCCTGCACCGGTAACTGCGCCACGCAGGCCTGCCAGTTGCCCTGCTGGGCCCCGGCCGCCGCCCAACCGTCTGCCTTCAGCACCATCGGCGGCTCCGGCGCCCAGGGCGCCTCCCCCGGAGGGATCGCCACCATGGTCTGCTCGACGGCACGCTGCGCCACCATGCCCTGCGGCCCGATCGCCACCCAGGCCAGCGGATCCTCCGGGCAACGCACACAGAGCGGCGGGGCCGGCGCCGAACTCAATCAAGGCTTCAACTGTCGCGGCTCGATTGGAACGGCGGCGTCGTTCGGCTCGCTCTGCGGCACGGCCGGCAGTGCCGGAACGGTAGGGTGCTTCGGCAGCGCGGTCGCCGAAGACGCAATGATGGCCGGAGGCGGCATGTCTGCCTGCGGCGGATCCATGGCCACAATGGGAGGTGGAGCGATGTCGACTCAACTTTCAGGCGCGACTGGCGGCACGGCCAGCGCGGGAACTGCAATGGGACGTTCATTCAACTGCTGGGGCACCGCGGCAACGCTGGGCAGCGCCGGCAGTTTCTGCGGCACAGCGGGCACCGCCGGCACGGGTGGCACCTTCGGCAGCGGCGGCGGACTGACCAACCAGATGGCGGCCAACAGCGCCGGCCTCGGTGGAGGTGGCGGCGGGTTTGGCGCCACCAGCGCCGGCCGCAACTTCAACTGCCTCGGCAGCATCGGCACCGCCGCCTCGTTCGGCTCGGTCTGCGGTACGGCCGGCAGCGCCGGCACGGTCGGCTGTTTCGGCAGCGCGGTCACCAATGAAATGGCGATGGGCGGCGCGTCCATGGGCACCATGGGTGGCGGCAGTTCCACCCAGCTCTCGGGCGCAACCGGCGGCAGCGCCAGTGCGGGAACCGCGATGGGCCGTTCGTTCAACTGCTGGGGCACTGCGGCGACGCTGGGCAGCGCCGGCAGCTTCTGCGGCACGGCGGGCACGGCCGGTACCGGCGGCACCTTCGGCAGCGGTGGTGGGCTGACCAACCAGATGGCAGCAGCCAACACTGGCGGTCTCGGTGGTGGCGGCTTCAGCGCAAGCAGCGCCGGTCGCAGCTTCAACTGCCTCGGCAGCATCGGCACCGCCGCCTCGTTCGGCTCGGTCTGCGGCACCGCCGGCAGTGCCGGCACGGTCGGCTGCTTCGGCAGCGCCCTCACCAACGAGATGGCCGCCATGGGCGGCGCCTCCGCCGGCACGGCGGGCGGCGGGGCCAGCTCCACCCAGCTTTCGGGCGCGAGCGCGGCAACTGCCATGGGCCGTTCGTTCAACTGCTGGGGCACGGCGGCAACGCTGGGCAGCGCCGGCAGCTTCTGCGGTACCGCCGGGACCGCCGGCACGGGTGGCACGTTCGGCTGTGGCGGCGGTGACGTGGCGCTGCAGCAGAACACCAATAGCGGCGCAACGCTCGGCTCGTTTGCGACCTTCTGCGGCTGCGTCGGCGGCGGCGGGGGCGGCGGCGATACGACTTCAGCCAGCTGGGGCACCATGGCGAGCGGCAGCTGACGCTGAAGCCAACGACGCCGGCGCTGCTCGGCTAGGGGCGCGCTGCAGAGCCGGCGACGTGGCGACAAGCTGGTCACTTACCCAGGGGGTCCCAGGTGCACCGTCCGAAGTTCAAGGACAAATACCACATCGAGCCGGTGGACGACGCGGTCTTCCTGCTCGCCGAGCGGGACAGCTTCGTCCTCGAAGGGCCATCAATGGCCCGGGTCGTGCCGTTGATCGATGGCGTCCGCTCATCGGAGGAAATCGTCGCGGCAGCCTGGCCGACGCTTCAGCCCAACGACGTCTCGCAGGCGCTGAACCTGCTGAACCAGGCCGGCCATCTGGTGGAATCCGACCCGGGTATGCCGGCGGTGTTCGCCGCCTTCTGGTCGGAACTGAACGTCGACACTCGCATCGCAGCCTCGATCCTGTCGAGCCACAGCATCGCCGTGAGCGCCATCGGCCCCGTCGATGCGACGCCGCTGATCCACGCGCTGCGCGCCTTCGGCATTCGCGTCGAAGCGGCGGGAAGCGTGCAGATCGCCGTGGTCGACGACTACCTGCGGCCGGAGCTGGCGGAACTGAACCGCCAATGCCTCGCCCGGGGCGTGCCGCTGCTGCTGGTCAAGCCGGTCGGCCTGCAATTGTGGATCGGGCCGCTGGTGCTGCCCGGCCAGACGGCCTGCTGGCGTTGCCTCGAAAGCCGGCTGCGCGGCAACCGGGAAGTCGAAAGCTTCGTCGAGCGCAAGAGCGGCAAGTCTGGCCCCTTCCCGATCGTCAGGGCCCGCGTCGGCATTGCCGAGCACCAGGCCTATTCGATGCTGGTCACCCAGTTGGTCCGCTGGCTGGTCACCGGGCGCAACGCGGAACTCGAGTCACGCGTGCTGGTCGCCGACCTGATCAACTTCTCGTTCAGCTTCCATCAGATCGTCAAACGCCCGCAATGCCCCGATTGCGGCGATCCGGCGCTTGGCTCGACGGCGGGCCAGCGCGTCGATATCCGCGATTTCCTCGCTCCGGTCGATACCCAGGGTGGGCTGCGCTCGGAACCGCCCGAACAGACCTTTGCCCGCTTCGAGCACCATATTTCCTCGCTCAGCGGGGTGGTGAAAGCCGTTACGCCCTCGATCTGGCACGGCGCCGGTCCGATCCGGACCTATGTCGCGGGGCACAATTTCGCGCTGAAGAGCGACCAGCTGTATTTCCTCAAGGATGGCCTGCGCACCCAGAGCTCGGGCAAAGGCCGCACCGATGCGCAGGCCCGCACCAGCGCCCTGTGCGAAGCACTCGAGCGCTATAGCGGGGTCTATCGCGGCGACGAGCCGCGGATCACCGGCTCGCTCGCCGGCCTGGGCGAGCTGGCGCTCGATCCGCGCGACGCCATGCTCTACAGCGCCAGCCAGTACGAGAACCGCGAGGCCTGGCTGGCGCGGAACAGCCGCTTCCAGGTCGTGCCGCTGCCGTTCCGCGAGGATGACGTGCTGGAATGGACCCCGCTATGGTCGCTGACCAGGGGCCGCCAGCGCTATCTGCCGACCAGCTATCTCTACTACAACTACCCCTCGCGGCCGGAGCAGTTCTACTGCTGGGCCGATTCCAATGGCTGCGCGGCAGGAACCACGCTGGAAGACGCCATGCTGCAGGGGTTGCTGGAGCTGGTCGAGCGCGATGCCGTCGCCATCTGGTGGTACAACAGGCTGCGCTACCGGGCGATCGATCTCGACGCCTATGACGACGGCTACATTTCCGAGATGCGGGCGTTCTACTACTCGCAGTCGCGCGATTTCTGGGTGCTCAACATCACCTCGGACCTGGGCATTCCGGCTTTCGTCGCCATCAGCCGCCGCTTCCGTGGCCCGACCGAGGATATCATGATGGGTTTTGGCGCCCATCTCGACACCCGGATCGCCATCAATCGCGCCATGACCGAGCTGAACCAGTTCATTCCGGCGCTGCTCGGCACCAATCCGGATGGCACCACCCACTATGCGCTGGGCGACGTCGATGCGCTGAACTGGTGGCAGAATGCCACCATCGACAACCAGCCCTACCTGCTGCCGGTGGAAGGCAGCGCCCCGTTCCGCCCCGACGAGGCGGTGCCGATGCCCGAAGGCGGGGTCGGCACCCTGCTGCGGGGGCTGGTCGACAAGCTCGAGGGGCGCGGCCACGAGGTGCTGATGCTCGATCAGACCCGCCCCGACGTCGGACTGCCGGTGGTCAAGATGGTGGTACCGGGGTTGCGTCACTTCTGGGCCCGCTTCGCGCCGGGTCGGCTCTATGACGTACCTGTCCAGATGGGCCATCTGCAGCAACCCCTGGCGGAAGCGGAGCTCAATCCGATTCCGATGTTCCTGTGAACGGCGGCGCGCCGAGCCGAGGGATTGCGCTTCGCCGGCTCGAGACCCGGGCCAGCGCGCGGCTCAGCATCGAGCAGGCGATCGGCCCGGCCGTTCAGCCGCTCTGGCAGCGGCTGGGCAACGGTCCGCTGCCGCTCGCCGAGCTCGAGGCGGAGTTCGAGGATACGCTGCCGCAGCTCTATGCCTTTGTGCAACGGCTGTGGGCGAATTGCGGCCTGGCGCTCGGCTGGCCCGCCGGAGATCCCGAGCTCGAGATCGAACCGGCAGTCGCCGGCGAGGTGCTCAAGCTCGGCGTCGGCATGCCGACCGATCGCTGGAAGGTTTCGCGCTTCGCCCAGCTGCATGTCGACGACAGTGGCGGCACCCTGATCGAGACTCCGCGCATACCGGTCATCACCCGCATCCTGAAGCCGCGGGTCGCGGCGGTGCTCGTTGCCCTGGCCGTGCCACGAACGGCCGCCGAAATGCTGGCGGAGCTGCGCTGGCGCAGCACCTCGAAAGAACTGCTCGAAATGCTTGCCCTGCTGTGGTCGGCGGGCGTGATCACCCGCTGCGACGCCGAGGGGCTGAGCGAGGAAGATGCGCAACCCGAGCTGCTGCAGTGGGAGCCGCATGATCTTGCGTTTCACATGCGCAGCCGCCAGGGCCGGCACAGCTATCCAATGGGCGCCAGCTTCCGGTTCCGCGGACGGCTCGACCCGCATCCGGCAGTCAAGCCCAACCCGTGGCGCGAGCGGGCGATCGCGCTGCCCAAATTCGATCTCGCCGCCATCGCCGCCCGCGATCCGCCCTTCACCTCGGTGCTGGAGTTTCGGCGCTCGATCAGGGCCATGGATTTCTCCCGCCCGATCAGCCTGGCGCAGATCGCCGAGTTCCTGTTCCGCACGGCGCGGGTCCGTCACCGCTTCAACACCGAGATCGGCGAGTTCACCTCGCGCCCCTACCCCAATGGCGGCGCCAGCTACGAGTTCGAGCTCTATCTCACCATCAATGCCTGCGCCGGGCTCGAGCGCGGTTTCTACTATTACGATCCGGAGGGCCATACGCTGAGCCTGGTGCGGCGCCCCAACGAGGATACCGAGGCCCTGCTCGATGACGCCTGGGTGTCGTCGGCGCGGCAATGCCGGCCCCAAGTGCTGATCACCATTGCCAGCCGCTTCCACCGCGTGTCGTGGAAGTATTCCGGCATGGCCTATGCGGCGCAACTGAAGAACGCGGGCGTGCTCTACCAGACCTTCTACCTGGTCGCGACAGCGATGAACCTGGCCGGCTGCGGCCTCGGCCTCGGCGATGCGGCGCGCTTCGCGCGGCTGACCGAGATCAGCAACTTCGAGGAGGGGTCGGTCGGCGAGTTCATGTTGGGCACGCCTGCCTGAAGGCGAGGAAGAACGATGGCGATAGTCAACACCCAGTCCGAGGCGAACAGCTTTGTGCAGGTCTCGCCGCTGCTGGCCTCGGTTCGCGACATTTCGAGCGGCATGACGGCAGACCAGCGCCTGCTGGTGGTCCGGCAGCTGGCGACCCTGCTCGAGGACTACTACGTCCACCTGCCGCTCAAGCGCAGCTCGCTCGGCATCGACCCGGTGCAGGAAGCCAGCCTGCTGGTCGACGAAGTGCGCTTCATCCAGTCGGATGGCGATTTCTTCCGCCGTATTTTCGGCATCCTGAAGCGGTTGCGGGACCGGCACACGGCGCTGCGACTGCCCAGCCCGTGGCGCGACATGGTGGCCTACCTGCCGTTTGCCGCCGAGAGTTATTACGAAGCCGGCCGTCGCCGGCTCGTGGTCAGCAAGCTGATGGCCGATGTCGGTGAGCCGAGTTTCAGCGTCGGGGTCGAAATCACCCATTGGAACGGCATGTCGGTTGGCCGCTTCATCGAGGCCCTGAGCTGGGAAAGCGAAGGCGCCAACCCATTCGCGCGCATTGCCACCACGATGCGATCGCTGACCGTCCGGCCGCTGGGCTACATGCTTCCGCCCACCGAAGACTGGGTAACCCTCACCTATCTGACGCCCGACGGCATCTACCACAGCGCCACCATCCCCTGGCGGGTCTACATGCCGCCGGGCAACAGCTCCGCCGCCAGCGCCAATGTCACTTCATCGGGCGGCATGGCGATGTTCCAGGGCGTCGACCGCAACACGCTGATCATCAACAACACCTGGTACGACCTGTTCTCGAGGCGCGGCGGCGCCGGGCAGAGCTCGACCATCACCGACAGCGTCCGGTTCCAGACGGTCAAGAACGATGCGGGCGAGTTCGGCTATATCCGCATCTTCTCGTTCGATGTTCCCGACCCCGCCGCATTCGTCGCCGATTTCGCGAGGGTGCTGGGTCAGTTGCCGCAGCGGGGCCTGATCATCGACATCCGCTCCAACCCCGGCGGCACCATCCCGGCCGGCGAAGGCCTGTTCGCTCTGTTCACCAAGGGCAAGACCACGCCCCAGCCGGTGAGCTTCCGCAACACTCCGGCGGTGCGTCCGCTCGGCGATCTGCCGATGTTTCTCAAATGGAAGCGCTCGCTTGATATGCAGCTGGAAACCGGCGAAATCTTCACCCAGGGCTTTGCGCTTACCGACTCTGGCGATCCGGCGCTTAACGGCATCTATCCCGGCAAGGTCGTGCTGATCATCGATGCCCTGTGCTACAGCACCACCGATTTCTTCGTCGCCGGCATGCAGGACAATGGCCTCGCCTATGTCATCGGCGTCGATCCGGTGACCGGGGCGGGCGGCGCCAATGTCTGGAGCCAGCGTCTGCTGCGCCAGTTCGTCGCCGAGTCCGGTGGCACCGAGGTGACCGAACTGCCGTCCAATATCGACATCGAGATCGCCATGCGCCGCTCGATGCGCGTCGGCCCCAATGACGGGCTGCCGCTGGAAGGCCTGGGAGTCTTCGCCGATCGCATCTACCAGCCGACGCGCCGCGACGTGCTCGGCGAGAATGAGGATTTGATTGACCTCGCCTGTCGGGTGCTTTCAGGTCAGGCATGATCGAACTTCACATCCTCGATGCGGCGCGACGGCTGCGGCCGTATCGGCGCAGCCTGAAGCGCGGTTTCAGGGTGGCGCGGGCTAGCGTTCCGCGTTTGCTGCCTGTCGGAGATGTGGACGTGGTCATGCAGGAGCTTCCCGCTCTCACCATCGCCGAGACCGGGGTTGGCGGCTACTCGCCTGCCGCCGACATTCTCTACATCTACTGCAACCCCGCACATCCGCAGTTTCGCAGCAGCCTCGACCGCGAGCTGGTGCCGATGATTGCCCATGAAATGCTGCACTGCGTGCGGTGGCGAGGCCCGGGCTATGGGGCAACGCTGGGTGAGGCGCTGGTTTCCGAGGGCCTTGCGATGCACGTCGAAGGCCTGTTTCGGGGCCATGCGCCGTTCTATGGCACGACGGTCGATGACGCCGGACTTACGAGGATGCTGGAGCGGGCGCGGCCGCTGTTCGACAGCACCGACTATGGCCACGCTGCGTGGTTCATCGGATCGGAAGAACGCGACATCCCCCGCTATGGCGGCTACGCGCTCGGCTATCGCATCGTGGCGAACGGTCTGCGCCGACTTGGTCTGGCTGTGGCTGCCGCCTGGGACCGACCGGCCAGGGACTTCCTGTCGGGCGTCTAGGCAACCCCCCGGCCCACCCGGGTTGCCATACCTATTGCCGCCAGGTATATATTACCTAGCAACGCTAGGTATTGATCCATGGTGAGTTCGAAGAACCCGGCTTTTCTCAACGGCGTGCCCGAGCTGCTGATCCTGCAGTGCCTCAGAGGCCGGCGGATGTATGGCTACGAGCTGGTGCAGGCGATCCGCGACGCAACCGGCGAGCATGTCGTGCTGGCCGAAGGGGTGGTCTATCCGGTGCTGCATATGCTGGAACGCGAGGGGGCGCTGTCGGCCGAGCGCCAGACGGTAAACGGACGCAGCCGCATCTACTACGCGCTGACCGACCGCGGCACGGCGCGTCTTGCCGATCTCGCCGATACCTGGCGGCGCCTGACAGCCGCTATTGGCGGCGTATTGGGGGAGCCCGGCCATGCGTGACCCGATCGCCGGCCTCAGCGAACGGCTGCTGCGTGGGGGCATTTCGCCAGCACGCGTCGCCCGCTATGCCGCCGAGCTCGAGGAGCATCTCGAAGACCTGACGGCGGAACTGGCCGCCGCCGGGCTGCCGCCCGAACAGGCTCGCGCCGCGGCGCGCCAGCGCCTGGGCGATCCGGACCTGCTGGCCGCCTCGATGCTGGCGCAGCCGGGACTGCGTTCGCTGCCCAGCCGGCTGCCGGCTTTCGCCTGGCTGGCGCTGCCGCTGATCGCCGAACTCGCCATCGTCGCCGGGCTGGCCGCGCTGGTGGTCGCCGCAGCCCGGCACGGCTTCGGGACCCCCGCGACCGCCATCGTCGATCCGCTGCTGCTGGTGGCGCCGCTCGGTATTGCCTGGAGCATCGGGAGCAGTGCGCTGCGGCGTCGGGCGGGAGCCGGCTGGCCGTTGGCCGGCATGCTCGCCACGCTCATTGCCGCCGCGGCGCTCGAACTGAGCATTGGCGCCGATGCCGTCGCCGTCAGCCTCAGAAGCCCGACGCCCGATGTCCTGGCCGTTTATGCGCTTCTCACCATCGCGCCGTTCCTGCTGCTACACCGCCACCTCAGAGCTCACTGATGCGCCTCCTCATCGCTGTCACCCTTGCGGCGCTTGCCGCCACCCCGGCGCTCGCCCGGACCGAGCACCGCCAGTTGCCCCGCCCCGACGGCAGCACCATCGCCTACTCGGTCGATACTCCCTCGGGCCCGATCGATGGCGTGCTGGTCCTCGCCCAGGGCTCGGGCTGCCAGCCGACCGCTGGCAATGCCAACCTCAAGACCGTGCGGCAGGCGTTTCCGCACCACCTGGCGGTGATGGTCGAAAAGTACGGCATTGCGTCCGATGCGGCGATCGCCGACGGCTTCACCGACTGCCCGCCCGCCTTCCACGCCGGCCACACGGTGAAGCAGCGGGTTGCCGATTATGTCGCGGTGCTGGCCGACCTGAGATCGGCGGGAGATATCCCGCTGGTGCTGTTCGGCGGCTCGGAGGGTGGACTGGCGGTCGCCATGCTGGCCGAGGAGACCCGGCCGGCCGCGACGATCCTGTTGTCCTCGGCCACCGGCATTCCATTCGCCGAGATGGTGCTGAGCACCGTGCCGGCCGAAGGCCACGCGACGGTCGAGGCAGGCTTTGCGGCGGCGCGCGCCGACCCGCAGGGCACCGCGCTGTTCGCCGGCTCGTCGCATCGCTTCTGGGCCGATATCCTCGACCGGATCCCGGCCGACTACATGCTGAGCAGCGGCTCGCCGTTCCTCATCATCCAGGGCGGCCTCGACACGTCGTCGCCGGTGGCGGCGGCCCGCGCCACGGCCGACCGTTTCGCGGCGGCCGGCAAATGCAACCTCACCTACTGGGAGTTTCCGGCCCTCGATCACGGCATGCGCAGCCCGGATGGAACCTCGCACCTCGCCGACATCGCGACGGCAATCGCCGGGTGGGTTGCCGGCATCGGTACCGCCGCCGCCAGGTGCTGAACTCTGGTCCGCGGAACGGCCAGCTATGCGGGGCGCTACTCCCTGCGGAACTCGTGGCCGAGCACGCCCATGATCAGGTCGTCGTGCCAGGTGCCGTCGAGGAACGCCGTCTCGCGCTCCCGGCCTTCGTGCACGAAGCCACACTTCTCGTAGCAGCGGATGGCCCTGACATTATCGGCGAGGACGCGCGCCGAGACGCGGTGCAGGCCAAGCTCGTCGAAGCCATAGGCGAGCACCCCGCGGGCCGCCTCGGTGCCAAGACCGCGGCCCTGATCTTGCTGCCGCAGCAGGCCGATGGCGAGCGAGGCGCGCTTCTCGACCAGGTCGACCCGATCGAGCCGGATGGTGCCGAGCAGCGAGCCGCCCTCGATGATCCAGGCATGGGGATGCGCCAGCAGCCCGCGGGCCCAGCGCTCGGCATCCTCGCGGCCAAAGGCCTCCGGCTGGACGCCATAGAGCCGAAGGTTTTCGTCGGGTTCGGCGCCGATGGCGAGGCGCCGCTCCACGTCGGCGGCGGTCGCCGGCCGCATGGTCAGGTTCCGAGACTGAAGGACAGGCGGCATTGGGTCCCCCGGGGAGTTGGCCACCGTCTTCTAGCCGTTCTAAGAGATGCGCCGATAGCCGCCGCGCACGCCACCGGGACTCAGCACCAACTGCCACAGGTGGATGTTGCGGGCGCGGAACATGGCGGCGAACACCTGCAGGTAGAACCGCCACATGCGCCAGAAGCGATCGCCATACTTGTCGCGCAGCGTGGGCCAGGCGGCGTCGAAATTGGCCCACCAGGCCATCAGCGTCCTGTCGTAGTCGGCGCCGAAATTGTGCCAGTCCTCCATCACGAACAGCCGTTCGCTGGCGGTGGCGATCTGCTTGATCGAGGGCAGCATGCCATTGGGAAAGATGTATTTCTCGGTCCACGGGTCACCGTGGGTGGAGGAGAAATTGTTGCCGATGGTGTGGAGCAGGAACAGCCCGTCGGGCGTGAGCAGGGAGCGGACCTTCCTCAGATAGGCCTCGTAGTTCTTGTAGCCGACATGCTCGAACATGCCGATCGAGATCACCCGGTCGAACTGGCCGTCGAGCGCCATGTAATCCATCAGCCGCGTCTCGATCGGCAGGTTGCCTTTGGTCGCCTCGGCGAAGGCCGCCTGTTCCCTCGAGATGGTGATGCCGACACCCTCGACGCCGTAGCGCTCGGCGGCGAATTTCAGGAACCCGCCCCAGCCCGAGCCGATATCGAGGATCTTCATCCCCGGCTGGAGCCCGACCTTCCTGCAGATCAGGTCGAGCTTGGCTTCCTGCGCGGCGTCGAGCGTCGTCGCCTCGGCCCAGTAGCCGCATGAGTAGATCATCCGCTTGTCGAGCATGGCGGCGTAGAGATCGTTGCCGATGTCGTAGTGCCGTTCGCCGACCTCGGTGACATGGCTGCGCTGCAGGTTGAGCAGCTTGCCGCGCACGAAACTGAGCGCCAGCCCGATATCGGGCTTCAGATGCGCGTAGATGTCGTATTCCAGCAGCCTGTAGATGAACTGGTCGAGCGCCTCGGTGTCGAACCAGCCGTCCATATAGGCTTCGCCGAAACCGAGCGTCCCGTGGCTGAGGGCACGGCCCCACAGGCGGTCGTCGTGTACGGTGACATCGAAGGGCCGGGTGCCGCCCAGTTCGATGCCTGCGTCTTTGAGGATGGATGTAAAATAGGACTTTGGCCCGGCGCTCATCGCGGAACCTCGATAGGTATGATCCTAACGAAATTCTAGCGCTGCGCGGTCTGCCGGGCAAGACCCGCAACGCTATGCTGGCATTCACAAAATCAGGCTTCTCAGCGCGCAAACGCCTCGAACGGGTTGCTCACCGTGAGTTGCCGGATCACTGCCTCGTCGACGCCCCCGGTGCGCAGCAGCGGCAGCATCACATCGGTCAGGTGCGTGTACGGCGTCGGGACACCGCCACCGGGGATGGCCGGATCGTACCAGCCGCGATCATGGCTCAGCAGCAGTTGCGAGCCGAGATCGGCATCGAGCGCCCGGAGGATGAGTTGGCTCACCGCCGCATCCGGGGCGCGGCCGACATGGTCGTACTCGATCCAGGCGCCGCGCTGCGCCACGGCGATGTTGAGGCCGAAATCCTTCTCCTCCTGGGTATGGATCGAAATGAAGCGGTCGGCGCGATAGCCCTCGGCCTCGATGATATCGAGCTGGTCCATGACCACCCGGCCCTTGATGGTGTGGCTGCCGATCACCGCGCCGGTGCGCTGCGCCGCCCGCGCTGCGGCGCGGAGGATTCTTGCCTCGAGCGGCGTGATGCCGTCATCGCCGGCGGAGAGCTTGATCCAGGCCGCCTTCACGCCGGTATCGCCGACGCCCTCGGCGAGATCGCGGAACATCTGCGCCTCGAGATCGGCCTCACTGGCCTCGCGGACCCAGTCAGGAATCCACGGTTCGCGGTAGTTGCCGGTGGGGACAACGATCGGCAGGCCGGTGGCCTGGCTGACGGCGAGGTCGATATCGACGCGGAGGCCGACGCCGCCGGTCGAGCATTCGACCAGCGCGGTGACGCCGCGCGCCTTGATCGCCTCGATCTGAGGGCGCATCACCCGCACCACTTCGGCCGGATCGGCCTCGGCATAGCCGGGCTGATCGGGGGTACGCAGATCGACGAACACGTGTTCGTGCGGCAGGATCATGCCGAGCTCGTCGGCCCGCTTCGGCCCGAGCGTGGTGTGCAGCAGTTTCATGGATGTCTCCTCGGGGCGGAGCATTCCCGAGTTCGGCGCCGAAGGCAAACCGTTACGGCGCCTCGGCATCGCCGGGCACGAACTTCAGCAGGTCGCCCGGCTCGCATTTGAGATAGATGCAGATCGCTTCCAGCGTATCGAAGCGCATGCCTTTCACCTTGCCCTGGCGCAGCAGCGACAGGTTGGCTTCGGTGATGCCGACGAATTCCGCCAGATCCTTGGACTTGACGCCGCGTTCGGCCAGCAGCACGGCGAGGTTGACCTTGATCGGCATCAGATGAACTGCGCATTTTCTTCGGCGATGGCGGCGGCTTCGGTCAGCGCCCAGCCGACCAGCGTCAGCACGGCGCCGACGATCAGCATCAGCAGCATGTCCGAACTCACCGAGATGGCCAGCTGCTTCTGCCCGGCAGGGGCGTTCCAGCTCAGCACCACGCTCATCAGCGCGCCCGAGATCAGCTTGAGCAGCGTGCAGGCGAACACCCCGATGGCGAAATCGCGCATGCCCGTGGCGGCGACGAGCCCGAATGCCCGCCCCTGCCGGAAGGCCTCGAGTGCGGAGGCCAGCCGCAGCAACCCCCAGCTGAGCGGCAAGACCGGCAGCACGGCCAGCAAGGTGGCGAGCAGGCGCTGGCCCAGCCCGAACTCGGCCAGCCACGCCGCCGGCACCGGCGCGGCTGCGGCCAGCGTCGCCGCTGGCGCAAACCCCCAGTAGGTCAGACCGGCCAATGGCAGCGCCACGGCGATGACCAGGGCGGCCACTCGCGTCACCTGGCTCAGCGTCGCTATCCGCTGGCGGCGGGTGGCGTCGGAAACGGCTGTGGTCATCTCGGGCTCCTTTGCATCAATATGCCACTTATACGATAACAAATTATCGTTGCACAATAAGAAATCGCTGTGTAACAAGCTCGCCGTTCGCTTTTCAACAGGAGCTTTCCATGCCTCGTATCCGTTCCTCCCTCATCGCCCTGCTGCTGATCGCGGCAGCAGCACCAGCGATCGCCGCCACACCAAGCACCTCCAAAGGGCAGATCTCGGTCGCCCAGGTGATGGAGATGCTCGATCGCGCCGGCACCGACAAGCAGGCCGGCCAGCTGCTTTACGCCTATCTCGGCGGGGTCGGCGAGTCGGCGGGAGTGCTGCTCAACGCCACCGACGCCAAGGGCAAGCCTTATGTCACCTGTTCCAAGCCGATGGGGCTCGATGCCGGGCTGGTGCGCGATGTGCTGACCAATGGCGCGCCCAACAGCAAGAGCTGGGGTGAAACCGCCGCGACGCCGCTGCTCGTCAACGCCCTGGTCAGCCTGGCCGGCTGCCGCTGAGGCGGTGGCCCGGGGGCCGGCGGCATGCAGCCGCCGGCCTCACAACTGGACCAGCTGCAGCAGCTCCGACGCCACCTGATCGAGCGGAGCCACACCGCCTTCGGCACGACAGAGGATCAGCGCCCCCTCCATGCCAGCCAGGGTCATCAGCGCCACCGAGGCGGCACGGTCGGGGGGCAACCCGGTGGCTTGAAGTTGCGCGGTCAGCAGCGCCAGCCAGTCGCGGAAGGTGCTCCGGACCAGTTGCAGCAGCTCGACATCGTCGGCCACGCTGTCGATCGCCACGCCGGCGACGACGCAGCCCGAGGCGCCATGCGAGCGCAGCACCACGTTGCGCCACATGCCGATAAAGCGCTCGAGCACTCCCTGCGGCGTGCTCCCATCATAGGCGCGCTGAAAGGCCAGCACCCGCTCCGAGGTCAAGCGCACCGCTGCGGCGGCAAGCTGCGACTTGCCTTCCGGAAAGTGATGATAGATCGAGCCGCGCGGCGCGCCGCTCGCTTCCAGCACTTCGGAGAACGAGGCGGCATTGACCCCGCGGGCCGCGATCAACGCCGCCGCGCTCTCGATCATTCGCGTCTTGCTGTCCTTCTGCATCGCCATTCCGTTTGACTATGACGATCATCATATGGCATATCGTCGATCGCTATGACGACCGTCATAATTGTGGAGACGAGCCATGCCGATGATCGATGTGACGGCCCTGGCCGGGACTTTTGCCGACAAGCCGGGCCTGGTGAAGGCGCTGACCGCCGCGATGATGAAATGGGAGCAGGTGCCGCTGATCGACATGTTCACCGACAACACGGCGGCCTTCATCCACGAGCTGCCGGCGGATGCCTTCGGTGACGCCAATGGCGACAGCAACCATATCCGGGTGAATGTGCTGACGCCGGTGGGCATCCTCGATCGCGACAAGAAGCTGGGGGTGACGCGGGAGCTGACCGAGATCGTGGTGGCGGCAGCCGGCAATACCGGGCTCGCCGCGCGCACCTGGGTGCTGATCGCCGAAACGCCTGATGGCGGCTGGGGGCTGGGCGGTCACGCCTACACCAATGCCGAGATTGCCGCCGAGGCCCGGCGCCGGCTCGGCAAGGCCTGAGCGTCGCGAGGCGGCGGTCGCTGCCGCCTCGCTCTTGCTGTCGCCGCTGGCTCAGCCCCAGCTGCGCAGGCCGAGCAGTTTCTCACCCAGTTCGGTGAGCTGCGCGGTGGTGGCGTGCTTCTTCTCCCATTCGCGCGGATCACCAGGGAAGGCGTCGCGCCTGGGGTGGTCGAGCTCGCGCCACAGCCGCACGCGCTCGGCCCGCTCGATCACATCGTCCTCGTTGGCGGGAAACATCGAGATGTACTGCGCCATGCGCACCCGGTTGCCCGAGTTGATCGAGTGGTTGGGCCGCACCCCATGCGCCAGGAGGGTGTTGAAGATCATCAGGTCGCCCGGCTCCATCTCGATATTGGTGATGGTCAGCCCGGTGGTATCGGGATGCATCGGATCGCGATCGGCCGGCTGGGTCTTCACCCAGTTGTCGAAATCGTAGAACAGCTCGGGAATGCACTGGAAGCCGCCGATGTCGCCATCCTGCCTGACCAGGCTCAGCACGCCCTGTACGCCGATCGGCAAGGGGTCGAGGGAGGTATCGCTGTCCCAGTGGATGAAGCCGTTCTGGTTGGGGCCCGGGACCTTTTTGGGCGGGTTGAGGTTGGCGCGGTCGATCGACACCCACAGTTGCTCGATATCCCAGATATCGACAAAGGCGTCGTAGACCCGCTGCTGCTGGCGATTATCCCACAGGTACTGGTGGTTGTAGATCTCCACCATGCCGGTGCCGTTGAGCTCCTTCATGATGTGGTCGCGCCGCTGCGGCGCATACCAGGTGGAAGGATCGTTGGGGTCCTTCTCCTCAAACTCCCAGAGCAAGGCCTTGAGCCGCTCGACATGAGCCGCGTCGACTGCATTGCGAACAATCACGTAGCCGCGTTGCTGCCAGTGCTTGAAATCCGCCTCGCTCAGCACTCGCAGCGGCAGCCGCTTGCTGATGTCCTTGAGCTGCGTGGTGACTTTCTGGGTGGTGGGATGGGAGTCCCGCTTGATCCCAGCCGCCATGCCCTCTCGTGCCAGACCCTGTGCCATCGACATAAACCGCCTCCACCTGTTCCTCCCCCTCGGGGATCGCTTCGATGGGTTGAGGCTAGGCCGGTGCGGTCGAGCCATGTTGCCGTGCTTCAGCCAATACTGATACTATTCTGGCGTTTCTGAGTCTCAGCCAGCGCGATGAAGCCACTTCTGGAGAAGGTGACGCCGCCGGACGGCGCTTCATGGGCCTGGCTCGATCGCCGGCTCGATGACGCCATCCCCTTTCAGTGGCACCACCATCCCGAGTTCGAGCTGACGCTGACGCTCAACTCGGTCGGCCAGCGCTTCATCGGCGACCATATCGGGGAATATGGCGATGGCGACCTGGTGCTGGTCGGCCCCAACCTGCCGCATACCTGGGCCAGCCGCGCCAAACGCGATGCCGCTCTCCCACATGTGGCGCGGGTGATGTGGTTCCATCCCGACTGGGCGGCCGGGCTGGCCACATTGCTGGCCGAACTCCGTGACGTTGCCGACCTGTTGTCGCGGGCGCAGCGCGGCCTCAGCTTTTCCGATATGGGCGCGGCGGCAGTCCGCCCGATGATCGACGCGCTGTTCGCTCGCCCGCCCGCCGGCCGCCTGACGCTGCTGATCGACATCCTGCGCCGGCTCGCCGAGGACAGCGCCGCCACCCCGCTGGCCAGTCCCATCGCTGCGGTCCCGCAGCTTTCCGCCGATCGCGCCCGTCTCGATCGCGTGCTCGACCTCATCCACGCCCGCTACATGGAGCCACTGACGCTCGACGCATTGGCCGACGTCGCGGCGCTCTCGCCCTCGGGCCTGCACCGCATGTTCGTGCGCCACGTGCGCAGCCCGGTATCGGTCTACATCACCCGGCTCAGGCTGGGAGAGGCTTGTGCCCTGCTCTCGGGCACGACGCGACCGATCGCCCATATCGCAACCGATGTGGGCTATGACTCGCTCGCCAATTTCAACCGCCAGTTCAAGGCGGCAAAGCAGATGACGCCACGCCAGTACCGCCGACAGTTCCAGAGGATCCGATGACCGTCGCCGCCCGCATGATGCGCAAGCTCGCGCAGAACAACCGCCTCGCCAACCACCGGCTGCTCACCGCCTGCCTGATGCTGCAGCCCGGCGAGTTCGAAGCGCGGCGCGTCAGCTTTTTCCCGTCCTTGAAGATGACGCTCAACCACATCCTCACCGTCGACTGGTTCTATGTCGATGCGCTGGAGGGCGGCACGCTCGGGCCGAAGGCCTGGGACCCCGAGGAGCCGTTCGATGCGATCACGCCGCTGGCGGCGGCGCAGTTCGCAGTGGACGAGCGCCTCCTCGCCTTCTGCACGGACCTCACCGATGCGCGCCTCATGGCCGAAACCCGGGTGCACCGTACCGGCCGCATCCAGGTCGAGCGCACCGACGACCTGCTGCTGCATCTGTTCATGCACCAGACGCACCATCGCGGGCAGGTGCATGCGATGCTGGCGGGCAGTTCGGTGCGGCCACCGCAGCTCGACGAGTTCCTCACCGCCAGCGATTTCCGCGACCGGGTGGCCGATATGGCGACGCTCGGCTGGAGCGAAGCCGAGCTCGGCGCATAGCGATGGCAAGGCAGAACGGCGAGCTGGTGCAGTGGAACGATGCGCGCGGTTTCGGCTTCATCGCCAGTGACGATGGTGAGCGGCGCTTCGTGCATATCAGCGATATCGGGCGCATCGCCACGCGACCGCGCGTCGGGGACCGGGTTTCCTTTGCGCCTGGCCGCGGCACCGACGGGCGGCCGGCGGCCAGGGAGGTCAGGATCGCCGGTGCCAACCCGCTGAACCGCGAGGCGAACAAGCGCGGTGCGCCGGTGGCGCGAAGCTCGCCGAGCGGGCTGCCGCTCGCCGTCGCCGCGATCATCGTGCTGCTGGCAATGGCCGCCTGGGTGCTGGGCAGCGCCCCGTTCTGGCTGCCGGTCGCCTACCTGGCGCTGGGCGTCGTCAGCATCGTGACATACTGGTTCGACAAGCGGGCGGCGGAGGCAGGACGCTGGCGGGTTCGTGAAACCTCATTGCACATTGTCGACGCCATCGGCGGCATTGCCGGCGGCCTCGTGGCGCAACAGTTGCTGCGCCATAAGACCAGCAAGCGAAGCTTCATCGGCGCAACCGCACTGATTGCCGTCGTGCATCTGGTGGCGCTCGCGACGCTCTGCCTCGGGCTTTGGGAGCTTCGCTAGCGACAGGCGTTGACGCCATGGCGTTCGGCATTTACTAAAGCCTTCACTTAAGTGAGGCTTTGCCATGGACGATCTTGCAGCAGCGCACGACCATCGCTTCGACATCGTCACCAGCCGGGTGCTGAACGCTGCGCCTGCAGCGGTATTTGCAGCCTTTGCCGATCCGCAGGTGCTGGCGCGCTGGTGGGGACCCAAGGGGTTTGCCGACACCATTCACGAATTCCAGTTCCATGTCGGCGGCGTGTGGCGGCACACACTGCACAGCCCGGATGGCCGCGACCACGAGAACGAGGCCCGCTTCACGGTGATCGAACCCGATATGCGCGTCGAGTACGACCACAATTCCGGCAAGCGTTTCACCTTGAACTTCCGGCCGGCGCCGGGCGGCAAGACACTGTTCTCGCTCGGCATCAGCTTCGAAAGCGCCGAGGCGCAGCGTGCCGCCCGCGAACTGGTCAGCCGCTCCAATGACGAGAACATCGACCGGCTGGCCGCCGTGCTGAGGCAATAGGAGAGGGGCCGAGCCAGCCCCCCTCACGACGGGCGAGCGAAGTCACGGGCGAGGCGCGCCCCGGGTCAGCCCGCCAAAGAACGCCCTGATGTCGTCGATAAGCAGGTCCGGCGCGTCGGTTGCCGCAAAGTGACCGCCCCTCGGCATCTCGGTCCAGTGCACGATGTTGTTGGCCCGCTCGGCGAAACTGCGGACCGAACGGAAATCCCAGGGGAACACGGCGACGCCGGTCGGCGTCACGTTCCGCGCCTCGCGATAGCCCGAGCCGGAACGCACGTCCTCGAGGTAGATATTGCCGGCCGAGCCGCCCGATGCGGTGAACCAGTAGATCGACACATGCGCCAGGTAGCGGTCGCGGTCGACATAGGGCACGCCCTCACCCTCGAAACCGAAGAACAGCTCGGTGTTCCAGGCCAGCTGGCCGACGGGCGAATCGACGAGGCCGTAGCCGAGGGTGCCCGGACGCTTGGACTGGATGTCCTGGTAGCCATTGTAGCTCGAGAACTTGTCGAGGTTGGCGAAGCCCTCCTTCTCGAACGGGGTGAGCTTTTCCATCTCGCCGGGAGCGCCGGTCGGGAAGGCGAAGATCTGCTGCAGGTGGGTGCCGACGAGCCCCTCCGGCGCCAGGATGCCGAGTTCCTTGCCGACGAGCGAGCCGATATCGCCACCCTGCGCGCCGTAGCGGGTGTAACCGAGCCGCCGCATCAGCGTATCCCAGGTCCGGGCGACCCTCGCGGTATCCCAGCCCGGGGACGCCAGCGGCGTCGACCAGCCGTAGCCGGGGAGCGAGGGGATGACGAGGTCGAAGGCCTGGGCCGGGTCGAGCCCATGCGCGCGCGGATCGCTCAGCGGCCCGATCACCTCGAAAGACTCGATGACGCTCGAGGGCCAGCCATGGGTGAGGATCAGCGGCAAGGCGCCGGGCTCCTTCGACCTGATGTGCAGGAAATGAATGGTCTGCCCATCGATCTCGGTGAGGAACTGCGGGTAAGCGTTGAGCCTCGTCTCCCAGGCGCGCCAGTCGAACCGGTTCAGCCACTGGTCCGCCAGTTCCCTGATGAAGCCGACCGGCTGGCCGCGGCTCCAGTCGGTGGTCGTCGCATGCGGCCAGCGCGCCATGGTCAGGCGCTCCTTGAGGTCGGCGATCGCGTCGTCGGAAACCTCGACCTTGAATGGGGTGATGCTCATTGGTCTGCTCCGGTTCGTGGGAAACGAAGGCGCCGCATCATGATGACCCGACGTCTCAAGGAGAGCATGCGCCCGCCCTGCTGACAGGGCGTGGCAGGAGCAGTCTGCCTCGACCGCTAGAGCGACCTCAGTTGCCGCCCGCCTCGCTCGCCCAATCGGGGTGCTGGCGGGCCCATTCCTCACGCCATTCCCTGGCCAGCTGCAGACGGCGGCGGCCATAGCGCTGCTCGGTCTCGGAGGCCGAGACGATGCGGTCGGTGCGGAAATTGCGGAAGGCCTCGCGCATGCAGCACCAGCCCGCGACGATCTGCTTGCCCTCGTAATAGGCGAGCTGCACCGGCCAGATATCGCGCTCGGACTGCCTGCCGCTCTCGTCGGCATAGCCGATATGCAGGGCTTTCTCGTTGCGCATCGCGGCGCGCACCAACCCGAGGACCGGGGTCGGCTCCTGCGGCCCGCGCATCAGCACCGGCCAGAGCCCCGTATCCTTGATGCGGTCGCGCAGGTCATCGGGCGAGGCGGTGGCGATCTTGGCCAGGGCGTTCTTGGCCGCGCCGGCAAGGCCCGCATCGGGCTGCGCCTCGACCCAGCGGCCGCCCAGCACCAGCGCCTCCAGTTCCTCGGGCGTGAACATCAGCGGCGGCAGGAAGAACCCGGGTCTCAGCATGTAGCCCACCCCGGCCTCGCCATCGATCGGCGCGCCCAGCCCGATGAGCGTCTGCACATCGCGATAGAGCGTGCGCACGGAGACGCCCTGCTCCTCGGCCAGCGCCGCCGCGGTGACCGGACGGCGGTGTCGGCGCAGCGCGTCCATGACGGAGAACAGGCGTTCGGTCTTGTCCAAGCAATCATCTCCCAGAGCCCTCGTTCTAGCCCGTCGCACCATGCGGAGCCACTGCTGCCAGAGGCTGTCAGCAGCGATTGACATTTCGGGATTTCCCGAAATATTGTGACGGCGGAGACAGGAGATCGCGATGAGCGGCAAGCCCCACAGCCTCAACGGCATCGGCCATTTCGACATTGCCGGCCCGGATTTCGGCGCGCTGCAGCGCTTCTATGCCGGCGTGCTCGGCTGGCAGGTGACGCCACGCGGGCCAGGTTACGGCATGGTCGCAACGCCCGAGGGCGGACCGGATGGGGCACTGGTCGAGGCGGAAACCGCCTCGCTCACCCTCGGCGTCGTGGTGCCCGACCTCGGCAAGGCGCTGGAAGCCGCCGAAGCCCAGGGCGGCGCCATCGCCATGCCGGTCCTCGACAATGGCTGGGTGAAAAAGGCACAGGTGCGCGACCCGGCAGGGAACCTGCTCACCCTGATCCAAGGCTGACCGATATCGACAGGTTCGAACTCGACGAAGTGCTGCGGGCCCTGTCGCATCCCGACCGGCGGGCTTTCGTGGCAGCGTGTAAGGACGAGGCGAAGGCGGCGGGCGACCTCGCCGCGCGCTCGGAACTGTCGCTGGCGACCGTCTCCGAGCATCTCAAGGTGCTGCGGAAATCCGGCCTGCTGGTGCTGGAGAAGCGCGGCCGCTTCTGGTTCTACCGGACCGACGTCGCCGTGGTGGAGCAGGCCGCAAAGGAAGTCGCTGAACTCACACAGACGGCCCCCTCCTTAGCCATTCGAGCGTAGCTCTCATGGCCTTCTCCCCTCAAATCGCTCCACTGGAGCGATTTGCCCTGCGGGACGGCTCGAAGTCCCCCATGAAGGGGGAGGTGCCCTGCTGGTTCAGTTGGCACGATCGCAGACAGAGCCTCGACCTTCACCTTCCCCATCATGGGGGAGGCCGGGAGGGGGCCGTCTCTCTCAGTCAGCCTTTAGCCGCGTGCGGCAATCTCACGGTGGAACGCCCGTATGTCACCGGCCAGCAGGTCGGGGACTTCCAGCGCCGGGAAGTGCCCGCCCTGCCGCGCCTCGTTCCAATGGATGAGGTTCTGGAGGTTCCGCTCGCCCCAGGCGCGCGGCGCGGGCAGGTCGCTTTCGGCGGGCACCAGCACGCCTTGCAACACGCCGTGCGCGGGCATGGGCGCGAGCAGTTCCTGGTCGGCGAAGGCCTCCTTGTACAGCCGGACCGAGGAACCGATCGTTTCGGTGAACCAGTAGACCGAGAGCAGCGTCGCCAGCGTCTCGAACGGGAAGACGCTCTCGACATCGCCACCGGTATCGCCCCAGTGATGGAACTTCTCGATGATCCACGCCGCAAGCCCGGCGGGCGAGTCGTTGAGCCCCACGGCCAGCGAGGTCGGCTTGGTGCCCTGGAGCAGCGCGTAGGCGCCTTCGACGAAACCGGAGTAGTCGACCCGCTTGAAGTACTCGACTTCCTCCGCCGTGAGCTCAGGCGGCCGCGGATAGCCTGAAAACACGTTGCAGTAATGGGCGCCGAGCAGGCGCTCAGGATGGTGACGCACCAGCCCCAGCACGGCGCCGCCGCCGAGGTCCGAGCCCGACACGAGGAAGCGGAAATAGCCCAGTTGCTGCATGAGTTCGGCCCAGAGATGCCCGATCTGCGTCAGGTTCATGCCCTTCTTCCTGGGCCTGCTGGAAAAGCCGTAGCCGGGCAGCGAGGGGATGATCACATCGAACGACAAACCGTCGATCTCGGCGGTCAGCCGGTCGACCAGCGGCAGCAGCTCGACGAAATTGCTCGGCCAGCCGTTGGTCAGCAGCACCGGCACCGGGTTGGCGCCCTTGCCGCGCACGTGGACGAAATGCACCGTCTCGCCATCGACCATCGCGGTGAACTGCGGATAGGCGTTGAGTCGCGCTTCGGCCGCCCGCCAGTCGAATTCATTGCACCAGTAGGCGAGGAAGCGGCGCAGGAAGAACAGGCTGGTGCCGTAATCCCAGCCGGCATCCTCGAGCTCATCGGGAAAGCGGGTGTGTTGCAGGCGGCTCTTGAGGTCTTCGACTTCGCGGTCGGCAATGGCGATGGTGAAAGGGGGCATGCAGTGGTCTCCACGTTGGGTACGCGGAGACTGGTGCATGATGCCTGCTGCCAGATGCTGTCAGCAGTGAAGCTGGTTGGCGGGCTGTCGCTCCCCTCCCCCTTGAGGGGAGGGGCGGGGGGTGGGGGTGGGGGTGGCGAGGCGGGTACGGTGCTGACTTCACCACCCCCACCCTCGTTCCCTCCCCTCAAGGGGGAGGGAGGCGGTCACGGCAGAAGCGGTGCACGTCTCCTACTTCGCCAGCGCCGTGCCCTTCGCGGCAAGGCCGGCGAATACCGTCCAGTTGCGCTGCGTCATGCGGGCGCCGAGGCGTTTCTCGATGTTGAGTTTGGTCGTGCTGATACCCTTGGGATAGGCGACGATCAGTTGCGCGCCGACCATCGCCACGAGCTCCGGCCCGTCCCAACCCGCAAGCGGCGTCCAGTCCGGCGCCTTGTGGAAGGAGCAGACACCGAGCTCGTGCGGCCGCTCGGCCGCCACCTCGGGAAACGGGTTGGCCTCGACCACCGCCGCCATGTCCTTCGGCCTGACAACGAACACCTCGTTGGCCGGCCCGAGCCCGAAACCATCGACCGCGCCCTGGACGAGTTTCCTGACCGCCGCCAGGGTCTGGCTCGAACGGAGGACGATGTTGCCGGTATTGCCGACCGTCGAAACGTCGTCCAGCCCGGCGGCGGCGCAGGCCTCGCGCAGCGCCGCCATCTTCATTTTGGCATGCGTCACCGGGCCGATCGCGCGGATCAGGGCGACGTAGGCTGCCATCAGGCGATCTCGATATCGACGCGGTGGCTGTAGTCGCGATCCGGCCCGTAGATGATCGAGGGGAAGTGCGGGTGGTTCACCGCATCGGGCAGGTCCTGGTCTTCGAGGCAGAAACCGCAATGGTTGCCGTAATGCTTGCCCTCGGCGGAGACGTCGGTGGTCACCGAGTTGTAGACCTGCAGTCCCGGCCGGTCGGTGTAGAGCTTGAGCGTCAGCAGCTTGTCCGGGCCGGTTACCACCGCCACCGGATTCTCGAAGCGACGGTCGGTGTTGAGCACCACGTTGCCGTCATAGTCGATCGGCTTGCCCTGGGCGTCGCGCATGGTGCGACCCTGGCGGAAATCCCAGATGGTGCCATCGACCGGCAGGATGGCGCCGGTCGGGATCAGCGGGCCACCGAGCTCGGTATAGGCCGCGGCATCAATCTTGTAGCTGTGGTCGAGCACGTCGGAGCCGGTGCCGAGGTTGAAATACTGGTGCTGCACCACGTTGATCGGGGTGCGGCGGTCGGCCTTGGCGCTCAGGTCGAGCCGCAACCGGTTGCCGGTGAGGGTGTAGGTAGCAGTGAACTTCACGTTGCCGGGAAAGCCCATCGCGCCATCGGGCGAATCGAGGGTGAAGCGCACCGCGTTGTTGGCGCTGTCCGCCTCGCCGTCCCATACTAGGCGGCCGATGCCTTCGGGCCCGCCATGCAGGGTATGGGTGACGAAGTTGCTCCTGAGCTGGTAGGTCTCGCCATCGAGGGTGAATTTCGCATCCCTGATGCGGTTGGCGACGCGGCCGGCGAGCGAGCCGAAATACGGCGAATGGGCGGGATAGCTGTCGAACTGGTTGTAGCCGAGCACCACCGAGCGGAGGCCACCGGCGACCGGCACGCGCCAGTCGCGCACCAGCACGCCCCAGGAGATGATGTCTACTTCGACGCCGGTGTCGCTCCGAAGCTTGAACTGCTCGACCCGCTTGCCATTGAAGCTGCCGAACTCTTCCACCGCGACGCTCATTGCCGTTATCTCCTCTTTCGTGCGACGGGTTGATAGCCGCAATCGGCAAGAAGCGGAAGCCGGAGAGGGGGAGGAGATGGACGAAGTGAAGCGCCGCGCCACCGTGCACGACGTGGCGCGCGAAGCAGGCGTGTCGCTGGCGACGGTCGATCGCGTCCTCAACGGCCGCCCCGGAGTGCGCACCGAAACCGCCGACAAGGTGGCCGAAGCGATCAAGGCGCTCGACTTCCGCCGCGACCTGTCGGCATCGCTCTTGGCCCGCGCGCGCGACCTGGGCGTCACCTTCCTCATTCCAGATGGTCGCAACGAGTTCATGCACGGGCTGGTCGACGCCATCGCCCGACGCGCCCGCACCACCAAAGGCGAGCGTATCTCGATCACCACCAAGCTGGTGCACGCCTTCGACGCCGCGGCATTGGCCGGCGCGCTTGCGGGGCTCGACCCTAAGAGCTGCGATTGCGCCGTGGTCGTCGCCACCGAGGACGACAAGGTGCGCCGCGCCATCGACCAGGCGTCGCGCCGTGGCATTGCCGTGGTGACACTGGTCTCCGATCTTCCCGCTTCCGCCCGCCGGCATTTCGTCGGCATCGACAATGTCGCGGCCGGACGCACCGCCGCCTCGCTGATCGGGCGCTTCTGCCCGGCAGGTGGGATCGGTCTCATCGCGGGCTCACTGAGTCTTGCCGACCACCACCAGCGTCGCGAGGGCTTCGAGGCGGTGCTGCGCGCCGAGTTCCCCGGGCACGAAATCGTCGGCCCGCTCGAAGGGTTCGACGATGACATGAAGACCGAGGCCGCCGCGATCGAACTGCTCAAGCACCCGCTGACCGGCATCTACAACATGGGCGGCGGTTATGCCGGTCTGCTCAGGGCGCTCGAGCGCACCGGCAAGACCGGCAAGGTGCGCGTCGTGGCGCACGAATTGACCGATGCCACCCGCGCCGGGCTCGCCAGCGGCGCCATCGACGTGGTGATCGACCAGAACCCGGATGGCGAGATCGCCGCGGCGCTCGCCGTGGCCCGTGCCGTGGCGCTGGGGCAGGATGCGGAGCGACGACCGGCCCCCATTGAAATCGGGCTGTATCTGCGCGACAATCTGCCCAGAGGGTGATCCATCACAGTAACGCCCCGGGAGGACTACGGCATGATCTGTCTGCGCGGCCTTGAGGTACGTGCCTCATGACCTATCTCGGCATCGATATCGGCACGTCCGGCGTCAAGGCGCTGCTCATCAACCGGGCCGGGCAACCGCTTGGCGAGGCGACGGCCAAGGCGGTCGAACCCACGCGCCCGCATCCGGGCTGGTCGGAGCAGAATCCGGCCGACTGGTGGAATGCCACGCTCGAAGCGATCGACAAACTGTCCAGGGCGCACCCCGCCGAGATGGCCAAGGTCCGCGGCATCGGGCTTTCCGGCCATATGCACGGCGCGACGCTGCTCGACAAGAACGACCAGGTGCTGCGCCCATGCATCCTGTGGAACGACGGACGCTCGGCCGCCGAGTGCGCCGAGATGGAAGCGGCGCTGCCGGCGCTGCGTGACATTGCCGGCAATATCGCCATGCCCGGCTTCACCGCGCCCAAGATCGCCTGGGTGAGGAAGCACGAGCCGGAGATCTACGCCAGGATCGCCAAGGTGCTGCTGCCCAAGGCCTATATCCGCCTGCTGCTGACCGGCGAGCATATCGAGGAGATGTCGGACGCCTCGGGCACGCTGTGGCTGGATGTGGGCAAGCGCGAGTGGTCGGATGAGCTGCTGGCGCTCACCGGCCTCAACCGTTCGCACATGCCGCGGCTGGTCGAGGGCTCCGCCCCGTCCGCCGGGCTCAAGCGCGAGTTCGTCACGCGCTGGGGCATGTCGGGCGAGGTGGTGGTGGCGGGCGGCGCCGGCGACAATGCGGCCGCGGCCTGCGGCATCGGCGCCATCCAGCCGGGCGAAGGTTTCGTGTCGCTCGGCACCTCCGGCGTGCTGTTCGTCTCCAACGACCGCTTCCGCCCCAACACCCAGGGCGCCGTGCACGCCTTCTGCCATGCCATTCCCAATACCTGGCACCAGATGGGGGTGATCCTCTCGGCCACCGACAGCCTCAACTGGCTGGCCAAGATCACCGGCCAGGACCCGGCGAAACTCGCCGGCGCCGCCGAGGCCGGATTCAAGGGACCGGGCGAGGAGATTTTCCTGCCCTACCTGTCGGGTGAACGCACGCCGCACAACAATGCGGCGGCGCGCGGCAGCTTTACCGGCCTCAGCCATTCCACCGATCCGGCCCTCCTCGCCCAGGCGGTGATGGAAGGCGTTGCCTTCGCCTTCCGCGACTGCCAGCGGGTGCTGAAGGACGCCGGCACCGAGATGGGCCAGCTGCTCGCTGTCGGCGGCGGTTCGAAATCCGACCTGTGGCTCAGGCTCATCGCCACCAATCTCGAGACCGAGATCGCGCTGCCCGAGGACGGCGATTTCGGCGGCGCGCTGGGCGTCGCCCGGCTCGGCCTCTGCGCCGCAGAGGGCGCCGACCCCGCGGAGATCATGACCATGCCGGCGATCAAGCGGGTGATCAAACCCGAGCCGGCGCTCAAATCTGCCTATTCGGAACAATATGCGCGCTATCGCGCCCTTTACCCCGCCATCGAGGAGGCCCGTAAGTGACCGATTTCTTCAAGGGACTGAAGCCCGTCAAGTTCGAGGGACCCACGTCCAGCAACCCGCTCGCCTACCGGTTCTACAACAAGGACGAACTGGTGATGGGCAAACGGATGGAAGATCACATCCGGCCGGCCGTTGCCTACTGGCACACCTTCGCCTGGGAAGGCGGCGACCCGTTCGGCGGCCGTACTTTCGACCGGCCCTGGTACGACAAGGGTCTGGAGGGCGCCAAGATCAAGGCGGATGTCGCCTTCGAACTGTTCGACCTGCTCGACGCGCCGTTCTTCTGCTTCCACGACGCGGATGTCGCTCCCGAGGGCGCGACGCTCAAGGAGAGCAACAAGAACCTCAGGACCATCACCGATATCTTCGCCAAGAAGATGCAGAGCTCGCGCACCAAGCTGCTGTGGGGCACGGCAAACCTCTTCTCCAACCGCCGTTACATGGCCGGCGCCGCCACCAATCCCGACCCTTATGTGTTTGCCTATGCCGCCGGGCAGGTGAAGGAAATGCTGGAGATCACCCATGAGCTGGGTGGCGCCAACTATGTGCTGTGGGGTGGCCGCGAGGGTTACGAGACGCTGCTCAACACCCGTATCAAGCAGGAACAGGATCAGGCGGCGCGCTTCCTGTCGCTGGTGATCGAACACGCCAAGAAGATCGGCTTCAAGGGGCAGCTCTTGATCGAGCCCAAGCCGCAGGAGCCGACCAAGCACCAGTACGATTACGACGTCGCGACGGTCTACGGGTTCCTCAAGACCTACGGCCTCGAGAAGGAGGTCAAGGTCAACATCGAAGTCGGCCACGCCTTCCTCGCCGGCCACAGCTTCGAACATGAGTTGGCGGTTGCCGGCGGGCTCGGCATCCTCGGCTCGGTCGATGCCAACCGCAACGACCTGCAGTCGGGCTGGGACACCGACCAGTTCCCCAACAATCCGGGCGAAATGGCGCTGGCCTTCTACCAGATCCTCAAGGCCGGTGGGCTGGGCAAGGGCGGCTTCAACTTCGACGCCAAGGTGCGGCGCCAGTCGATCGAACCGGCCGACCTGCTCTATGGCCATATCGGTGGCCTCGACGTGCTGGCGCGCGGCCTCAAGGCGGCCGCCGCGATGATCGAGGACGGGACCTTCGACAAGGCGCAGGATGCGCGCTACGCCGGCTGGAACGAGAAGGGCGCCGCCGCGATGCTGAAAGGCGAGCGCACGCTGGAACAGATCGCCCAGTGGGTGGACGCCGAAAACATCAACCCCGAGCCGCGCTCCGGCCAGCAGGAATATCTCGAGAACCTGGTCAACCGGTTCGTGTGAGGCACCTCTTCACTCTCCCCCTCGAGGGGGAGGGTGGCGCCGCCGGGAGCGCCAGCGACCTGGCAAAGCCAGGGTGGGGGGAGCCCCGCGCTCCGTGCCCACCGCACACCCCCACCCAGCTGCGCTAGGCCTCTGGCCAAGCTTCGCTACCTCCCCCGTCAAAGGGGGAGGTGATCCCGACTGAAACATCGAGTGCCAGCATGCCCACCATCCGCAATCCCATCCTCCCAGGCTTCAACCCCGACCCGTCGATCCTGCGTGTTGGGGACGACTATTACATCGCCACCTCCACCTTCGAGTGGTACCCGGGGGTGCAGATCCATCACTCCAGGGATCTCGCCAATTGGGAGCTGGTGACCCGGCCGCTGAGCCGCAAATCGCAGCTCGACATGCGCGGCGATCCGGATTCGTGCGGGGTGTGGGCGCCCTGCCTCAGCCATGACGGCGAGCAGTTCTTCCTCATCTACACCGACGTGAAGCGCAAGGACGGCTCGTTCAAGGACGCGCATAACTACCTCGTCACCGCGCCCTCGATCGAAGGGCCCTGGTCCGACCCGGTCTACATGAATTCCTCGGGGTTCGACCCGTCGCTGTTCCATGACGACGACGGCAGGAAGTGGTTCGTCAACATGCTATGGGACCATAGGACCCGGCCGCTGCTGTTCGCCGGCATCGCGCTGCAGCAATATGACCACACGCAGCGTAAGCTCGTCGGGCCGATCAGGAACATCTACCAGGGAACCGACCTGAAGCTGGTCGAAGGCCCGCATCTCTACAAGCGCCCTGGCAAGGACGGGCGGCCCTGGTATTACCTGCTGACTGCCGAGGGCGGCACCGGCTACGAGCATGCCGTCACCTTCGCCCGCTCGCGCCAGATCGACGGGCCGTACGAGACCCATCCGCAAAAGCACATCCTCACCGCCAAGGATGCGCCGCTCAACCCGGTGCAGCGGGCCGGGCATGGCGACATCGTCGAGACGGCGGACGGCAAGACCTTCCTGGTGCACCTGATGGGTCGCCCGACGACGCAGAAGCGTCGTTGCGTGCTTGGCCGCGAGACCGGCATCCAGGAAGCCTACTGGGGCGCCGACGACTGGCTATGGGTGAAGAACGGTCCCGTTCCGTCGCTCGAAGTGGAAATCCCGGGAGCTCGCGACGATAGCGGCTACTGGGCCGAGCAGCGCTACCAGTTCGATAGGCTGCACCCGGACTTTCAGTGGCTTCGCACCCCCGAGACGGAGCGTATCTTCAACGTCGCCGACAACCGGCTGACGCTGTTCGGCCGCGAGTCGATCGGCAGCTGGTTCGAGCAGGCGCTGGTGGCGCGCCGGCAGACGCATTTCTCCTACGATGCCGAGGTGACGCTCGACTTCGCGCCGGTGGATGAGCGGCAGTTTGCGGGGATAACGGGTTATTATGGTCGCTATGACTTCCACTACCTCACCGTCACGGCGCATTCGGACGGCAAGCGCGAGCTGTTGATCATGAGTTCGCTCGCCAGCCACCCGGATGGCAAACTCAGCTACCCGGCGGCGCCGGTGCCGCTGCCGCAGGGCGGTCCGGTGCGGTTGAAGATCGAGATCCGCGGGCCGAAACTGCAATTCTTCTACGCGGCCGGCGATGCGAGGGCCGCCGGCAACTGGCAGCCGGTGGGCGGTACGCTCGACGCCTCGATCCTCTCGGACGAATGCGGTGGGCACGCCGAGCATGGCAGCTTTACCGGGGCGTTCGTCGGCATGGCGGCATCGGATCTGAACGGCACGGCGAAGCCGGCGGTGTTTTCGGATTTTGTCTATCGGCCGGTGCGGGATCCGAGCGATCGCTACTGAGGGCTGGTTGGGGAAGCAATCCTCGACTCAGTTGCCCGCTCTCCGCAAACCCCCTAACGTCCCGGCCTCCCTGTCTTTGCTGCCGAGCCGATGGACCAAGCGCCCTATTCCGCCCCCAATGCCCCAGAGAGCGCGCCCATCACGCCGATGATGTCGCAGTTCCTCGAGATCAAGGCGGTCAATCCGGGGTACCTGCTGTTCTACCGGATGGGCGATTTCTACGAGATGTTCTTCGAGGACGCCGAGATCGCCAGCCAGGCGCTCGGCATCGTCCTCACCAAGCGCGGCAAGCACCAGGGGGCCGACATCCCGATGTGCGGGGTGCCGATCCACGCGGCGCAGGACTACCTCAAGAAGCTGATCGGGCTGGGTCACCGCGTCGCCATCTGCGAGCAGGTGGAAGATCCGGCGGAAGCCAAGAAGCGCGGTTCGAAATCGCCGGTGAAGCGCGACGTGGTGCGCCTCGTCACGCGCGGCACCATCACCGAGGACGACCTACTGCCGACCCGCGGCTCGGCTTACCTCGCAGCGCTTTCGATGGTGCGACACGGCGAGACCGACTTCGCCCTCGCCTGGGCGGATGTTTCGACCGGCGAGACCGCGGTGCTCGATGTGTCGGCGCTGGCGCTCGGCGATGAGCTGGCCCGCATCGCGCCGGCCGAGCTGCTGCTCACCGAAGCTACACTCGCCACGCTCTCCAGTGCCAAAATCCCGTTGCCCGATGCGGCTCTGGTGTCGCTCGACAGCGGCGCTTTCGACAGTGAACTGGCGAGCAAGCGGATCGGCGCCGCTTTCCCCGATGGCGAGGTCGACCCCACCGCCTATTCGCGCGCCGGCCGCGCGGCGCTCGGGGCGCTGCTCGACTATGTGAGGGACAGCCAGAAGGGCGTACCGGTGGCGCTGCGTCCGCCGGCCGCCGAGCGGCTCAGCGCCCATATGGCGATCGACGCCGCAACGCGAGTGTCGCTCGAACTGCTGGAAACCCAGCGTGGCCAGGAAAAGGGCTCGCTCCGCCACGAGATCGACCTGGCGGTCACGCCGCCCGGTTCGCGCCTCCTCGCCCGGCGGCTGGCGGCGCCGCTCTGCGATGCCAACCAGATCAACGCGCGGCTCGATGCGGTCGAATGCCTTGTCAGCGATGGCCTCCTGACCCAGCGGCTGCGCAGCGACCTCAAATCGGTGCCCGATCTCACCCGGGCGCTGACCCGGCTGGCGCTGGGTCGCGGCGGCCCGCGCGACCTCCGCGCCACCGGCGGCGCCATCGCCGCCGCGATCGCGCTCGCCGACCGCCTCGCCACGCTCGATCGTCCGCCGGCCGAACTCAAAACGATCGCCGCCCGGCTCGCCGATGCGCCGGCGGCACTCGCCGCGGAACTGGCGGCTGCCATCGATGACGAGCCGCCGCTGCTCGCCCGCGACGGCGGCTTCGTCAAGCGCGGCTATGACGCGCCGCTCGACGCCGAGCGGGCGCTGGCATCGGAAACCCGCGCCGTGGTGGCGGCGCTGCAGGCGCGGCTGATCGAGGAAACGGATGTCCGGTCGCTGAAGATCCGCCATAACGGCGTGCTCGGCTATTTCGTCGAGGTACCGGCCGGGCATGGCGGCAAGCTGCTGGAAGCGCCGCACCGCGAGACCTTCATTCACCGCCAGACCATGGCCAATGCCATGCGGTTCACCACGGCGGAGCTGGCCGAGCTCGAGGGCCGCATCGCCAAGGCGCATGACGCCGCACTCGCCATCGAAGCCGTGATCTTCACCCGGCTCGCCGATGCCGTCGCCGCCGAGAACAGCCGGCTGCGCGCCATTGCCGATGCACTGGCCGAACTCGATGTCGCCGCGGCGCTGGCGCAACTGGCGATGACCCGCAATTTCTGCCGCCCGACCATCGATGACAGCCTCGCCTTCTATATCGAAGGCGGCCGGCATCCGGTGGTCGAATCCAATGTGCGGGCGCAGCACGAGGTGTTCGTCGAGAATGGCTGCGACCTCACCGGCGGGGCGCTGTGGCTGGTCACCGGCCCCAACATGGGCGGTAAATCCACCTTCCTGCGCCAGAACGCGCTGATCGCCATCCTGGCGCAAATGGGCAGCTATGTGCCGGCGTCGGCTGCGCATATCGGGGTGGTCGACCGGGTGTTCTCGCGCGTCGGCGCCTCGGACGATATCGGCGGTGGCCGTTCCACCTTCATGGTCGAGATGGTCGAGACCGCCGCCATCCTCAACCGGGCGACGCAGCGTTCGCTGGTGATCCTCGACGAGATCGGCCGCGGCACCGCCACCTTCGATGGGCTGTCGATCGCCTGGGCAGCGGTCGAGGCGCTGCACGACCAGACCGGCTGCCGCGCCCTGTTCGCGACGCACTTCCATGAGATGACGGCGCTTTCGAAGACCCTGACGCGCGTTTCCAACCACACCATGAAGGTGCGCGAGTGGGAGGGGGAAGTGGTGTTCCTGCACGAAGTGGCCGACGGCGCCGCCGATCGCAGCTACGGCATCCAGGTGGCCAAGCTCGCCGGCCTGCCCGAATCCGTGCTGGCGCGCGCCCGCCAGGTGCTGGGCGTGCTCGAACAGCGCTCTTCCGGCGGAAAAGCCGTCGTGCTAGACGATCTGCCGCTCTTTGCGCATCAACCGCCCACCCCGAAGGCGGCCGTTAATCCCATCCATGACATGCTCGATCAGGTGCGCCCCGACGACCTTACGCCCCGCGCGGCCATCGACCTGATCTACGAGCTTAAGAAAATCCGCGATGCAGCTCGCCGAAACTGACGCCCGACCGCGAAAACCGGCCTTCCAGCTTACTTCGGCCGAGACCATCCTCGGCGACATAAGGCGCCTCGTCGTTGGGCAGGACCCCAAGTCCGCCGCCACCCGCAGCATCGTCCTCCAGCATGTCCGCTCCGTTCTCGCCGATGCCCGCACGGGCGCCGAGGCGGAGCTCATGGCCACCGGCAAGGGCACGCGCTGCGCCATGAATCTCAGCGCCGCCGAAGACGAGATCATCCGCGCGGTGCATCATTTCGCGGTGCGCGATGTCTACCCGGTCGACAACCCCTCGGGCGCCGAGATGATTTCGATCGCGGCGGTCGGCGGCTATGGTCGCGGCACGCTGGCGCCGGGCTCCGACATCGATCTGCTCTTCATCCTGCCCTACAAGCAGACGCCGTGGGGCGAGCAGATCACCGAGTATATCCTCTACATGCTGTGGGACCTCGGCCAGAAGGTCGGCCATGCCGTCCGCTCGGTCGACGACTGCATCCGGATGGCGCGCTCCGACATGACGGTGCGCACGGCGACGCTGGAAGCGCGCTATCTCACCGGCGACCGCAAACTGTTCGACGAGCTGGTGCACCGGTTCGAAACCGAGATCATGCCCAAGACCGGCCCGGAGTTCATCGCCGCCAAGATGGCCGAACGCGACGAACGGCACCGGCAGATGGGCAATACCCGCTACGTGGTCGAGCCCAACATCAAGGACGGCAAGGGGGGTCTCAGGGACCTGCACGCGCTGTTCTGGATCGGCAAATATTTCTACCGGGTCAAATCCAGCGCCGAACTGGTGGGCAAGGGCGTATTGAGCGCCGAGGAATACCGGCTGTTCCAGCGGGCCGAGGATTTCCTCTGGGCGATCCGCTGCAACCTCCACTTCCTCACCGGGCGGGCCGACGAGAAGCTGACCTTCGACGTACAACCCGACCTCGCCGCACGGCTCGGCTATAATGACCGCGCCGGCATGCTGGGGGTCGAGCGCTTCATGAAGCGCTACTTCCTCGTGGCAAAGGATGTGGGCGACCTGACCCGCATCTTCTGCACGTCGCTGGAGTTCGACCACGCCAAGCCGCTCGACATGGTCGGGCGGGTGCTGGCGCCGTTCAAGCGCGGCAAGGTGGCGATCAAGGGCGAGACCGATTTCGTCCTCGAGGGCGGCCGCCTGAACGTCGCCGGGCCGGAGGTGTTCCAGAAGGACCCGCGCAACCTGATCAAGGGGTTCATGCTCGCCGGCCGGCACGACGCGCACCTCCACCCCGACGCCATCAAGCTGATCCGCCGCTCGTTCAAGCTGATCGGCCACGATCTGCGCAACGACCGGCAGGCCAATGCCTGGTTCCTCGAGATCCTGACCGCGCCGACCTATGTCGAGCGCATCCTCAGGCAGATGAACGAGGCCGGCGTACTCGGCCGCTTCGTGCCGGAATTCGGCAAGATCGTCGCGCTGATGCAGTTCAACATGTACCACCACTACACGGTGGACGAGCACCTGATCCGCGCCGTCGGGGTGATGGCCGACATCGCCAATGGGGGCTTACGCGAACAGCTGCCGCTGACGCATGAGCTGCTGCCGCATCTCAACGACACGCGGCTGCTCTACGTGGCGCTGTTCCTGCACGACATCGCCAAGGGCCGGCCGGAGGATCACTCGATCGCCGGGGCCCGGATCGCGCGGAAATTCTGCCCGCGCCTCGGGCTCGACCCGGCCGAGACCGATACCGTCTCCTGGCTGGTCGAACATCACCTGTTGATGAGCGAGATCGCCCAGAGCCGCGATATCCAGGACCCGGAAACGGCCCGCTCGTTCGCCGATGTGGTGCAGTCACCGCAGCGGCTGGCGCTGTTGATGATCCTCACCGCCTGCGACATCCGCGCGGTGGGCCCCGGGGTGTGGACCGGCTGGAAGGGCTCGCTGCTGCGCGCGCTCTACTATGCCACCGAACCGCTGCTGTCGGGCGGCCACAGCCAGGTCACCCAGCGCGACCGCATCGAGGCGGCAAAGACCGTGCTGCGCGGCGCGCTCGCCGCCTGGCCGGCGGCGGAAGTCGATACCTATGTCGGCCGCCACTACGACCATTACTGGCTGCGCGCCGAGCCCGAGTTGCAGGTCGAGCACGCCCGGATGATCCGCGCCGCCGACCAGGCCGGGCAGATGTTCGCCGGCTCGATCCGGGTGAAATCGTTCGAGGGCATCACCGAAGTCAGCTTCTACACCCCGGACCATCCGCGGCTCTTGTCGCTAATCGCCGGTGCCTGCACCATGGCCGACGCCTCGATCATCGGGGCGCAGATCTTCGGCACGCGTGACGGCCGGGCGGTCGATACCTTCCGGCTGCGCCGCTCATTCACCTCGGACGAGGACGAAAAGGTCCGCGCCACCCGCATCATCGATACGGTGAAACAACTGCTGCAGGGCAAGCGCCAGGTGCTGATCGACCTGGGCAAGGAAAGCCGCCACAACAGGCGCCTGAAGCCATTCACGCTGCCGGCGCAGGTGGCGGTGTCGAACACCATCTCGGAGAAATTCACCGTCATCGAGGTGATGGGCCTCGACCGCACGGGCCTGTTGCACCAGCTCACCCGGCAGATCTCCGACCTCAACCTCACCATCGGTTCGGCCCATATCGGCACTTATGGCGAGAAGGCCGTCGACGTGTTCTACGTCACCGACCTCACCGGCCATAAGATCGAATCCAAGTCGCGCCAGAAGAAGATCCACGACGCGCTGCTCGCGGTGTTCCAGGGCGTCGACGAGAAGGCGGCCAAGGTGGCCAATGGGTAGTGCTGCCTCGGCCTCTCGGCATTGCCCTGCGCGACCAGAGATATCGCAAAGAGCATGGGGACAGCTCGGTGCGGGAAGAGTACCCCCCACCCTGTCCCTCCCCCGCAAGGGGGGAGGAGACCAAAACACTGCCGCCAACGAGGGCAGCTCCCGGCCCCTCGGGGGATCTCCTTGAGCATCGCCCGGGCCAAATCCCTGCGCCACAACCAGACTGGTCCGGAGCGCGCCTTGTGGCGCCTGCTCTGGCAGTTTCGTGAAGATGGTTGGCACTTTCGCCGGCAACAGCCGATCGGCCCCTACTACGCCGACTTCGCCTGCATGCATGCCAAACTGGTCATCGAGGTCGACGGCGAGACGCATGTGAGCCCGGAACGCGACGCTGCTCGCGACGAGTATATGCGCGGTCGAGGCATCCACGTCCTCCGCTTCACCAATGACGACGTGCTGACAAACGAGAGTGGCGTGTACGAGGTGGTCGCCGGGGTGCTCGGGGCAATATCCAAGGTCTCAAACACCCTCCATCCTTCACCCGAAGATGCCTCCTCAGCACTGAGCGAAGGGTTGGCGTCTCCCTCCCCCGTGCGGGGAGGGGACAGGGGTGGGGGTACTCTTCCCGCACAGATCTCTCCCGACGGGGAAAGCCTTTGAGCCTCTACCGCAATTTCCTTTCGGTCGGCGGGTTGACCCTCGTCTCGCGCGTTTTCGGCTTCGCGCGCGATGCGCTGATGGCGGCGGTGCTTGGCATCTCGCCGGTGTCCGATGCGTTCAACGCTGCCTTCCGCTTCCCCAACCTGTTCCGACGGCTGTTCGCCGAGGGGGCGTTCAACACCGCCTTCGTGCCGATGTTCTCGGGCGCGCTCGAGACCGAGGGCAATGAGGGGGCCAAGGAACTGGCCGGCCGGATCATGAGCTGGCTGGTGGCGGCGATCCTCGTCGTCACCATCCTGGTCGAGATCTTCACGCCGCAGATCATGGTGCTGTTCGTGCCGGGCTTTGTCGGCGACCCCGAGAAGTTCGATCTCACGGTGTTCCTCACCCGGATCATGTTCCCCTATCTGGCCTGCATGTCGCTGATGGCGGCCTATGCGGCGATCCTCAACAGCCTGGGGCGGTTCTTTGCCGCCGCCTTCGCGCCGATCGTGCTCAACATCGTCAATATCGGGGCGCTGATTCCGCTGGCGATTCTGACCCTCGAGGCGCCGGACACGGCGTTCTGGGTGGCGATCGCCACCATGCTGGGCGGCATCGCGCAACTGGTGCTGGTCTACTGGGCGATCCGGCGCGCCGGCTTCGTGCCGAAGCTCAGCCTGCCGCGCTTCGATGCGGAAGTGCGGCGCTTCTGGATCCTCGCGGTGCCGGCGATCATTGCGGGCGGCATCACCCAGATCAACATTTTCGTCGGCACCATCATCGCCTCGGGCGCCGACGAGGTGATGTCGATCATCTACAATGCCGACCGGCTGTACCAGCTGCCGCTCGGCATTATCGGCATCGCCATCGGCACGGTCCTGCTGCCCGAGCTCAGCCGGCATCTCAGCGCCGGACGCGACCTCGAGGCACGGCAGAGCCAGAGCCAGTCGCTGTTCCTGTCCATGCTGCTGTCGATGCCGGCGGCGGGGGCGCTGATCGCGCTGGCCCTGCCGGTGGTGCGGGTGCTGTTCGAACGCGGCGCCTTCGGGCCGACCGACAGCGTCAACGTCTCGCAGGCGCTCATCGCCTTCGCAGCAGGCCTGCCGGCTTTCGTGTTGATCCGCGTGCTGCAGCCGGGTTTTTTTTCGCGCAAGGACACCAAGACCCCGACCTGGTTCGCCTTCGTCTCGCTGGTGATCAATATCGTCCTGTCGCTGGCGCTGTTTCCGACGCTGAAGCATGTCGGTATCGCGCTCGCCACCTCGATCGCCGCCTGGGCGAACGTCGTGCTGCTCGCCATCTTCCTCGCCCGGCGCGGCCATTTCGCCATCAGCGGCGCCGAATGGCGGCAGGAGGGCATGATCGCCTTGCTGACACTGGTGATGTCGGGGGCGCTCTACGGCCTCGTGCTGCTACTCGGGCCGGTGTTCGATCCCGGTTACTTCTTCCCGGCGCAGGCGCTGGCGCTATTGGCGCTCTGCGTCTTCGGGGCGGGGCTGTATTTTGCGCTGGCGCACCTCACCGGGGTGCAGCGGCTGGGTGGGTTGTTGCGACGGCTGCGGCGGCGGAAGGGCTGAGCGGCCCGCGCGTCTGGGGATGCCCACGCTCCGGCGGTCCCTACTCGTACACCACCACCATCAACGCCCGTGCCGGCGCCTGGCCGTCATTGGCGATCTCGTGCTCGACATCGGCCCGGTAGCGGGCCGTTTCGCCGGCGCCAAGCAGCTGTTCCCCCAACGCCGTCTTCACCCGCAGCCCGTCAGTCTGCGCCGTCAGGTGCTCGTAAGTGCCGGCGGCATGCGGGGCGCTGTGCAGCCGGCTGCCCGGAGCGATCTCGACTTCGTACCATTCGACCCGGCCGGCCATGCTGGTCGGGCTGAGGATGCGCAAGCGCCAATGCCCCTCGGGGCTGTTGATCTCCGGCGTCAGCGGCACGGTCACCACATCGACAGGCGCTGCCCGCCGATGCGCCACGCCGCCGGCAATCAGGTCGGCGAGGTCGATCTTCAGCGCCTGAGTGAGGCCCCAGAGTACCGCGAAGGTGGGGTTCGATTCTCCCCGCTCGATCTGGCTCAGCATCGAGCGTGACACGCCCGACAGCGCCGCCAGCCGCTCCAGCGTCAGGTGCCGCGCCTTGCGTTCGCGTTGGATGATCGGACCGATGTCGGGGGCTTCGCTGCTTGCCATGCCGCCTTTATCGCCAAGTACCATGTGGCTGCCAAGCGGAAATTCCGCGATCACTTGACTATCTGTCCGTTATAGCGGAATTTCCTCCATATCGGAGGAATGACCATGCAGACCGGATATCTCGATCATCTCAGGACCGTGCTTGCCGACATCGAGGCGCAGGGCTTGATGAAGCGCGAGCGCCAGATCACCTCGCCGCAGGGCGGCCGGGTCAGCGTCGCCGGGACGGGCGGACCACGGCAGATGGTCAACCTCTGCGCCAACAATTACCTGGGCCTCGCCGACCACCCAGCGATCGCCGACGCCGCCGCCGCGGCGCTCGAGCAGTACGGCTTCGGCATGGCCTCGGTCCGCTTCATCTGCGGCACGCTCGACCTGCACCGGGAGCTGGAGACGGCCGTAGCGCGCTACCTCGGCAAGGATGACGCGATCCTGTTTGCCGCCTGTTTCGACGCCAATGGGGCGCTGTTCGAGACGCTGTTGACCGAAGATGACGCGATCATTTCCGACAGCCTCAACCACGCCTCGATCATTGACGGGGTGAGGCTATCGAAAGCCAGGCGCTACCGCTTCCAGACCTCGGACATGGACGACCTCGAGACGCAGTTGAAGCAAGCCGTCGCCGACAAGGCCCGCTTCCGGCTGATCGTCACCGACGGGGTGTTCTCGATGGATGGCTATATCGCCAAGCTGCCGGAGATCCGCGCCCTGGCGGACAAGTATGGCGCCATAATTGCCGTCGACGATTGCCACGCCACCGGCCATCTGGGCCCCGAGGGACGCGGCACCGGTGCGCTGACCGGGGCCGAGCCCGACATCATCACGGGTACGTTCGGAAAGACTTTGGGTGGCGCCATGGGCGGCTTCATCACCGGCCCGCAGGCGGTGATCGACCTGCTGCGGCAGCGGGCGCGACCATACCTCTTCTCCAACGCCCTCGCCCCGGCGGTGACCGCCGGATCGCTCAAGGCGATCGAGATCGCCCGAGGCGCAGACGATCTGCGGCAGAAACTCGCGGACAATACCCGGACCTTCCGCCGGCGCATGGGCGAGCTCGGTTTCGACCTGCTCCCCGGGGAGACCCCGATCATCCCGGTGATGCTGGGCGAAGCGACGCTGGCGCAGAACCTCGCGGCCGCCCTCGACAAACGCGGCGTCTATGTCGCGGGGTTCTTCTTTCCCGTCGTGCCCAAGGGCAAGGCCCGGATCCGCACGCAGATGTCGGCCGCCCTGTCGGCCGCCGATATCGACTTCGCCGTCGGCGCCTTTGCCGAGGCCGGCAAGGAAGTGGGGATCATATGAGCGAATTTCACAGTCGGGCCTCCCTCCCCCTTGAGGGGAGGGAACGAGGGTGGGGGTGGTGCGGTGATCACCGATGGACCCCCACCCCCAACCCCTCCCCTCCTAGCGGACGCGTAGCGCCGCGTGGGGGAGGGGAGCTTTCTCGAACCTCGGGAGACTTTTGATGCGCGCCCTGGTCAAAGCCAAGTCCGAGCCGGGTATCTGGATGGAAGAGCGGCCGATCCCCGAAATCGGCCCCGAGGATGTGCTGGTCAAGGTGCACAAGACCGGCATCTGCGGCACCGACATCCACATCTACAACTGGGACGACTGGGCCAAGAAGACCGTCCCGGTGCCGCTGGTCACCGGTCACGAATATTCGGGCGAGATCGCTGCGATCGGCTCAGAGGTCCGCAACCTGAAGGTCGGGCAGCGGGTCTCCGGCGAGGGCCATGTCGTGGGGATGAAGAGCCGGGCCAGCCGAGCGGGAAAATTCCATCTCGACCCCGACACCAAGGGGATCGGGGTGAACCTTCCCGGCGCCTTCGCCGAGTTCGTTCGCATCCCGGCCTTCAACATCATTCCGCTGCCCGACGCGATCGACGACGAACTGGGTGCCATCCTCGACCCGCTGGGGAATGCCGTTCACACGGCGCTGGCCTTCGACATTGTCGGCGAGGATGTGCTGGTGACCGGGGCGGGACCGATCGGCATCATGGGCGCAGCCGTCGCCCGGCATGTGGGGGCGCGCCATGTGGTGATCACCGACGTGAACCCCGAGCGGCTGCAGCTCGCGACGGAAGTCGCCGACGTGGTGCCGGTCAATGTCGCGACAGAGGACCTGCGCGCCGTGATGGACCGGCTCGGGATGAAAGAGGGCTTCGATGTCGGGCTCGAGATGAGCGGCGCACCGGCAGCGCTCGACCAGATGATCGACCACATGGTGATGGGCGGCCGCATTGCGCTGCTCGGGGTGCCGGCCCGGCCGTTCATCTTCGACCTCGGCAAGATCGTGTTCCGGATGATCACGCTGCGCGGCATCTATGGGCGCGAGATGTTCGAGACCTGGCACAAGATGCTGGCCATGCTCGAGTCGGGGCTCGAGGTCCGGAAAGTCATCACGCGACGGATGAGCGCCGACGACTATGCCGAGGCGTTCAGGCTGGCGGCGGGCGGCGAGAAGGGCAAGATCGTATTGGCGTGGTAGACGGCTTGCGCGCGGGGGCGCTGATCGGCGATAAGCCCAGCCTCACACTGGAATATCTGTCATGGCTTTCACCCCGCGCGTCTTTTCCGGCATCAAGCCGTCCGGCGACCTGCATCTCGGCAACTATTTGGGCGCCATCCGGCGCTTCGTGCCGCTGCAGGAAACGCACGAGACGATCTACTGCGTCGTCGACATGCACGCGATCACGGTGTGGCAGGACCCCGAGGACTTGCGGCGCTGGACCTATGAGATCGCCGCGGCCTACATCGCCGCCGGCCTCGACCCGAACAAGTCGATCATCTTCAACCAGAGCCAGGTCGTCGAGCACGCCGAACTCGCCTGGATCTTCAACTGCGTGGCGCGCGTCGGCTGGATGACGCGCATGACCCAGTTCAAGGACAAGGCCGGAGCCGAAGGCGGCGAGAATTCCGAGGCGGTGTCGCTGGGGCTGTTCGCCTATCCCTCGCTGATGGCGGCCGACATCCTGCTCTACAAGGCGACGGCCGTACCGGTGGGCGACGACCAGCGCCAGCATCTCGAGCTGACGCGCGATATCGCCAAGAAATTCAACCACGATTTCAAGAAGCAGATCAAAGGGCTGGGGGTGAAGGACGACTTCTTCCCGTTGACCGAGACGCTGTCCACCGGCCCGGCGATGCGGGTCATGTCGCTGAAGGACGGCAAGAAGAAGATGTCGAAATCCGACGCTTCGGACATGTCGACCATCTACATGATGGATGACGCCGACACGATCAGTAAGAAGATCAAGCGCGCCACCACCGACGCCGATGCGCTGCCGAGCGAAGCGGCAGGACTGGCCGGCCGGGCCGAGGCCGAAAACCTCGTCGCCATCTATGCGTCGCTGTCCGACCAATCGGTCGACGCGGTGCTGGGCGAGTTCGGCGGCCAGGGCTGGGGCAAGTTCAAGCCGGCACTGGCCGATCTTGCCGTTGCGGTGCTGGCGCCGATCGCCACCGAAATGAAGCGGCTCGTCGCCGACAAGGGCGAGATGGACCAGATCCTCCGGCGCAACGCCGACCGGGCCCGCGCCATTGCGGTGCCGATCATGGACGATGTGCGCAGGATCGTCGGCTTCGTGCGCTGATTGCCTGCGGCTTTCTTGCCCCGCTTGCGGCGCTGCCGCGCATTTGGAACAATGCCGCATCTTTGATGCTTTGACTTGGTCGCGCTTTCGAACCGGAAAAGTCTCACAACTTTCCTGAAAGCGCTCTGGCTGAAGGTGCGGCGCTTTGGCTGACAGCATGAGCGAATATAAACGCAAGTTTCTCGTGGTTATCGACGAGAGCAAGGAAGCCGATCGCGCCATCACCTTCGCGGCCAACCGGGTGAAGCGCACCGGCGGCACGGTGGTGCTGCTCTGGGTGATCGACAGCCAGGATTTCACCCAGTTCCTCGGCGTCGAGGAAGTGATGCGCGCCGAAGCCCGCGAGGAGGCCGAGCGGCTGCTCGACAGCAAACGCGCCCGCATCGGCCAGATCGGCGAGGGCATCCGCACCGAGACGGTAATCCGCGAGGGCGATGTGGTCAGCGAGATCGAACGGCTGGTGGCCGAGGACCCCGGCATCGCCATTCTGGTGCTCGCGGCCGCCACCGGCAAGGAGGGCCCCGGCCCCCTGGTCAGCGCCTTCTCGACGCGCGCCGGCCAGGCGGCGCTGCCGGTGATCGTCACCATCATCCCCGGCACCATGACCGATGAGCAGATCGTCGCGGTGACGTGATGGATGCAGGCCAGACCCTTGCATTTCGGGCTTCAAAACACTAGTTTGGAATTGTTCTAACACGAGTCCGAACCTTCAGATGTTCATCCAGACCGAAGCGACGCCGAACCCGGCGACCCTGAAATTCCTGCCCGGCCGCGATGTGCTGGTGGGTGAGCCGCGCGACTTCCGGCAGGCCGAATCGGCCGTCATCTCGCCGCTCGCCGCAGCGCTGTTCGAGGTGCCCGGCGTCGAGGGCGTGTTCCTCGGCTCGGATTTCATCTCGGTGACCAAGGACAGCGCGGAGTGGAGCCACATCAAGCCGGCGATCCTCGGCGTAATCATGGAGCACTTCCTCTCCGGCAAGCCGGTGCTCGCTGACGGCACGGCCGAAGTCGTGACCGGCGAAGAGTTCTTCGAAGAAGGCGACGCCGAGACCGTCGAAGTGATCAAGGAACTACTCGCCACCCGCGTCAGGCCCGCCGTCGCCATGGATGGCGGCGACATCACCTTCAAGGGCTTCAAGGAGGGCACCGTGTTCCTCCATATGCAGGGCGCCTGCTCGGGCTGCCCGTCCTCGACCGCGACGCTGAAAAGCGGCATCGAGAACCTGCTCCGGCATTTCGTGCCGGGCGTCGAGGCCGTGCAGCAGGTCTGACCGCTGCAGAACTGGAATTCGGAATCGCCCGGCCCTGCGCCGGGCGATTTGTTTTGGGGTCGCCGATAGAGACGGCCCCGTGACAACCCACCGTCGAACCCCTATCTCTCGCACATGTCCAGCGTCCTCCTCGCCATCGATACCGCCGCGCCACGCCTGCAACTGGCGCTGCTCGTGGGCGATCACGCCGACACGCTGGTCGAAGACATGGCGCAGGGGCAGGCCGAGCGGATCTTCCCGGCGATCGACGCGCTGCTGGCGCGCAACGGCACCGCCTACAAGGACCTGACCCGCATTGCCGTCACCACCGGCCCCGGCTCGTTCACCGGGCTCCGCATCGGGCTCAGCGCGGCGCGCGGGCTGGCCCTGGCGCTCGGCATTCCAGTGATCGGCGTGCCGTCGCTGCTGGCTTTGTCGCTCGGCAGCCGCTGCGATGCCACCGCGGTGCTGCTCGATGCGCGGCGCGACGAAGCCTATTTCCAGTTGTTCAGCGGCCCGGCTATTCCGGTCGGCGAGCCGCAGGTGCTGCCGATGGACGAGGCGCGTCGCCGGGTGCCGCCGGGCGCCGAGGTGATCACCTCGCCGCTGGTCGATATCGCGGCGCTTGCCCGCTTCGCGGCCACCGCCGACCCGGCGCAATACCCGCCCGAGGCGGCCTATATCCGCGATGCCGATGCCAAACCGCAGGAGAAGTTCCGTGTCGCGAGGCTGGGCCCGGGGGTCGGACGATGAATTTCTGGCTGTCGCCGACCACGCTGCACATCGAACCGGCACGCGGCAGCGATGCCGAGATCATCGCCCGGCTCCATGCCGAAGGGTTCTATCGTGGCTGGACGCGTGAGGAGTTCGCCGCCTATGTGGCGGGCGAAGGCACCCCGATCTATGTCGCCTGCGACAGCCGGCGGCGCATTGCCGGCTTCGCCATGCTGCGACACCTGGGTGAGGAGGTCGAGCTGATCAGCATCGCCGTCGATCGCAAGTGGCGGAACAAGGGAGTCGGCGCGCTGCTGATGCGGGCCCTGTTCGAGGCGGTGCGGATGAGCCCGGCCAAGCGCATGCTGCTCGAAGTGGCCGCCGACAACGTCGCGGCGTTGAAACTGTACGGCAAGTTCGGCTTCACCAGGGTCGGCGAGCGCAAGGGCTATTATCCGCGCCCCGACGGCACACCGGCTACCGCTATTGTCATGGCCCGCGATCTTGGCTAACCCGAATGTGCAGCGTGATGCGGAGAGGGGGCAGACCTTTCCGGTGCCAGCGCGCGGCCAGGCCATTTTCGTAACGGGGGACGCCCGATGAGCAAACCCGGCATTCAAACTCTCGAAGAGCAATGCGCCCAGAAGGGCATGCGGATGACCGACCAGCGTCGGGTCATCGCACAGGTGATCGAGCAGGCGGTAGACCATCCCGATGTCGAGGAGCTGTACCGGCGCGCTTCGGCCATCGATGCGCGCATCTCGCTCTCCACCGTCTACCGCACGCTCAACCTGTTCGAGGAAGCCGGGCTGGTCACCAAGCATGACTTCAAGGACGGCCGAGCCCGGTTCGAGCTGATCCCGGACGAGCACCATGACCACCTGATCGACATCCGCTCGGGCAAGGTGATCGAGTTCCGCAATGAAGAAATCGAAGCCATCCAGGAAGTGATCGCCAAGCGGCTGGGCTATCGGCTGGTCGACCATCGCCTCGAGCTCTATGCTGTGCCGCTCAAGGCGGACGAGAACAAGAAATGATCCTGCGCGTCCTGTTCTTCATCTTCTGCTACATCCCGTTCCTGATCGTCTTCGTGCCGCTGCAGTTCGTGGTGAGCCGGCTGGGGATCAGCTGGAATGGCATCCCGCGGATGTTCCACTGGTTCGGCTGCACCTTCCTCGGCATGAAGGTGAAGGTGATCGGCGCGCCGTCGCACGATCGCGCCACGCTGATCGTCTCCAACCACGTCTCATGGACCGACATCATCGCGGTGGGCTCGAAGGCGGACGTCACCTTCGTCGCCAAGTCCGAGATCCAGAAGTGGTTCTTCGTCGGCTTCATGGCCTCGCTGCAGCGCACGCTCTATGTCGATCGCAAGAAGCGCAGCGACGCCAAGCGGGTGAGCGAGGAGATGGGCAAGCGCATGGCCTCCGGCGGGGCAGTGCTGCTGTTCGCCGAGGGGCAGTCGGACCTGGGCACACATGTGCTGCCGTTCCGCTCGGCGCTGATCGGCGCCGCGCAGCATGCGATGGAGGAAGCGGGGGCCGGCGAGGTGATGATCCAGCCGCTGACCATCGCCTATACCAAGCTGCAGGGCCTGCCGGTCGGCCGCACCGACCGCTCGTTCATCGCCTGGATCAAATCCAAGTCGGTGAAGCAGAACATCAAGGAAATCCTGACCGGCGGCACCCGCGAGGTCACCCTCGCCTTCGGCACGCCGCGGCCGTTGAGTTCGGGCGCCAACCGCAAGGAGCTGGCCAGGCAGACCGAGACCGAGGTCCGCCGCATGCTGGTGGCGCTCAACCGCGGCACACCGCTGCCGGTCGCGGCGGAGCAGGCTTCAGCACAAGGCTAGTCGACCAGACAGAAGTGGTTGCCTTCCGGATCCGCCATGACGGTGTAGCCCTCGGCTTCGCGCAGCACGCCGGCGCCCAGAGCAATCAACCGGGTGCGCTCGGCCGGCCGGTCGGCCACTCTGACATCGAGATGGATGCGGCCCTGCACGCGGCCGCGCTCGATCTCGTGGAAGCAGAGGGTCGGGCCGGGGCCATCCACCATCACCACCGGATCGGTTTCGGGGGTGAGGCCAAGCGCCGCCAGCCGAGCGATCTCCTCGTCGTCATAGGCCCGCACCGCGTAGCCCTCGATCACCTGCGCCCAGAAGCGCGCCAGTGGCGCGGCCCGGCTGCAGTCGAAGACAATCTCCTTGAGCGAGCCGCTCATCGCAGGGCCTGCTCGAAATCGGCGATGATGGCGTCGGCGTCCTCGATCCCAACCGAGATGCGGAACGCCCCCTCGCCGGTCCAGTCGCGATAGCTGCGGTCATCGGCGAGCCGGAAGGAGGAGCGGAGGATGTCCTCGGTCGGGATGTAGAAGCAGAGCGACTTGGTCTTGCCCAGCGACACGGCATAGCTCACGAGTTCGAGCCGTTCGGCCAGCTGGCGGGCGATGCCGGCGCTGTCCGAGTTCACCGAGAAGCTCAGCAGCCCGGAGAAATTGCGCATCTGCCGGCGCGCCAGTGCCGCCTGTTCGTGGCTCGCGAGCCCCGGCCACAGCACGCGGCGCACCTTGGGGTGGCGTTCCAGCCATTCGGCCAGCGCCCGGGCATTGGCCTGGTGCTTTTCCATTCTGAGGCCCAGCGTCTCGATGCCGCGCAGGATCAGGTAGGCCGAGAACGGCGACAGCACCGCGCCGTGATGGATCAGTACGTCCTTGCGCAGGTGAGCAATGGGCTCGGTCCGGCCGATCACCACGCCGCCCAGCGCATCGCCATGGCCGCACAGATACTTGGTCAGCGAGTGGCAGACATAGTCGGCGCCGAGCGCGAGCGGGTTGGTGCCGACCGGCGTGGCGATGGTCGAATCCACCGAGAGTTCAGCGCCGCCGGCATGGGCGATGGCGGCGATGGCGGCGATGTCGGTGAGCTTGAGGATCGGGTTGGCCGGGGTCTCGATATGCACCAGCCGGGTGTTGGGCCGCAGCGCCGCCGCCACGGCTTCGGGATTGGAGCTATCGGCGAACGACACCTCGATCCCCTGCCGCGGCAGAGCGTGCCCGGCATACTCGGCGACGCCCGCATAGCAGACGTCGGACAGCACCAGGTGGTCGCCGGCCTTCAGCAGGCCCGCGAACAGCCCTGTGATCGCCGCCATGCCCGAGCCAAAGCTGAGGGCGGCCTCGCCGCCCTCGAGCAGCGCCAGGCGCTGTTCCAGCAGCTCCAGCGTCGGGTTGCTCCAGCGGGTGTAGAAATGCGGCGCGTCGGCCTTGAGGTCCGAGGCGGAAAAGCCGACCGCGTCGGGGTGGGTGAAATAGGTGGTCGACAGCACCGGGGCCGGCGCCAGCGGCGCGCCGACGACGCGGACGCCATCGCCGCCATGCAGCGCGAGAGTATCGAGATTGTTGGTCATGGTGTTCTCCTGGCTGAAGGGTGCAACGGGGCGCGCCTGCTGACAACCCGGTGGCCACGCGCGGCGGCCCTTCCTTGGCTTTCCGCGCTCGAAGTTGTATTCAGCCGGCCATGACCGAGCACACGCCCAAGAAGCTGTTCATCAAGACCTACGGGTGCCAGATGAACGTCTACGATTCCGACCGCATGGCCGATGCCCTGGCGCCGCACGGTTACGAGCCGGTGCAGGTGATGGAAGATGCCGACCTCGTCGTGCTCAATACCTGCCACATCCGCGAGAAAGCCTCGGAAAAGGTGTTCTCGGAACTGGGGCGGCTGCGCGAGTTGCGCGAGGAGCGGCGCGCCCAGGGCCAGGACCTGATGATTGGCGTTGCCGGTTGTGTGGCGCAGGCCGAAGGCGACGAGATCGTCCGCCGGGCGCCGGCGGTCGACCTGGTGTTCGGGCCGCAATCCTACCACCGCCTGCCCGAACTGATCGCCCGTGCCCATAACGGCGCCAAGGTGGTCGACACCGACTTCCCCGAGGAAGACAAGTTCGAGCACCTGCCGGCGGCAAAGAAGGAAGTCACGCTGGCGCGCGGGCTCACGGCGTTCCTCACCGTGCAGGAAGGCTGCGACAAGTTCTGTTCGTTCTGCGTGGTGCCCTATACCCGCGGCAGCGAAGTGTCGCGCCCGGTGGAGCAGGTGCTGCGCGAGGCGCGGAACCTCGCCGAAGCGGGGGTGCGCGAGCTGACCCTGCTCGGCCAGAACGTCAACGCCTATCACGGGCTCGATGGCCGCGGCCGCAGCGTCGGGCTGGGCGAGCTCTGTGCGCGGTTGGCCGAGATCCCCGGCATTGCCCGCATCCGCTACACCACCTCGCATCCGCTCGACATGACCGACGAGCTGCTCGAAGCGCATCGCGACCTCGAGGCGCTGATGCCCTACCTGCATCTGCCTATCCAGGCCGGCTCGGACCGCATCCTCAAGGCGATGAATCGCCGGCACAGCCGCGCCGAATACATGCGCGTCATCGAGCGCATCATGGCGGTGCGGCCGGACATGGCGATGTCCGGCGATTTCATCGTCGGCTTTCCGGGCGAGACCGACGCCGATTTCGAGGAGACGATGCAGGTCGTCAGGGATGTGGGCTACGCCTCTGCCTACACCTTCAAATACTCGATCCGCCCCGGCACCCCGGGCGCGACGATGGAGAACCAGGTCGCCGAAGCCAAAAAGACCGAACGCCTCAAGCGCCTCAACGACCAGATCAACGCCCAGATGCACGCCTTCCACCGCTCGGTGGTCGGCCGCACCCTGCCAGTGCTGATCGAGAAGCCGGGGCGTCAGCCCGGCCAGATCGGCGGGCGCTCGCCGTACCTGCAGGCCGTGCACATGGACGGTCCTACCCGATTGATCGGCCAGATCATTCCGGTCGAGATCGTCGAGGCCCGGAATAATTCCCTCATCGGCAAGATTGTCACAGTCGGGGAACCGAATCCTGCTAGCGTTATTGAGTCTCAAGCCATCGCGGCCCATATCTGAGGCCGCACTGTCGGAGCCTGGTCAGGAAAAGTTGCAGACTTTCCGACCGGGTGACCATCAAAGTGGAGCCCCAGAGATTTGAGCAGGCATTTGCCCCCGTCTACCGACCACGGCCCGTCCTCCCAGCTTGAACTCGCCTTCGAAGACAACAAGCTCGCCGCGCAACTCTACGGCGATTTCGACCAGCACCTGGCTTTGATCGAGCAGCGCCTCAGCGTGCAGGCGACGCCGCGCGGCAATCACGTGATGCTGAAGGGCGGCGCCACCTCGGTCGACCAGGCGCGCCGCGTGCTCGAGTCGCTGTACGAGCAGCTCGAAGAGGGCCAGCAGATCGAGGTGTCGACGGTCGACGGCGTCATCCGCATGATCGAGACCGAGGACAGCCAGCTGAGCCTGCCGACGCTCGAGAAGAAGGGCAGAGTGCGCATGGCGCAGATCGCGACCCGCAAGGCCACCATCGTCGCGCGCACCCCGGCGCAGGACGCCTATATGCGCGCCATGGACCGCTCGGAACTGGTGTTCGGCGTCGGCCCGGCCGGTACCGGCAAGACCTATCTCGCCGTCGCCCACGCCGCGACGCTGCTGGAACGCGGCGACATCAACCGCATCATCCTTTCCCGTCCGGCGGTCGAAGCGGGCGAACGGCTGGGGTTCCTGCCCGGCGACATGAAGGACAAGGTCGATCCGTATCTGCGGCCGCTCTATGACGCACTCTACGACATGATGCGGCCCGAGCATGTGGAACGCTGCATCACCTCGGGCATCATCGAAGTGGCGCCGCTCGCTTTCATGCGCGGCCGTACCCTCGCCAATGCCGTGGTGATCCTCGACGAAGCGCAGAACACCACCTCGATGCAGATGAAGATGTTCCTGACCCGGCTGGGCGAGAATTCCAAGATGATCGTTACCGGCGATCCGACCCAGGTCGACCTGCCGCGCGGCGAGAAATCCGGGCTGATCGAGGCCGTGCACCTGCTCGATGGGGTCGAGGGCGTGCATATCTCGCGCTTCAACGACAAGGACGTGGTACGCCACGCGCTGGTGGGCCGGATTGTTCGTGCCTACGAGGCCGACACCGCGCGCCGGCTGGCCGAGAACAACACGAAGGCCTGATGCAAGCCCCATTATCAATCGCCTTCGCGGTCAACGCGGAGGGCTGGCCCGACAGCCTCGAGGCCGTGGCAGACGCTGCCATTCGCGAAGCGCTGAAGCAGTCGGAAGCCGAAATCGTCGGCGTGACCGAGCTATCGGTCGTCCTCACCGACGATGCCGAGCAGCGTGAGCTCAACCGGCAATGGCGCGGTTTCGACAAATCCACCAACGTGCTGAGCTTCCCGCAGATCGAGCCGTTCGCACCGGTTTCGGGGCTGCTCGGCGACATCACGCTGGCGCGCGAAACGGTGGAGAGGGAGGCCGAGGAGATGGGCATCACCCTCGAGGCACACTTTACCCACCTGGTGGTGCACGGCTTCCTGCACCTGCTGGGCTACGACCATATCGAGGACGAGGATGCCGAGGAGATGGAGGGACTCGAAACCGAGATCCTCGCACGCCTCGGCATTGCCGATCCCTACGCCGACAGCTAAATTACACCCTCCGATAAATTGAAGGCCGCCCGCGGCCATACCCGATGAACGACTCCGACAGTCCGTCCGCGCCGCCCAAGAAGCCGGCGCAAGCCAAGTCCAACAACGAGCCTCCTTCTAGTCCCGCCCCCACGGCTACGTGGGGGCAGAAACTCTGGAACCGCCTGCGCGGCCTCATCGCCATGCGCACCGTGTCGCTGCGCGACGATCTAGAGGTGGCGCTGGAGAGCGAGAATAACGGCGGCACCGCCGACTTCACCCAGTCCGAACGCACGATTCTGAAGAACGTGCTCGATCTCGCCGAGAAGCGGGTCGAGGACGTGATGATCCCGCGCGCCGACATCGAGGCGATCGACACCTCGGAGACGCTGGGCGTGCTGGTGACCCGCTTCCGCCAGGTCGGCCATTCGCGCATGCCGGTCTATTCCGACAGCCTCGACAACATTATCGGCTTCATCCACGTCAAGGATGCGCTGCGCCGGATCACCGAGCCGGTGAGCGACCCCGAAGCCAGCGTGCCGGTGAAGCTGGTCTCGACGCCGCTCCGCTCGAAGCTCGAGAAACTCGACCTGGTGCGCCAGGTGCTGTTCGTGCCGCCGCTGATGCCGGTGGGCGACCTGCTGCAGCAGATGCAGCTGAAACGCGTGCACATGGCCGTGGTCATCGACGAGTATGGCGGCACCGATGGCCTCGTCACCATCGAAGATCTGCTCGAAGCGGTGGTCGGCGAGATCGAGGACGAACACGACGACGACGTGGCGCTGGTGCGCAAGGTCAACTCCAACGTCTTCATCGCCTCGGCCCGCGCCGAGCTCGAGGAAGTGCAGGAGGTGATCGGCCCCGATTTCGACCCCGGCAGCCATGCCGACGAGGTCGATACGCTGGGCGGCCTGGTGTTCGAACTGGCCGGCCACGTGCCCGCCAAGGGCGAGCACGTCAACGGCATCAAGGGTTTTGAGTTCGAGATCCTGCAGGCCGACAGCCGCCAGGTCAAACGCGTCAAGATCAAGCGGCTGAAGCAGCCCAAGCCAAGACCGCCGAAGCCACCGGTGGCCAAGGCACCCGAGGACAGTCAGGCACCGGCGGCGGAGTAGGTTTCTCCCCCCCCCTCCCCCGAGGGGAGAAGGGAGTGCAGGGCCTCAGGCCCGCACCAGGTTCCCCACCACGATCTCGCGCCAGATGCGGGCCGGGGTGACCCAGCGGTCGAACAGGTTGTAGTCGCCGGCATAGATGACGCAGGCGAGGCCGGCTTCGGGCGCCAGCCACAGGCGCTGGCCGCCATTGCCGAAGGCGGCGATCCAGCGGAGCGGCTTGGCGTAGCCGGGCGCCGGGGCTTCGTGAATATACCAAAGATGGCCATAGCCCAGCCCGTCCCAGGTCTGGATGGCCGGTGTCCACGAGGCTTCGATCCAGGCCTCGGGCACCACCTGGCGCCCCTCGTGCCGGCCGCCATCGACCAGCATGGCGCCGATCCGCAGGAGGTCGGGTGCCGTGAGGCGCATGCCGGAAGCCGGCGAAGCGACGCCGTCGCTGCCGGCGAGCCAGTAGAAATCGGTGATGCCGAGCGGCGCGAACAGCACCTCGCGGGCAAAGTCGGGGAGTTTCCGGCCGGAGCCGCGTTCGATCAGCGCGCCGATCAGCGCCACCGCCCCGCCGGAATAGACCCATTTCTCACCGGGCGCGCCGATGATCGGCCGATCGAGGATGAAGCGGTAGCGATCCGCAGCCATCTCCATGGCAATCTCGGAATTGGTTGGGTCGGTATAGGGTTTGTTCTCGTCCCACTCCATGCCCATGGTCATGGTCAGGGTGTGGGCCACCGTCACCTTGCGCCGCTCGGGATCGGCGACGAGGTAGGGGTATTCCGGGAAGCCGTCGATCACCGGCGTATGCAGCGGCGGCACCAGGCCACGCTCGAGCGCGATGCCGTAGAGCAGCCCGACGATGCTCTTGGTCACCGAGCGCAGGTCGTGCAGCACCTCGGGCCCGAACTGCACCCGACCGAGCGCATCGCCCCAGGTCTCGTCCTCGCCCTCGAAATACTGCTCCAGCACCAGCTTGCCGGCGCGGGCGACCAGCAGCGCATGGATGGGCAGCAGCAGCCCCGATTCGAAGCCCGCGGCCAGCTTGCGCTCGAGATTGGCGGCAAAGCCTGCCGCTTCGGGTGTTGCCCGGTTCCAGTTGCTCGGCATGGTCGTTCCGTCGTCTCCCTTGTGCTGTCGACGCAGATGCTGCGGCACCTGCCATGCCGTCCGCTTGATCACGGTTGCGCTAACGTCGCCGACCGGCGCGTTGCCGACTTGACCCGGCACGCCCACCTCGCGACCTTGCCACATGCCCCATGATTCGAGCGCCACATGACCTCCCTGGCCGAGACCGTGATGCTGAGCCACGGCTGGCGCCGCTTCCTGATCGTGCTGGTGGCCGGGGCGATCGCGGCAGCGTCGGTGCCGCCGTTCTTCCTGTTGCCGGCGCTGTTTCTCACGCTTCCGGTGTGGGTCTGGGCCCTCGATGGCGCCGAACATCGCCGCGGCTGGCGCCGGCTGATCGGCCCGGCCTTCCAGATCGGCTTCGGTTTCGGGCTCGGCTACTTCACCGTGGCGCTGCACTGGCTCGGGGCGGCGTTCCTGCAGGAGGGCGGCTTCTTCCTCGTCCTGATGCCGTTCGCCATTGTCGGGCTGGCGGCCATTCTCTCGGTGTTCTGGGGACTGGGCAGCGCGTTGGCGCATCTCGTCTGGTCGGGCGGCGCGTTCCGCATCGTCACCCTCGCCAGCTTCCTGGCGCTGGCCGAATGGGGCCGTGGACACCTGTTCACCGGTTTCCCGTTCGACCTCATCGGCTATGCGCTCACCGCCAATGACGAGATGCTGCAGCTCGCCTCGGTGGTCGGCAGCTACGGGCTCACCTTCATTGCGGCGTTGATCGCCATGACCCCGGCGCTGATCTGGCCGGCCGACCAGCGCGGCCTGGTGCGTCGACTGATCCCGCTGTTTCTCGCCATCGCGGTGATCGCGGCGCAGGTCGGCTATGGCAACTGGCGGCTCACCAACACCGCGCTCACCGCGCGCACCGACATGAAGGTCCGCCTGGTGCAGCCGATGATCCTCGAGCATGCCGACTGGTCGGTGGCCGACCCCGACGCGATCATCAACCAGTTGATCACGCTCTCGGAAAGCAGGCTCACGCCCAGCGATCCCGGCCTCAGCGGCATCACCCAGCTGGTATGGCCGGAATCGGTGTTTCCGTTCTTCCTCACCAACTATCCCGACGGCATCGCGCGCATCGCCCGCATGCTGCCCGATACGACGCTTCTGCTCACCGGGGCGCCGCGCGAGCCGCTCGGCGATGACGGGCTGCCGATCCCCGATAACCCGGGCTACAATTCCATCCTCGCCATCGACACCAATGGCGAGGTGGTGGCGAGCTACGACAAATCGCACCTGGTGCCGTTCGGCGAGTACCTGCCGTTCCAGAGCTTCTGGCGGCTGTTCGGCATCAACCAGTTCGTGCCCGGCACCAATGGCTGGGCGGCCGGTGACGGTCGTCGGCTGATGACGCCGCCAGGGACGCCGCCATTCCTGGCGCTGGTCTGCTACGAAGCGGTGTTCCCCGGCGATATCGGCGACCCTGCCGAAGCGCAGTTCATCCTCAACGTCACCAACGACGCCTGGTTCATGGGTTCGATCGGGCCGGCGCAGCATGCCCATCACGCCCGGATGCGGGCCGTCGAAACCGGGCTGCCAATGCTGCGCGCCGCCAATACCGGGGTCACGCTGAGCGTCGACCCGCTGGGCCGGGTGGTGGGGAAACTGGCCGAGGAGCAGGTCGGGGTCCTCGATGTGGTGCCGTCGGCGCCGGTGCCCGGGGGCACGCTGTTCAACCGGGTGGACGATCTGCCGTTCTGGATCGCGGTGGTTCTGGGCATTGCCGGCTCGTTTATCGCCGCCCGGCGTCCTCGCCGCATCGCATGAATTTTCTGCAACAGCGCCCTACGGGGACATAAAGCTTCCTTTATATCACTTGACCGCGACCTGCCTCGGTGGCAAAACAGCGCCCAACTGTGCGATTTACGCACTTTTTGACCATTTTTCGGGGGTTTCGCCTTGGCTCGGTCTTCCTATCTCTTCACCTCGGAATCGGTTTCGGAGGGACATCCGGATAAGGTGTGCGACCGGATCTCCGACGAGATCGTCGATCTGGTGTTCCGCGAAGCCAAGAAAGCCGGCATGGATCCGGCCAAGGTGCGCATCGCCTGTGAAACGCTGGCGACCACCAATCGGGTGGTCATTGCCGGCGAAGTGCGCGTTCCCGAGACGCTGCTGAAGAAGGGCAAGGACGGCAAGGTCCTGCTCGACGCCGCCGGCAATCCGGTGGTCAATCCGGCGAAGTTCAAGTCGACGGCGCGCAAGGCGATCAAGGCGATCGGCTACGAGCAGTCGGGATTCCACTGGAAGACCGCCAAGATCGACGTGCTGCTGCATGGTCAGTCGGCCGATATCGCGCAGGGTGTCGATGAGTCCGGCAACAAGGATGTGGGCGCCGGCGACCAAGGTATCATGTTCGGCTATGCCAGCCGCGAAACCCCGGAACTGCTGCCTGCCCCGATCTACTACGCGCACAAGATCCTCGAGGCGCTGACCATTGCCCGCAAGGCCGGTGAAGGCGCCGCGATCAAGCTCGGCCCCGATGCCAAGAGCCAGGTCACCATTCGCTACGAGAACGGCAAGCCGGTTGGCGTCACCCAGATCGTCGTCTCGACCCAGCATGTCGATGCGAGCCTCAGCTCGGACGATGTGCGCAAGATCGTCGAGCCCTATGTGCGCGCTTCGCTGCCCGAGGGCTGGATCTCCAAGGACACCGTCTGGCACGTCAACCCGACCGGCAAGTTCGTGGTCGGCGGCCCCGATGGCGATGCCGGTCTTACCGGCCGCAAGATCATCGTCGACACCTATGGCGGCGCGGCGCCGCATGGTGGCGGCGCCTTCTCGGGCAAGGACCCGACCAAGGTCGACCGCTCGGCCGCCTATGCGGCGCGCTACCTCGCCAAGAACGTCGTCGCGGCCGGCCTCGCCGATCGCGCCACCATCCAGCTGAGCTACGCCATCGGCGTCGCCAAGCCGCTGTCGATCTATGTCGACCTGCACGGCACCGGCAAGGTGGCCGAGGATAGGCTCGAGACGGTGCTGAGCGAGGTGTTCGACCTCTCGCCGCGCGGCATCCGCACCCATCTCGACCTCAACAAGCCGATCTACGCCAAGACGTCGGCCTATGGGCATTTCGGTCGCAAGCCCGGCCGCGACGGCTCGTTCAGCTGGGAAAAGACCGACCTGGTGCCGGCGCTGAAGGCCGCGGTGAAAGCCGCCGCCTGAACCTTCGCCTCCACCGGGGAGGCCGTTCAATGCAAGCAAGTCATCCCCGCGAAAGCGGGGATCTCCGTTTTTGGCAGCCGGTGTGGGAACGCCGTGCTAGTGGGACTGCTATGACCTCCAAACCCCACCATCCCCTCAATGTCGATGGCGAGCCACGCGCCTTTTTCGGCCGCCGGTCCGGCAAACGCCTGCACAAGGGGCAGGATCAGCTGTTCAGGGAGTTGCTGCCTGAGCTGGAGATCGCGCTGGGCGACGAGATGCTCGACCCGGCGGTGCTGTTTCCGGAAGCGACAACGCGCGAGATCGAGATCGGTTATGGCGGAGGCGAGCACCTGTCGCTCGAGGCCGGCCGTCATCGCGAGACCGGCTATATCGGCTGCGAAGTGTTTTCCGGCGGCATCGCCAAACTGCTGCAGCAGATCGACGAGGATGAGCTCGGCAATATCCGGCTGTTCACCGATGATGCACTGAAGCTGCTGCAGAAGCTGCCCGATGCCAGTCTCGATGGGGCGTGGCTGCTCTATCCCGATCCATGGCCGAAGACCCGGCACCACAAGCGCCGCTTCATCTCGCCGCTGACGCTGAGCGAACTCGGACGCACGCTGAAGCCGGGTGCGCCGTTCCGCTTCGCCACCGATATCGAGGATTACGCGAACTGGACGCTGGCGCACATCCTGCGCGCGCCCGACTTCCTGTTCGCGCCGGAGCAGCCGCGGATCTGGCACGAGCCCTATGCCGGCTGGGAGCCGACGCGGTACGAGGAAAAAGCCCGGGCTGCGGGCCGGAACATCAGCTTCTACCTGACGTTCACGCGCCGCTGAGCCGCGCCGCGTTACGGCAAATTAATGGAACGTTTAGGCAACCGGCCATTGAAATGTGCCGCTGGCCTCTGGAAAATGCCGCTTCATGAACGATATGCGACCGAGGGGATCTCGCGTCGGCCGGTAACGGCTGGCCACAATTCTATATGTGGAGTTGGCGCATGCGTGAGCCGAACCGTTCGCCGATCAATCAGGCGGTGATCGACGAACTCCTGACCACCCGCAACAGCAAGTGGACGCCGACGGTCGTGCTGCACCTGAGGCACGAAACCCTGCGCTTCTCGGAGCTGCAGCGCGAGATCGGCACCATCTCGCAAAAGGCGCTGACCGCCAGCCTCAGGGCGCTGGAACGCGACGGTTTCGTCACGCGCACCAGCTATGCCACCATTCCGCCGCGGGTCGATTATGCGCTCACCGAGCTCGGCACGGAGGCGCTGAAGGCATTCGAGGCGTTCGAGACCTTCGCATCACGCCACTGGCATCGGGTGCTGGAAGCGCGGCAGCAGTTCGACGCGCGCGATGCCGACCAACCCGAGCCTCCGGTGCTGCGGATCAGCACCGGGCGTTGATCCCAGGGGAGTGGCTCCCCGAGGGATCAGCGAGCCGGCAGGCACGTAGCCCGCCGGCTCGGGGGATCGCCATCAGTCGAAGAAATCGTCGACGAGCAGCGACTTGTCATAGACCGGGGCCTTCTTGACGCCGGTATCGATCTTGCTCAGCACGCGGGTGTTGCCCTGCGCAGTGCCCTGCACCGGCTTCAGAGTGTCCTTGTAGAAGTACTGGAAGATCGACGAACCGTCGGCCTGCTTCACCACTGCACGGATCACGCCGTCGGCGTTCTCGTACACGTCAGTGGCGTTGATCCCCTTGTGCTGCAGCTGCGTCACGAGGAAATCGGAGTCGAAGCTGGAATCCTCGGAGGCGGCAAAAGCCGGAACCGAGAGGCCGCCGACGAGGAGCAGAGCGGCAAGGCCAAGAGCTGAAGTTTTCATTTTCACGTCCCTTTCGTTTTCTGGACAACAGGGAGATCGGACTCCGCGGGCCGCTTCGCAAGTCGCTAAATCTGCACCTCGGCCTCTTGAAATTCGATAATGGGTGCAGAGGGTTACACGAGGGAATGCCACCATCATATGAGAAACCCACCTCCCTCGAGGGAGGTTGGTTGCCTAAAGGAAACCATTGCTGGACACTGGCTTTGCGGGTGGTTTTGCCGGTCGGGCGACCGTGGTTTTATGGGAACCGACGGCGCATTTTCAGCGTCTCAGAGCAGCAAGGAGACGTGTCGTGCACCAAACCGTGAGAATCCTAAATATTCAGCAAGTTACGCATAATGTGCGCCGCTACGTGCTGGAAAAGCCGGCCGGCTACCGGTTCGAGCCCGGCCAGGCCACTGAGCTGTCGCTGGACGAGGATGGCTGGCGCGACAAGCGCCACCCCTTCACCTTCACCGCGCTCAATGACTGGGACTATCTCGAGTTCACCATCAAGAGCTATTTCAACACCGGCGGCGACGGCATGACCGAGCGGCTGTTCGGCTATGGCCCCGGCCAGAAGCTGCTGCTGCGCGACCCCTGGGGCACCATTACCTACAAGGGCCCGGGCACCTTCATCGCCGGCGGCGCCGGGGTCACCCCGTTCATCGCCATGCTTCGGCAGCTGCACAAGGATGGCCAGCTGGCCGGACATCGGCTGATCGCCTCGAACCGCAAGGCCGAGGACATCATCCTGCGCGAGGAGTTCGAAGCGATGGATGGGCTCGAGGTCACCTGGACCGTCACCGACGAACCCGGCGCCAAGGGCGTGCTGCACGAGCGGATCGATGAAGCGTTCCTCAAGCACCACGTGCGCGACATCAGCCAGAACTTCTATCTGTGCGGGCCGGACCCGATGGTGGCCGATCTCAAGGCGGCACTGGGCGGGCTTGGCGCCAAGGCCGAGGCGCTGACCTGGGAGAAGCCCTGACGCGCCAGGAGGACAGCCCGCGCAGCGCTTCGGCGACCTCCAAGAAATAAGGGGCCCGGCACTGTGGCCGGGCCCTTTCCATTCCTGCAGCTCATTCAGCCGGCTGCGGTTCCGCCGATGCCCGGATAGGGCTGCCTCGCCCGGCCAGCGTCCGCTGCCCCAGCAGCACCGTCAGCAGCGCCAACGCCCCTGCCACCACCGAGACGATGAAGCCGTGGCTGGCGCCATAGGTGTCCACCACCCAGCCGGTGACGAACGAGCCGAGCGCCATGCCGATGCCGATTCCGGTCATCACCCAAGTGATGCCCTCGGTGAGCATGGCCGCCGGCACCCGCCGCTCGATCAGGCCGAAGGCGGTGATGAAGGTCGGCGAGATGGCGATGCCGCTCATGAACACGGCGAGCGCCAGCATCGGCACATTGTCGACGAACAGCAGTGGCCAGGCAGTGACGGCGATGACGGCCAGCGCGATCGCCAGCTGCTTTTCCAGCGCCAGCTTCAGGTTCAACGCCCCGACGATCAGGCCGACGACGAACGAACCCACGGCATAGACGCCGATGACGAGGCTGGCGGCACCCGGTTCCCCCAGTTGCTCGGTGATGGCCACGGCGCTCACTTCGGCGGTGGCGAAGATGGCGCCGACAAAGACGAGGGCGAGGGTGATGATCTGCACCGGCCGCTGCCGGATCGCCGACTGCCCGCTGCCGCCGGCGCCGCTGCTGGGCTGCGGCTCGGTGCCCCGCTGGGCAATGAAGCTGAGGCCGCCGAGCGCCAGAAACAGCGTGCTCGCCAGCAGACCGGCCTCGGGGAACAACGCCACGGCCAGCCCCACCGAGAGCGACGCGCCGGCAATGTAGACCAGCTCATCGGCAGACGACTCGAAGGCGAAGGCGGTGTTGAGCTCGGGCCGGTCACGGAACAGTTCGCTCCAGCGCGCCCGGATCATCGCCGGGAAGCTCGGCATCACGGCTGCGGCAAGCGCCGCGGCGAACAGCGTCCAGAGCGGCCAGTGCTGAGCGGCTGCCAGCATCAGCACGGCGAAGGCCGCGACGGCAACGAGCGTGGTCGGGATCAGCACCCGCGACTGACCCAGCCGGTCGACGACGCGAGAGATCTGCGGCGCGAACAACGCGTTGGCGAAGGCGTAGGTGGCGGAAACGGCGCCGGCGAGCCAGAACTCGCCATGCGTCTGCGACAGCATGGCGACGATACCGATCGGCGCCATCGCCATCGGCATGCGGGCGACGAAGCCGGCGGCGGCAAAGCCCTTGGCGCCGGGCGCCCGGAAGATCTCTACATATGGATTCGGCATGACGATCCCTCGACATTTGGTGAGCCGCGGACTACATGTTGACATACGCGGCGTATGCGAAAGATCTAGTTACATACGCAACGTATGTCAATTGGCATACGTAACGTATGTGAATACAGGCAGAACATGACTCAGAGAACCCGCAGCGAAATGATCGTCGAAACCCGCGCCAAACTGATGGCGGCGGGCCGCAAGGCGTTTGCGGAGGTCGGCTATGCCGATGCCTCGATGGATCACTTCACCTCCGATGTCGGGCTGACGCGCGGTGCGCTCTACCACCATTTCGGCGACAAGCGCGGGCTGTTCGAGGCCGTGGTGGCCGAGATCGACCGCGAGATGACGGCGCGACTCAAGGCCCGCGCCTTGAGGGCACCGAACGCCTGGGAGAGTTTCGTCGAGGAAGGCATCGGCTATATCGAGATGGCGCTCGAGCCGGAGATCCAGCGCATCATGCTGCGCGACGGTCCGGCGGTGCTGGGCGACCCCTCCTCCTGGCCGAGCGCCAATGGCTGCATCACGGCGATGCGGCAGAGCCTCGAAGGGCTGCTGGAAAGCGGCGTGATCGCCGATGTCGACTGTGAAGCCACGGCCCGCATGATCACCGGCGCCTCCTGCTACGCGGCGCAGTGGATCGCCAACGCAGAGGACCCGGTGGGCATCTCGCGGCGGGCTACGGCGGCGTATCGGCGCCTCGTCGAAGGCCTGTTGCGCAACGCGCCAGTCCGCCACTGACCGGACAGTCCGGGCGGGTTACTCGAGCACTGCACCGACGACGAAAGCCGTCACCTTGTCGATCGGCATCTCGCACGGTTTCAGCGCCGGCTCGGCGCTGCTGGGCGGACGATAAATATTGAGACTGATGCGGTCGGCGCCACCAAGCTGCTCGGCGTAGAGCTTGAAGCTCTGGCCGTTGGCATGGGCCGTGTTACTCACGCCGTAGCGCCGGCCCTCGTACCGCGCGGTGAAATAGCCGCGCGGCCACGATGTAAGGATCGTCCAGACGGCGGCAGGCGAAGCATCGGGGGAGGTCGTCATGCCCCATGATATGGGATTGGCTCGACGTCCCCGCCAATGCCGTCCCGGGTGGCCCCAAGGCTGCCCAGGCCCTGCAAAGTTGCCAGGCTTGGTGGTCGAGCCATGGCGGCATAGCCTGACAGCAGTTGGCAGCCTTAGAGTCGTAGCATCGTGGCAATGATGGACGATCGAAAGGAACGCCGCATGTCAGGCATCACCGCCACGCGGGCCACGCGCCGGGAATGGATCGGGCTCGCGGTCATCGCCCTGCCCTGCATCCTCTATGCCATGGACCTGACGGTCCTCAATCTCGCCGTACCGTCGCTGACGGCATCGCTCAATCCCAGCGCGGCACAGCTGCTGTGGATCGTCGACATCTACGGCTTCTTCGTTGCCGGCTCGCTCCTCACCATGGGCACGCTGGGCGACCGCATCGGGCGGCGAAAGCTGCTGCTGATCGGCGCCGTGGCGTTCGGGCTGACCTCGATTCTCGCGGCATTCGCCCCCACGGCCGAAACCCTGATCATCGCCCGGGCGCTGCTCGGCATTGCCGGGGCGACGCTGGCGCCTTCTACCCTGTCGCTGATCACCAACATGTTCCGCGACGATCGCGAGCGGACCATCGCCATCAGCGTATGGGTGGCGAGCTTTTCGACCGGTGGGGCGATCGGGCCGGTGGTGGGCGGCGTGCTGCTCAACTATTTCTGGTGGGGCTCGGTGTTCCTCGTCGCCGTGCCGATCATGGTGCTCTTGCTGCTGGTCGCACCGCGGCTCCTGCCCGAGTACAAGGACCCGCAGGCCGGCCGGCTGGATATCCCCAGCGCCGTCCTGTCGATGGCCGCCGTGCTGTCGATCATCTACGGCATCAAGTCGCTGGCCGAGGGTGGCGGGCTGCCGGTCAGCATCGGTGCCATCATACTGGGACTGGGCATAGGGCTCATCTTCGCCTGGCGGCAGTTGCGGCTGGCGCATCCACTGCTCGACCTGAGCCTGTTCACCCGCCCGGCGTTCAGTGCCGCACTCGGCATCAACGTGTTTGGCTTCTTTGCGCTGTTCGGCATGTTCCTCGTGGTGGCGCAGTACATGCAGCTGGTGCTGGGGCTCACGCCATTCGAAGCGGGGCTGTGGAGCCTGCCGGTGGGCCTCGGCTTTGTTGCCGGCTCGCTGCTCACCCCAGTGCTGCTGAACCGGATGCGGCCGGCCTATGTGCTGGCGCTGGGGCTGACCGTCGCCGCGCTGGCGCTGCTGGTCATCGGGCTCACCGCACCGTCGCGTGACCTGATCACGCTGATTGCCGCCGACACCGTGTTGTCGATCGGGCTCGCCCCGGTGGCGACCATCGCCGCCGACCTGGTGATGGGCTCGGCCCCGCCGGAGCGGGCCGGCGCTGCCTCCGGGCTCAACGAGACCAGCTCGGAGTTCGGTGGGGCGCTCGGCATTGCACTGCTTGGCAGCATCCTCACGGTGCTCTATCGCGGCGGCCTCGGCGAGGCCCTGCCCGAGGGCCTGTCGGGTGAAGCGGTGGCGATGGCGCTGCGCGGCATCGGCGGGGCCCACAGCGCCGCGGAGGCGCTGCCCGAGGGGGGCGTGGCATTGCTGGAAGCTGCCCGCGTCGCCTATGCCGATGCCATGCTGGTGACCTCGCTGCTGGGCGCGGCGATCGTCTTCATCGCGGCGGTGACAACCATCGCGATGTTCCGCGGCATGCGGCCGGCGGCGGCTTAGCGGTGACAATGCGACTGGCAGGCCGGTGCGGGAAGAGTACCCCCACCCCTGTCCCCTCCCCGCAAGGGGGAGGGAGACGCTCTCACTAGCGCCAGTGTTTTGGTCTCCTCCCCCCTTGCGGGGGAGGGACAGGGTGGGGACTGTTCTTCCCGCACCGAGCTCTCCCCCACGTTATCTGCGATGACTCTGTGCTGGGTTGGCACAAACAGAAAGGCCCGGGATCGCTCCCGGGCCTTGTTCGATGCGACGAGTGCTGCCGATTACTCGGCGGCTTCCTCGGCGATTTCCTTGCCGGTGGCCTGATCGACGACCTTCATCGAGAGGCGGACCTTGCCGCGCTCGTCGAAGCCGAGCAGCTTCACCCACACCTTGTCGCCTTCCTTGACGACATCGGTGGTCTTGCCGACGCGCTGGGCGGCGAGCTGGGAGATGTGCACGAGGCCGTCCTTGGCGCCGAAGAAGTTCACGAACGCGCCGAAATCGGCGGTCTTGACCACGGTGCCCTGGTAGATGGCGCCGACTTCGGCTTCATCGGTGATGCCCTTGATCCACTTGATGGCAGCTTCGATCTGCTTGCCATCGGAGGAGGCGATCTTGATGGTGCCGTCGTCCTCGATGTTGATCTTGGCGCCGGTCTTTTCGACGATCTCGCGGATCACCTTGCCGCCGGTGCCGATCACTTCGCGGATCTTGTCGGTCGGGATGGTGATGGTCTCGATGCGCGGCGCGAACTCGCCGACGCTGGAGCGCGAAGTGTCGAGCGCCTTGGCCATCTCGCCCAGGATGTGCTCGCGACCGCCCTTGGCCTGCTCGAGGGCGACCTTCATGATCTCCTCGGTGATGCCGGCGATCTTGATGTCCATCTGCAGCGAGGTGACGCCGTCGGCGGTACCCGCAACCTTGAAGTCCATGTCGCCGAGGTGATCTTCGTCACCCAGGATGTCGGAGAGCACCGCGTAGCGGTCGCCTTCGAGGATCAGGCCCATGGCGATACCGGCCACCGGCTTCTTCATCGGCACGCCTGCATCCATCAGCGCCAGCGAGGTGCCGCAGACGGTCGCCATCGAGGACGAGCCGTTCGACTCGGTGATCTCGGAGACGACGCGGATGGTGTAGGGGAACTCTTCCGCCTTCGGGCGGATCGGGTTGATGGCGCGCCAGGCGAGCTTGCCGTGGCCAATCTCGCGACGGCCGGGCGAGCCCATGCGACCAGCTTCACCGACCGAGTAGGGCGGGAAGTTGTAATGCAGCATGAAGTTCACCTTGCCGGTGCCTTCGAGGCTGTCGACGAACTGCTCGTCGTCGCCGGTGCCGAGCGTGGCAACGACGAGGGCCTGGGTCTCACCGCGGGTGAACAGCGCCGAACCGTGGGTGCGGGGCAGAACGCCGACTTCGGCGACGATCGGACGAACGGTCGTCAGGTCACGGCCATCGATACGCGACTTGGTGTCGAGGATGTTCCAGCGGACGATCTTGGCCTGGAGGTTATGGACGACTTCGCCCAGATCCTCGGCCGAGACGGTGCCGGCTTCGATCTGCGACGCGTAATGCGCCTTGACCTTGGCGTTGGCGGCGTCGACCGCAGCGTAGCGCTGCGCCTTGTCGGTGATCTTGTAGGCGGCGCGGAGGTCGGCCTCGGCCACCTTGAGCACGTCGGCTTCGAGCGCCGAATAGTCCGGAGCGGTGAAATCACGCGGCTCCTTGGCGGCCAGCTCAGCCAGCTTGATGATGGCGTCGATGACCTTGCGCGAGGCTTCGTGACCGAACATCACGGCGCCGAGCATGATCTCCTCGGACAGCTCCTGGGCCTCCGATTCCACCATCAGCACGGCGTCCTGGGTGCCGGCCATGACCAGATCGAGCTTGGATTCGGCGCGACGGTCGACGGCGAGGTTGAGGACGTATTCGCCATCAATGTAGCCGACGCGGGCGGCGCCGATCGGGCCCATGAACGGCACGCCCGAAATGGTCAGCGCGGCAGAGGCCGCGACCATCGAGAGCACGTCCGGGTTGTTCTCCATGTCGTGCTGCAGAACGGTGACGATGACCTGGGTCTCGTTCTTGTAGCCATCGGGGAAGAGCGGGCGGATCGGGCGATCGATCAGGCGCGAGGTCAGCGTCTCGGCTTCGGTCGGGCGCCCTTCGCGCTTGAAGTAGCCGCCCGGGATCTTGCCCGCGGCGAAGTACTTTTCCTGGTAGTTGACGGTCAGCGGGAAGAAGTCCTGACCCGGCTTCGGCGACTTGGCCGAAACGACGGTGGCGAGGACCACGGTTTCGCCGAGCGTGGCGAGCACGGCGCCGTCGGCCTGGCGGGCGATCTTGCCGGTCTCGAGCGTCAGGGGCTGGCCGCCCCAGTTGAGCTCGACCTTGTGGTGATCGAAATTGATGGGCATTGCATGTCTTTCCATTCTGCCGGGTGCGCGGGAACGCGGGGGCGTAGCCACCCCGCGAACGCATCCGGTGTGCCAGCGTCCCGATCCACCCCATGTGGCGCGGGAGCCCAAAATCGGCACGGTTTCCGCCCGGCAGCCCACCCTTGTCGGGGGCGGGGCGGAACATGGACAAGACAATGAGCCGTTCGTTCGGGGGTCGCGCCGCGGACCGGCAGGCGGTCGATGGGCAGCGGTCCCGGCAGCGAGCGGCCGATAATCTCGCCATGCTCCGCATGACGTACCGGTCTACGCTTCAGGCTCCGCGAGCGGAGCCGGCGAGCGCGGAGCATCCCCGCACCCGCGACTTGTCCCGGCCGCGATCAGCGGCGCAGGCCGAGCCTTTCGATCAGGCTCTGGTAGCGCGCCTCGTCCTTGACCTTGACGTAGTCGAGGAGGCGGCGACGCAGCGACACGAGCTTGAGCAGACCACGGCGGGAATGGTTGTCCTTGGCGTGGGTCTTGAAGTGCTCGGTGAGGTTGGCAATGCGCTCCGAGAGAATGGCGACCTGGACTTCCGGCGAGCCGGTATCTTCCTTCTTGGTCGCGTATTCCTTGATGAGAGCGGTCTTGCGCTCGGCGGTAATCGACATCGGACGATCCTTTCGACTTGAGGATGGGAGTCGCCCGGGCCGGGATGTCGTCCAGCGCGGGCCATGGGCGCGGCAGGCGCAAGGCGCCGGTTCCGCTGGCGCGCATATAGGAGATGCCGCGCGCAAATGCCAGCTTAATCTCAGTCGGCGCCGGCCGCAGGCGTGATCTCCGCAAGCGGCAGCAGGAAGCGCCACTCGATACCGTCGGCGTGCATGACCCGGGTCACCTCGGCCTGCAGCGACCGGCCGACCATGCTCTCGAGGACGGTGGTGCCAAAGCCCCGGCGCTGCGAACGGCGGCGGCGGATGGTGGGAACGGTCTCGCGCCAGCCGAAGGCGAGGCGCTCGCCCTCCACCTGCCAGGTGACGGCGAGCCGGCCGCCGTCCTCGAGGAACGCGCCGTACTTGGCAGCATTGGTCGAGAGCTCGTGGATGGCCATGCCGATGATCTGTGCCGCCTGCGCATTGAGCAGCACCGGCGGGCCGGTGATCTCGACCCGATCAGGCTCGGCGGGGGCGAAGGCCTCGATCTGCACGGCGACAATGTCGGCGAGGGCGATGCCGGCGCCGCCATGCGCGAGCATGAGGTCCGTGGAGCGGGCGAGGCCGCGGATGCGCTTCTCGAAGCTCTCGACGAATTTCGGCAGCGACGTCGCCGTCCGCGCCGTCTGCTTGGCCATCGAGAGGATGACCGTCATCTGGTTTTTGGAGCGATGGGCGATCTCGCGCATCAGGAAGCGGATTTCGGTGTCGGCGGCCGCCCGCTTGCCGGCCGCATCGACGATCGCATCGGAGACCGCGGCGATCTCGCTGATCGGGTAGTCGTGCACCGGCACTGCCTCTCCCGAGCCGAGGAGCCGGGCGTCGGCGGCGATGCGCCGGACGGCGCGCTGGATCTCGCCGACGACATAGACGGCCGCCCCGGCCGCGCCGGCGAGGATGATGAGACCGCCGATGGTGAGGATGACGAAGGCACTGTTGATCGGACCGTCGACGACGCCGGCGGGCGCCCAGGCGACGATCATCCACCCCGTGAGCTGAGAGGGCTGCACCACCGCGCGGAAGGTACCGGCGGGGGTGCGCAGGGTCGTCCAGCCGTAGTGGCGGCGCAGTTCCTCGACGTCGGCGAGCGCAAAGGCGTCGCCCGGTCCGTTGTCTTCGGCCGAGCCGACGATGATGCGGCCGAGGCCATCGACAAGCGCCACCTGCCAGCCGTCGGGCAGGCCGGTGGACAGAAGCACGGGCCCCAGTGCGCGTGCGTCGCGGTTGAAGCCGACCAGCGACTGGCCGATCCCCTGAATCTCGACCGGCAGGAGGATGTTGATGACCCAGTTCTGCGAGACCGCTCCGAAAACGACATTGGAGACGGCGATGTCCTGTCGATCGAGCGCCACCCGCGCGGTCTCGAGGTCGGAAGTCCTGCTCCCCGGCTCCGGCGAGTAGTCCGTGCGGGTCGAGGTCAGCGTCGAAAGGTCGGGGCCGAGGACGTAGACATAGGCGCCGGTGCCTTCGAGCGCCGTCCGCGACCGCGCATGGAAGCTCGCAAAGTCTCCCTCCACCAGCGCGGGCGTGGTGGCCAGCACCTTGAGGGTGGTGATGTTGGCGGCAATTTCGCGCTCGACCGACTGCAGCATGGACCGCGCTGTGCCCACCATCAGCGTCTCGACGATCTGCGCCTGCGCCTGGTTGTTGCGGTCGAGCAGAACCGCTGAGAAGATGAACGCGGGAGCCAGCGTCACGGCGACGAGGATGGCGAGGTAGAGCCCGATGGGCCGGGGTCGGCGACGGGGCTGGGCGCCCTCGGGGGGACTCGATGCGGTGACGCTCATTG